>Ga0179593_1285897_pt1 | contig 28515 bp, 27 predicted proteins | sample CZODoug2_1_08_16_FD_185931 | JGI IMG/M metagenome (GOLD analysis project Ga0179593, IMG submission 185931) | Vadose zone soil fungal communities from Angelo Coast Range Reserve, California, USA - CZODoug2_1_08_16fungal (PacBio error correction) | ecosystem: Environmental > Terrestrial > Soil >... | reverse complement strand
GCAAGCGCACGGGTTTGCTGGCGCGCCCTCCCGACGTGTCATTAAGTTTTGCCGAATTCACGGGGCCTCATGAGCCCGGCTTGCCCCCGCCTTTCGGCCCTGCTCTTCTAGGGGAGTCGATTAGCCAATCGCAGCCCAGTTTTTCCTCCTAGTCGATCTGACGCACTCAGTTGAGTTTTGCTCCGTTCGACAGCGGGGGCTTGCCTTCTTGTACCCCCCTTTTTTTTCGCCTGAAGTTTTGGCCACTTTCTCCGCTCGCATCGTACGACGACCGGAGGACTTATCTTTTTTTGGGATCAGTGATCTGGCGTGCACTCGCGTTTTCTTAGATAGATGTCCTCTCTCGATCATTTACTTCACGTTTTTTTCGGCGCTCGCTCCTTTCGTTTTCTCTTTCGACTCTCTGTTACCCCTTCAGCACGTATGAAGAAGCGAGCTCTGTATTCGCCCTAGCATACTAGCAATTCTTTTCGCTTTCAGCCCGTCCCCCTCCCCTGTCACCTTCCTCTCGTGCCCGACCGCCCTAGTTTTTTCTCTTCCCCATTTTCGGACTTCTTGGCTTTTTGTTGCCGTTTTCCCCGCCTCGCCTATTCCGGGAGTTTTTGCTATCAGGTTTCATCCTGCACTACGTCGACTTAAGTGTTTGGGCTTGGTTCATGGTCCTTGATTTGAATGTGCGTCCATTTGGCTGACCGCCACCGAGCCCTGGGTACCCTCCTTTCCTGGATGACCCCGCTCGGCTGTTTCGGCGAGGTGGGTTTCTTTCTTTGCGATTTTTGTGCCGAGATTGGCGATCGCTGCAGGTTTCTTGCGAACCCGGCTTGCCCTTTGTCGACTCTGGTCTTGGACTTTTTTCGCATGACCGTTTTCTCGCGCCGTCGCTTTTTAACTTCGGATTCAACCTTTTTGCCGCTTTCCTAGTGTCAGGCCGAGCTTTCTTTCAAGAAATAAGCGCCGTTTTTGGCAGTTGCGACTGTGCACACGATCGTGCTGCCCGCTGCCGCAAAGTTTCCCTTTTAACGTAGGGGCGTATGAGTTCTGAAGGCCCTACCCTTTTTGCCAATCCCTGCAACCCTTTTTTTTTTTTTTTTTTTTTTTCTTTTTTTTTTTTTTTTTTTTTTTTTTTTTTTTTTTTTTTTTTTTTTTTTTTTTTTTTTTTTTTTTTTTAGGCCGCGCGGGGATGCTCTAAATACCTGCCTACGGAATTTCATGCTGAACTGATGTCCTTGCGTCCCCTGGTACTCTCGTTTCCGCGCCGTCATAAGTGAGCCCCCTCACGAAGCTGCCTCTTCTAGCGCAGCGCAGTGCTTCTGCCTCCCATGCTCACCTAATACCAGTCAATGTCCGTGATTTGTATGTTACGCCGTGCCTTAGATCGCTCGCTCCCCTTCCGCGAGCGACGGTGCTTGTCGCTGTGCACTTGCCCGTCCTTGAGCGGTCGGCTGAGTGAAATTCCCTTGCTCGAGACGGTCTGCGACTCGAAGAATCCCCGTTCCTTTTTTCCTGCCCTTCCAGCACTCTTTCAGCTTCATTTCCAGCAGCTTTTTTTTTTTTTTGAGTCTTGTTTTTTGAGAGTTCATCCGTGACCAGTAGCGCGATGATCTACTTACTTCCTCCCCTATTCTCCACCTTTGGAGGAATTGACCCCAACAGCTCCCCAACCCTACCTTCGTTGGACTCCTGTGCGTACAGCGTCGCGTTTCCCGTGTCTTGACGCGTCCCCGATGACTACGCTATTTGTATAGATGGTACATTCCCATCAAATCCTGTCGCCCCCCGACTTTTTTCTTTGGCTCGTTTCTCCGGTTTTTCTGACGACAACACTCTCGACGTCTCCCTTCTTGGCCAGCCCTTGTTTTTCCGCTACTCAATTTTGAGCTGTTGTGTGTTGTTTTGGCTATTTTTTCTAAAAAAAATAGCAACTGTCTTCTACTTTTGTCGTTCTTTTCCGAAGTTCGTTCATCAGTCATGCCTCGGCGTATTCTTTTTCTTCTCTCTCCTCTGATTTTGCCGTGAGTGCTGTGCGGTTAGCGCTTTTTCATGCATCGAGTAGGCTCCGGACGAATCGGTCTTTTTTCCATGCAGCAGTCTGCGCGGTCGAGCGCCATTACACTTCAACCTATCCCTTCCATTGTTTACGCTGATGATGTTCTATCTGATGCCACGAGTCAGTCACGAGCAGTCATTTTTTGGGTTGCGGTTCGTTTTCTTGACGGCTTTTCAGTCGTGCTCTGTGGTTAGGATTCCCCCCTCTCCCGGTTGATATGGCACCACTAGTCCTTCTTTAGAACAAACAGTGCGGTCCTCCCCTTCTAGCATGTATTTTTCTGAGCCTCTGGTTACGTTTATTGATGTTTTTTTTATTTTTTTGGGTGTTGTTTTGAGTTTTTTGTTTGGGGTGGTGGGGTTTTTTTGGGGGTTTCCTGGTGTTGTTTGGCGAGTGTTGGTTGGGGAGGTGGGGGTTGTGGGTGGGGTTTTTTCTTTTTTTTTTTTTTTTTTTTTTTTTTTTTTTTTTTTTGTTTTTTTTTTTTTTTTTTTTTTTTTCTTTTTGTTTCTCGTTTTTCCGTTCCGTCGATCGGGCGTCTTTCACGCCGAAGACTGCATCGATTCCCCTTTCGGTTTCCGCGCCGATTTTGCCGATCCTTGACAATCCGCCCGCTTTGCATTCCGCTGTTGGCCGCGTTCAGGCGCGTTTCCGTGTCGACCTGTACGATGACTTCCCATCCTACCTGGCGTGCTATGCAAACGCGAGCGTTCCTCTTTGCCTAGAAGATCGCTGAAAGCACTCCCCCCCCCCCCCCCCCCCCCCCCCACCCCCCACCCCCCCCCCCCACCCCCCCCCCCTTGATTAGACTATTTGCCTTTCGCGATTTTTGACACTGAAGTCGGTGTTGTATATTTCATCATTTTTTCAACTCAGTTAATGAGAGATAAGCTTTACCACCGGCTGCGTGTCTACCCTCCCCTCTTCTGCAGCCCTTTTATTTCCCCAGACTTCCCTAAAGCCTTTTGCCATTGCCCGTCGATTCAGCGGGAACGTAGCATATATGCCTGCTCGCGCCCTTGGACCCGGTAGTATTTTTCCGTAATAGGACTGTAACCGCCCAATAGGGCCGCAGCCTCCGCGTCCCGCCTTGTATTGATGCCTTTTGCTCGTCGCGTTTTCCGCGACCTTTTTTGCCCCTCTCACTGGTTATTAGTAACGCCCCACGCGTTTATCGCCTAGCACCGCGCACCATAACGACCATTTTCTACCCCCGGCTTGCGCACCTCCGCCGAATAAAATCTTCGAGGCGGTAACATGTTCTCCGGAGCGGTCTTTTGATCAACCATCCCGTCCCACGCGCCCACACCCACCGTCTTTTTTCACCCCTCCTCCGTTCAAGCGTCATAACCGCGTACCCAGAACCGCCTGTCCCATCCCAGTCCCCTGTAATGCTGGAACGGCAGCGCCCCTCTTTCATTGTGGGCTGTTGTTGCTCTCCCACTTTTTTGCGGCCCTCTTTGACTTCAACAATGGACCCCCCCAGCCGCTGCTGACCGGCTCCCCGTCTCCTGCTTTCTCTTTAGGCAGGCAAGACTCGTTACCACCGCATCTTGGCCAGCAGACGCTTACCGCCCTTGCCGGGATTCCTACTCACATGCCCCGAATGTATCACGCCATTGCTGCTGATCCCTGAGGACTTTTTTTCGGATTTCAGAGGTCGTGGACTTCACAACCCTTTTCCCCCTTGTTTTGCTACCGCCTGTGCTAATGCCTCTTTCCTCTCTTCTCCTGCCGACCCAAGAGAGCACTTTTGCCACTGTGAGTCTCGACTGTTTATATGCTCCCCCCCTCCCGAAGACCAATCCCCCCCGGTCCGGTTTGCTTACCCTTTCCCTATGAGGATCGTAGGCACTTATGACGCACGTCCCCTTTTTTCTTCCTCCACAGCCCCGGTCCGCCTGCACCGTTGTTGCCGTTTGCCCCTCGCGTAGTCCATTCAGAGTCGTTAGTCTCCCGACTTTTCTTTGTACCCCCAAGTCCGACCTTTGTCTCCTGAAGTCGACTTCTGCGGCTCGCCTGCCTGGCTTACCCCGTTTTTAAGGTCATGCATTTTAGGTTCCTTTCCGTGTTAGCCATTCAGGGCTCTCTGGATCTTCAGCTCGACACGCCCCCCATTTTTCTTGGTGGCCGCATAGTACAGATTCAGGCCGTTGGCCCCCCCCCCCCCCCCCCCCCCCCCCCCCCCTTGACCCTCCAGATCCGATTCGCTCTCGGCAGCGATCCTGACGTGCCACTGCTCCGATCACGTGGTTGTCCACATGGGACGGCGATTTTTTGTGTACCTCGCGTTGTACTCCCCTCCGGTCGTCCCCTGACGATTGGTGGTTTTTTGTTCGTTTGTTTTCGTTGCTTGCATTTTTCTCTGGTCACCACCTCGGTGTTCCTTCACATGTTTACGGGCTTTTCCCTTTTATTAACGCGTCTTTTTTTTTTATGTTCCCGCGGTCCCCTCGCCTGGGAGGTGCACATGGTATTGCCTCGAAACCGTTGACGCCCCTGATCCTGACGGCTGCAGGGCAGATCTCGTCTGACCGCCCAAGCCAATTGGCAGCGTTTTCGGGTTGAGGCTGTCTCCCCCCCCCTTGCTGGGGCGCGTGCACGAAATTTTTTTTTATTATTTCAAGTGTCAGGCGTCTTGCGGCCGCAGACTGCTTCCAGGTCCCGGGGCCCCTTCCTCCAATCGGCTTTGCAAGGTTTCAGATCAGGGTCCCTGCCGTTCGGCATGCGATCGCCCCCCCGGCAGCCACCCGCACCATTTTCCTCCCCCCCCCTTTTTCGACTCCGTCGCGAGCGGTTCCTCCCCCCTTTTCTTACCTTTTCTGCCACCCAAGGTTTCGTTGGCCCGGTCACCGCCCTCCTTTTGCCTTTTAAACGCCACGGAAGCCAAACTTCAGTAGTCGGCCCCGCTTCACCGTTGGAAATCCGCCACCCGACTTCTCTGCTTCCGCGGCCCGGCCCTTTCACACGAAGGACCCTGTCGCGATGAATTCTGCTGGTCTCGTCGGTCCCTTTCCTCGTCAGTAGCCGGTTTATTTTGACGGCGGCTCCGTGACGAAGGGTTTTCTGCTATGCCGAGTTCGGAAACTTTCCGTCTGACCAGCTTCTTCTTCACCTTTCTGCCCGTGAAGATGGCTCGACTTTACGCGTCTAACCGACCGAGCATTTCTCAAACTTTCTTTTTCCCTTTCTCCTTTTGCGATCGAGCCCATCCTCTGCCCTGCTGTTGTCGCAAAAGTTTCACGAAAGCAATGCTTTGCGAAACACTTCGCCCTTTTTATTCGTTGTTCTTGTACTTTTTATGACGACGCAAGGCCCCGATCCGGCATTCTTTTTTCTTGATCCAGGCTACCCAGAGACACTTCCCTTTTTCCTCTACGCTGTGAGATATGCCGAATTTTTTCGGCGTCTTAGTTGATGCCTCCCCTTACTTCAGTTCGGGCCGTTATAGGAAGCTAGGTGCGGGACGTGAACTTTCCTGGCGAACTTCCGACGTTTTGGCGTTGTTCCCCGGCTTCGGCTGACCTATTCCTTTTTTTCTCCGTGTTGTTGTGTGGTTTTCTCTCTCAGCCTCATTTTGTGCGTCCATTCTCCCTTGCCCCGGGTCATTAAGTTAGCCAGGAAATTTCACGGGGCCACGCCCGGTCGCCGTCCCTTTACTGCGCGCCCCGCTTTTGGGAGTCGACTGTCTCCATACGAACAGCTTCTGCTTCCCCTCTAGTTTTGTAGCCGAGTATGCTTTTCCCTCTTGTTCCTCCAGTCCAGGGGGAATGTCGCATTTCTGGTTTTTTCTTTTTCCTCCTCCCAGTTACTGAGGTTCCTACTCCCGCTGCCTTCCCTGGACTTTTTTCCCAGCAGTCTTCTGTCGCGGTGCGGGTTTTGTTCCCCTTTTTTTCCCTCCTGAGATCTTTGGCGATCGTCTTCATTTATATTCAATTGTCATTTTCTCCCCGGTCTTTTCTTTTTTCCCTAGTTCGCAGCTGATTTTTCCCCTGCTTTTTCCCTGACAGAAGGCGCTTCTTTTTTCTTTGTTTCCTCCCTCTGCATCCGAATCCAACTTTTTCCTCGGAATCCCTGCCATCCCCCTCCTCCCCTCGCTGCGAACGAAGATTGGAGACAGATATTTCTCGCCTCCTCCAGGTCTCCTTAGGTCTTACCCCATGCGGAACGTTCCTTTTCGCACTTCTTGGTTCGGTTTCTGTTGGTCCTCTTCAATACCTGCGACGGTGTGTGTTCTTTGGCAGTGGCGGTGTTTGTCTTTCTGGGTTTTGCGGTTGGTTTTTAATCACCGGCCTTTTTTCGGGAAGTCCTGACATGCGTGTCGGCGGACCCTTTATGTCGACCTTTTTGATTTTTTTGGCGGTGGCTGGGTGTTTGTCCTTTTCGCTCGGCTTGGAAACACGGCTTTCCCTCCGGCGACGCTTTGTCTGTCTTTTCGTTTGTCTTGCCGCGTTCCGGACCTCCGACAGACTCGCATTTACCCCCCCCCTTTTTTGTCCCCGCCGGCCTTTGATTCTTACGCGAGCCCCTCCGGATTTTCTTTTCCTCAGTTTTGCGTCTATTCAACCCCCCGATCGTGTTGCCGTCCCTGTCTCCCCGGGCGCCGGGTTCTTCCTTCCCCCCCAATCCCTGGCCCTCTTGAAAAATTGCGGAGTTTTTTCACTTCCCCCGGAAGATTTCCGAAAGGTCTGCTACACCCTTTGTTCCTTTTGCCGAGGTACTAGACGCTCCTTCTGACACGGGCGCCCCGTGAACGAAACGCCTTCTTTTATCGCTTTTTCCCCCGAGCTTGTCCTGGTTTCTCCTCGCCACACCCGTTCCCCCTTTTTTCCATCGGGACATCGTGTTCAGCTTTTCGTTCGATTTTGATCGCGGCGTTCAGTTTCCGTTCTTTCTTTGGCCATGCACGTTTCCCCGCCCTTTTTTCTGGTCGCCTTTTCCGAAAGGCAATACGGTCGAGAGTCTCCATCTGAAGCTCATGTCAGGACCCTTGAGTCCCCCTCTCCCTTCTGTTTCTTGCGCTCGTTACATGCGCGAGCTCCCGATAACCTTGCCTTCGCTCCCTTTTTTCAGTTCGGACTTTGACACAAAGTCTCCTTGTAGCCTGCCCCTACCTGGTCTCTGGTGCCCCCCTGTGCGTCCCGGTCCCTCCCTTGACCCGTGTATGACGATTTGACTTTACGCTTGGGCGGTAATCGCGTCCCCCACATCCTCATGATCACACCTTTTTCGCTCACCGGACCGGGAAGATGACTTTTCTGCGATCACCCGTTCCTCTCCCTTTGGTACCGCTAACTTTGCGCCTTACCAGGATCCGTGTTTCCATATCGCTGTTCCTTTCCAACACATTCCTTTTCAGACGATCTGTTTTTTTTCTGTTGTCACCGCTTGTTTTCAGATCCCCTGTTTGTCCTTTATTACGTTCTCGATCACCGCGCTGCTTTTTCCCGTTCTTCTCTCCAGTTCTGCGTTTTCATCCGTCGTTTTTGCTTCCCGAGACAAATGGTCCTGCGGGGACCGGCAGCAGCTCTGGGCCTTTTTTTAGTCGTCCTGTTTTGGCCTCATTGTAGATCACCCCTGCACAGATACAAGCGCAGTTTGGCCCGACGAAGTTTCTTTTGATGCACGTTTTGCGGCCATTGAGCTTTTCTGCTTCCCGGGTTGTGACCCCTGTCTTCTACTCATTGGTCGTGGTTGTTTCCCGATCGCTTTCTTATCTTGTTCCCCAAATTTTTGCTTATGGAGTAAAGTGGCTTCGCCTCGATCTCTCCTTGCTTTTTTTTCCCTCTCGGGTGACAACCTCTGTCTCTTTTTTTCATTTTTTCCTTCTGATCGGGGATTCCTCTTCCGACGAATCGTTTAAGTGCATGGTTGTGCGCGTCCGCGTTCTCCAAGGAACCCTTTTATGCGGCCTTGGTTCCTCGTTCATTCGTTTTTTTGGAGACCGGGATTACTTCCCCCCTTTGGCCCCCGGGATGAACGAGCCGGTATAAGACTCTCCTCGCAAGTTTTTCTTTTTGTCTCACTTTCTTCGGAAGTTGCCACTTTGGGTGCTGCTGCTTCTCGGCACCTGCCCCAGCCGGTGTTCAGATATCCTTCTCTTTCCTTAACTACTCCGTTGTTTTTTTCTCGATCTTTTGCCGGTCGCAGTTCATCGTTTTTCAGCAGCAAGTTTTTTGACCCAGGTTTCCCTCGTGGCTCAGATCAGCGCGCCCTGGGGGATGGCTATTCGCGTTAAGCGCGCTTCCCCTTCTTCGTCTTTTTTTTTTTCCTTTCATCTGCGTTATCCCCCAGTTGCCGCTGGACTGGCCCCCCCGAGGAACCGCATTGCGGGTGGGTTGCTTCTTCTAGTACGGGAGCCCGTCAATTTTCACTCTTTCTTTCTTTCTCGTGAAACGCACCGATTTAGTCTGATTGATACCTCCCTCAAGTTTCCCCACGGTCCCCCCGAGGATCTACTCGAATACAGGTTCCCGCCTTTCTGCCCCCTTTTTCCCTTTTCCCTGAGAAGGCATTTGGATTTATATCAAAAGAAGTGTGCACATACACGCATGACACACAGATCTTTCTACCTCCGTCCCCCGAACGGTCTTTTTAATAGCAGCACGTACCCCCCAGAGCTCCCTTTCCTCTATTCATCCTTCGCGCCCCGCCCTGCGGCGGGTGCGGTGCGTTTTTCTTACCTTCTCCCGACCTTCTTCCTTCCCATGCCTTTGGACCAGACGTGCTTCCTTTTCCCCTTCCTGACGGCTTTTATCAAGGACTTCTTTGTTTCACCTGTCATGCGCAGCGCCCGGTTCCCCTCCCATCGCTTGATTTTTTTTTCCCCCGATGGAAACGATTCCCGATAACCTTCAGCTGCGTTCCCGATTTTCTCTTCCGCCTCTTCTTCCACAACGGTTGCACTTTTTGCCGGTTCCCGGCGTTCTACTTTCCCTCTTCTGGTTAGTCGCCGCAATTTTGGCTTGGTCCATCGTTTTTCCGATTTGTTGTGAAGGACCCCGGTCCCTTCTGAATAAGGTTCTTTTTGCGGCCAAGTCCCTTTTTTTCTTGCTTCTGTGGCCCGATCACTCTTTTTTTCGTTCCATCGTCGACCTCCCTTCCGGTCTTTTGCGGGGACGTCAAGACTTCTTCCAAGGTCCCCCGTTTGCAGCCGCCCGGATTCTGTTTTTCCCAATTCCTCAATTTTCTCAGAGGACTAATTAGCTTTTCTCGAGGGCTGGTCCGTTGAACAACGCGCGATAAGATCCCTCACTCGTCCTGCTTTCGACGCATGTGATGGACCTTCTCAGGGGTGCCTTCTCATCTATTCTTCCTCTAGATGATTGTCCTTTTTTCCCTCCGTTCTCTGTGGAAAAGTGCTTTTTTTTTTTTTTTGCGTGAAACTTTTCCTCTTCACTTGCTCGTGTGAGGACCTTTTTTCTCGACGCGACTCTTTCCCACTTTTTTGAACAATCTCCCTCTGTTCGCCCATTATGCTTGCGGTTGGACTGCGATGCTGTTCCACTTTCCTTCGCCCCCTCCCTGCCGTTTTGCCGGTTTGTTGCCTGACCGTTGGCGTGAGATGGGATGTTCCCTACTATACTTAGGTCCCCGTCAGTTTGTTAGCTTTTAATCCGCTGAGCGGTGCCTCTGTGCGGATTGGTTCTCCCTGGTTCGACATTTGATGCCATGACTCGGTATACTTTCGTCCGATTGTCGTTTGTTTTTCAAATGATTCTTTCTTACGTGTCCGCCGTCCCTATTTGACGTTACGCCCCCAGGGCACCTGGCTGGCGGTGCCCTGTGTGTACGCGTAGACCCCCAGTCCCTTTGTAGGTGATCATGCCCCCGATTGGGTCGCAGCGTGGAGTGCGGCGCCAGTAGTCATCATCATAACGTTTTTGCTTTTTTCATTCTGTTCTTATTCCGCGGTACCCCGTGGAAGCGTTGCTGGCTTAAAGGTGCTGCAGCGAGTGATTTCTGTTCCTTGTGTTCGTCCACTTTGCGTCCCCCTTTTGCCTACTTTGCAAGTCAAGTGTGTTTTGTTTAAGCGTGATTTCAACGTTTCATTGCTCCGGTGTTGCTCCTTTCCTAAACGTTGCAAGTGTCCCAGCTCTGAGACCGCACCGGTCCAAACTCGTTGCCCGCGCCCCTTAGGCTGACCTCCGCTGCCCATTGGTTTTTCTGGCCCGCACAATTACGGAAGGCTTACCACAATAGGTAAAGGCGTTTCCTGCCAATGTCTACGAAACCCCGGTCCAGGCCCACTTCCCGCTGCCACTGCATCAAACACACCAATGATCTTGGTCCGCGAGGGGTAGATATTTTTTGACCTGTCACATTCCTCGATCCTCACGAAGCATCCGTTTCTACTCATTTTGCTGAGTTCCCATATGCGGTCCCATGCTATCGTCCTTATCCATTGCTGCACAAAGGACACTCTCGCCACCAAGCAATCCTGACTCGGGTCCTGACCACAAGCCCACCCTCCACCCCTTACTGCCAATCAACCCTGTTATTTCTTCGCCGTCGCTCACCGGCTCGCCCCCGGCTCCCCCCCCCGTTTTCTTCCGAAGTTGGCTTGTCCTTTTCAAGTGCCTATTTCAGCCCCCCGACATACATGGCTATTTTCTTGCGCCTGACTTCTATGATCCTGCACCCCTCTCGTGGGTCGCAGGTTCTCCGGTGAGTTTTTCCCCTTCCTAGTCATTCCGACGACGATTTTGTGTGGAAGGATGCCCTGTTTTGCTAAACCTTGAACAGGACCAGTCTCTTTTCTTCAAGTCCCCAGCTTGCAGTTTTCCCTCTCTCTCTTTCCGAAACGCTTATCCACCCAAGGTTGCACCCCCGATCTCTGTTTGCGTGTGATCACCGGTGATTTCGTCATCTGTTCCGCGCCTGATCGATGTGAGTTCTCCCTTCTTTCTGTTGTTCTCCCCTTGCCAGTTTTTTGGAGGGACTAAGGCACCCTTTCGACCTCGCACGGCCATTTCTCCCAGGTCAGTTTCAGCGTTATCTCTTGGCGGGATCCGGATTCTGCGATGAAGCACACGGGCTCCTGGTCTTTTTTTCCCTGTTGTGCGCGGCGACCCTGACTTTACCTATATGTTGAGCGGGGCACCGTGCAAGCAGCCCGCCGTTTGAAGCAGGAAGCTGTCTCCCCCCCTTAGATTAGGCAGTTAGACTCCCCTACTACAACTTCATTCCCTGGAGTTTGCCGTCCTACCTGGCTCCATGTTTCTGGAGGTTCCAGGGTCCCTTTTTACTGACCGGGGCCGGGCAGGGCTGGTCCCGCCAAAGCTACTGAGGCTTGACCGATCTTTTTCCCCTTTCCCCTCCTCTATTTTTTTTTGCTCGCTCTCTCTTTCAAAGCAGGACGTAGCGAGGTAGTGTGCGGTGTCCAGCCACTCCCGTTTTTTTCTTTTCTTTAATCCCTTGGCTTTGTGACGGTCGCCACCTCATGCCCCCCCTTGGTATATTAACGTAGCCTCTGTACCAAGTAGGACGACGGTATGAGGTTGCTGGCGACAGAAACTCGTCCTACCGCTTCTGGTCGTCCCATCCGTTCAGTCTGCTGCGGCGAGCTCCAGCGATTTGTCGTGTTTTAGGTCTCCCCTTCGGTTGGCTTCCTCTCTTTTTTAGTCCCGTCTTCGCAAGTTTAGCAAGTCCCCTCTTTTCCTTTGGTCTTTTTCAGTTCCGATGGACCTTTTTTTCCCAGTTCAAAGGCTTGCGTTTCCCCAGGTTCGCGTGTTATCCCCCCCCCCCCCTGCGCCTTCTCCTCTTTCGCTCTTTGTTCCGATCGGCAGGCTTGACTCTCACCTGTTTGTGCAGCTTTCGTCGTACGGTTCGTTTTAGAAGTCGTCGCGTTTACCATTTGATTAAGGTGGCCCTACCCTTGCCTTCTTTCTGATCGTTAATTTGACTTTCAGTTGTTATTCGTGTGGCTCAATTCCAGGAAATGCTCTTCACGCTTGTTGGTCCTGCGGGCTGGTAGACACCCATCCGATTTCAACCCTTGTTAGTTGTTTTCCCCTCCGAGGTTTTGCAGATATTCAGTCGGCGCTCCGTCCTAGTAGGTTTTTTGACATGTTATATTTTGCTCGCTCCCTGCACGACGTTCGGCTTCGGCGTGGCGGGAATTTCGATTCGATGCCCTTGTTGGCCTCCTTTTTGTTTTTTGTTGCCGTGGCGGGTTTGCCGTTGACGGTCCTTTGCCCTTCTCTTTGGGTTTCTCCTTTCTTTTTTGCCTTCTTGTCTGCCGGCTTGTTTATGTTGTGTTTTTGTCTGCTTGGCGTTACGTTATTTATCCGGGTTTTTCTCTTTTTCTCAGGTTTTTTTTGCAAACGGCTTGCGCTGGAGACTTGCGGGAGGGTTTTTTTTTTGAAGTCCGCTTTTTGTCTATTGCGTTCCACTGGGTCGACCTCCAGTTCTGAGCACATGCGCTTCGTGTCTGCCCATGTCTTTCCTATTTATTCACTTTTCTTCGTAAACGGCGCACTCGTGTTTGCATTTCAGGCATCTCTCCCCTTCAGTCCATCTCGTGTCCCCCGGGCTTTGCGTCCTTGTCCCCCCCTCTCTTCTTTTTCCTTGCGCTCTCCCTTTCCTTTTTTCACCGGGTGTTCTCGGCCATAACATGTCCTCTTGCCCCAAAATTGGAGAATGCTTTTTCTCTCGCTTGTTCCCACTTACGCCTATTTTATCCGTACTATACTTTGTGCCCGTTGCGCTGTGTCCTGTCGCCGTCATTCCTCTCTCCTTTTTGGCGCGAAAGCTCGCTGATCGAAACGTATACCACATGGACCAACGCGCTGCACTCGCGATTGTTTTTTTTTGCGTGACCTCTCCGGGTTTTCGGGCCTTCCGTACCCCCGCATGCGTTATTTTTTCGCATGTGAGGTGTTCCGCAGTTTTGTCGATTTGATTCAGATGCGATCTGCTTGCGATTCTATGGCGCGCGCCCTGTCGCGCGTCGTGGCTTTGCCATCGCGGCCTTTTTTCGTCCCTCGGACCGCAGAGACAACTTCCGTTTCGAGCTGCATTTGTCGAATTCTGACTCCCCTGAATGTCGGGCCACAGGCCTTTACTCCGTGAACCCCGATCCAGTCTCCAAGCCTATGCGTCCTGGTGCGCTTTAACGGTTTGTAACCCTGCGACCCAACTTACGTGCTGTAGCAGATTGAATCGACTCTTCTATCGCGTCCGCTTCGACCTTTTTTCCCTTCTATTTACTTACTTTCGGCGAACTTACGACCCCAACGTGTTCTACTGTTTAGGCTTTTCTTCCGTCTTTTGTCCGTGATTGGAAGTTTTCCACTGATCGTGACGCCGCCCAGTTAGGTTTCATAGCGATTTCCACATCCATCGTTCCCAGGTCTGCGCCCTGACCGGTGATTGGCGTGGTTTGGTTATTCTACCCTCTCCTCAGATTGCGCTTGGCCCCCCTTCCTAATTTTTTTTTCGTCGCAAGCTCGCCCAGGATGTTTCCTCAATCGGGCCGCGAGTAAACCCCTCAAAACCCCGTTTGTTCATCTCGACGATTGCCCTGCTTTCTCGGTGCTCATCCTGTCCTTGTTTTCTCCCCCGATTAATCGGGTAGTATTATTCTCGCTCACCGCGATGTTGCCCCGTGCTTCTTGCCAGTCCTGTTTGATAGTTCTTCTTTGCCTTCCCCGTCGCAAAAGACGTTTCGTGCGCCGGTTGTTGCCGGCTTCGCAAGCTCTTTCCCGGGTTGCCTTTTCGAAAGCGGGTCGGTCTCTCGTTGTGGCCACATCACCCGATTGCCAAACCTTCTCTGAGGTTCCTCGCTCTATCCTTCGATGCACGTTTTTCTGCATTCTTCTCTGGTGTTCTGGACCTTACTGTCACGTTTTTTGTACTTCTTTCCAGGCGCTTCTGGCTTCCGCCACTCATTTGTAGTTTGAGCGTGGGAGAAGGGCCGTATTTTCGGGGACATCCAATTGCTTACGCTGTCCGTCAGACCTAATAACGACATTCTCGGAGCCACGTGGGAGTGTTCTGCCTCCTTCTCCTCGTCTGTTTCGCTGCTCAGAATTTTGCGGTCCTTTCGTTTTTTTGGGCTATGATGCCTTCTTTTCCATTCCCGTCTGACGGAGAAGGGGGGTTCCAGGTCCGCACTACGCCCTCTTGCAATGGTGTTTAAGACTTGACGATGGAAGAACACAGTCTCCCCCCCCCCGGTATTGCCGGGCTCGGGTGTTGCGTTTTTCCCTTCTCACTTTTCGGGGTAGTCGACTGTTTTCTATGACGTGACCGTCCACCTACCTTTTTCTCTTGATGATCAAGCGCGCGTATACTTTTCGGTCTCCATCGCACTCGTGAATCTGGCGCCTGTGCTTTTTGCGAAGTATTGGTTCACCGGTTGCTCTTTAAGCTTCTTTTTTTTCTGCAGCGTTCGTCGCCTCTATATTTTCACTATCTCCGTTTTTTTTTTAGAGCGCTCTAGGTTCTTGTGCCCCCCTTGTGGCTAGCTTTACTGTAGCGCTTCCAAGGGTCTGAAACGAGGGCCGAGATCGGTTTTTACCTCAATCTTGTTCGGCCCAGTATTGCCTGAGCGTATTTTCGATGGCGACGTCTTATTATCCGCTCTCTGTTTATGCTCCTGTTGCATCATTTAGTCATTTGGTGCACAGTTCATTGTTTTGCCGTGGATCCCGAGAAATCGCTTGTTCTGATCTTTTGCACGTCCTGTGTCCCACCAGCTGTTGTGCGTAATCGCGGTATTTGCCTGTTTTCCGGGGCCTGGTTGTCCGCCAGCGCCTCATTGTCCCGGAGATGCGTGTCTTCGTCAGTGAAAGAACCTTGTCTCGTGATCGTCTACGTTTTTTCGCTCCGTCTGTCTGTGTGTCCCAAGATTGCCTAAGGGAGTTCTTGACCTTTGAGTGTGAAGCATCCTTGAAGCCAGGTCTTCGAAGTTTTTCGTTTCGCCTTATTGTTTTTTTTCTCATTTGGCGAACAGGCGCGCCTTAATTTTCCCCTCTTTTTCCCATCAGATCGGCCTCCCCCACTTGCTCGAACCCGACCAAACAATAGGCCGCGGCTTCCCCTAAGCCTTAATCCCCATCAAGGACTGCCTGCGAACGCCGTCCATCTGCCTTCCCGCCCCCAGCCCTGGTACACTGCCCCAGCCTGTACTGTCACGTTCGACTGTCCTCGAAGGTCTTCCATACACTTTTTTTCCACCTCACCACATTTTGTGTTTGATCATCTGGCCTTTTCTGCGGTCTACCTCGTGTTCCTCCTCTCCTCACGAACGTCTCAGCACTGCCCCACCATTATGGTCCCTGACCTGGTGTGTGTCTTTCCAACCCGCCCCCATGCCCGTTTCTACGCGACCGACTTCCCGCCATTGCCCTTTTTCGTGTTTACCCGTGCGCACAGCTCCTGGGGATTTGCTGCATTCCTGTTCAGAGCCGTTTCCTCGGTTTTTTTTGAAACGCATCGCGGTGCTCACTGCTAACGAAACCGGACCTGAATGTCATCGATACGCGTTCTTCTTTCACTGATACTCGGAGTCAGTGTCTTCGTTTTTATCTTTCCCCCGGTTTCCTTTGTTTACCGTTTCCGGCTCCTCATGTCCCACGGTTTTCTCTCTGTCCGACACCCCGGAGGCGTGCCCCCAAGCGAGCCCCTTCTGCTTTTCTGTTCCCGAGTGACCCCCATTTAGTCCACCCCTTCAGGTATTGCGTGCACGACCCCTTTTCTTGTATGTTAGGGATTTCCGGCTATTTTCCTGTAGACGGCGTCGTCACTGGCATCGTCGCACCGAAAATCCGAGGTCATCGCGAGCTGACGCGTCCTCCTGATGCCCAGATCCCTGTCGGTTTTCTTGTTTTACCGCGCCGTGTTCTTGTTTTACCGTGAAACGTTGCGAACTTTTTCGACCCTCGGGACCGAAGTCGCTTCCTCTTGCGTTTTGCGTCCATGGTGTCCGGATGAAAACACGCGCTTCCGATCCTCTCGCTCTGTTCTCCGTGTCGTTTCTGAATCCCTTTTTTTCACCCCTCAGTTTTTAAGACTGATCCGCTCTTCAGTCGCTCTCTTTCCTGGCGTTCGGATGGACGAATCGACGTTCGCGCGTTTTCCCCCGTTGCAATGGCAAATTGTTCCCGGAAGTCTGTGGGACAACTGTCGCGATCTCCGGACGATCTCGACACCCCCTTCATCACACGATCACTATTGCTGAACCATCTGGGTGGACGGCTCTTCGGTGTGGACCTGGTCCGTCCTTATTTGTCACTCCGACGCTCGTTGATTCGGACCCGTCCGCTGGTTGCATTGCGTTTCGGGTTTGTCCCTTCTTCCGAGGCGCAATTTAAATGTCCAGTGGCGGCGCTGGCCAGTGTGTTTGGGCCTGATGGTCACACTTCGGCGCTCTCTGACCTTTTTTACTTCAGTACCTGCTTACCTGTATCAACTTGTCTTTTTATGTAGCGTCTCCCCTGTCTCGCGTGTGTCTCCCGTGATTTGGCAATGTCGGTCCAACATTGGTTTTTTCTGTGTGCATATGCTTCATCCCCTCGCACGAAGTCCCTCCCCTGGGGGGAGCCCCAGGGTGACTCTTGTGGTTCCCACGCGCGCATCAGCAACGATCGTGTTTACCAGGACTTTGTACCACACCTGCCCCTTTCTTAGTCATCGTTTCCCTTAAGGGGTCGAGGCATCGGCATGGCTTTTCACCGCAGTTTCGGGGGTGTTCATTCGGGATGTGCGTCGTGATTCACGCCCACGGGTTTCAATCCGACTGATTTCAAAACTTTTCACGTGCCCGCGGCACGGGCCGTCCGACCTGCAGTCCCTCCCTAATGACCTGGCCCTTCCGTCCCGCCCCCTCCTCTCTTCCAGCACGGTCAGCACTGCGTTCCAGCGGCTCTTTTTCCTGCGATCGCCCCCACCGGCAGCCTAGAAAGCATCGAGCCCGTGTTTCCCTGACCCCCCCAGCCCCCGTGTTACGCATGTTGGGTGATCTGTCGTCCAACCTGACCGTAGACAGTCATTTAGACATTCGGCCGTCGTCTCCATGACACTCAAGGATCCATTTTTCCCCGCCCGTGGGAGACATTTCACAAGGCAGCCGCCTGCCCCAGCCGGCCCTATCGAATGGCCCACAACCACCGGGCAGTCTTATTGCCGTCCTCCTTCCACCGGCCATCTGTCCACCCCCATCCCCCCCTGTTGTATTCGCGTTCCCCCGTGGCGCTGATGTCAGCCTGAAGGACGTGGCAGGCTCGTCTATTTTGTCCCATGGCCAACGCATTTTCTGTGATCTTCGGTGTTCAGGGCAGCGGAATTCGCCGGGTGATCGGTGCGTCTGGCTTCTTTTGTTTCCTTCTCCCCCTATCCTTCTTGTAATCGCCCAGCATTAGTGCTGATCTTCCACGATGAGGATGCCCTGAGGGCGTTTTTACATCGACGAGGACCACGTCTGCTTTTCACAGTACCCAGCTGACTGACTGATTTCCTCTCTGCTTGATGCCATCCTTGTACGAAACATACCGAAGCATGCGCCCGAAAACCGTTATAGTTCCCTCTCTTCCGATCGATCCCCGATCTTGAAGACTGTTACTTCGCAATGGAGTGCGCACGCGTCCCGCGAACGGCAACGCTGCCTTTTCCCACATTCCCTTCGTCCTGCCTCCGGACATGTTCGGGCGGCTTTAGGATCTGTGCTTCTTGCGACATCACACGTTTCGGTCTAACGATCTTCTAACGGTATGCTGTGTTTCTCTCTTTTCTCAGCGACCACTCTCTGGACCTGTTGCCCGGCTCCAGCGTCTTCCCCGGGGATCGCCGTCCACTCCGAACGCCGTTCACCATGACTCTTTTCTGTGTGGCATCGTTCTGCCTCCCCTTCCAACTGGCCATCTGGTGTTCTTTATTAGGTAACTTCTTACAGACGGGGCTTTTGTCGGATGCTAATTATGCCTTACCGGGTGTTTGGTTTGCAGGGATGGCCGACCAGCCTCCTTTTTTACCTTCATTTCTCTTTCCTCTTTCTTTTCCCTTTCCTCTTTTGTTGATCAGTGTCCTTTAACGGCGGATTTTTTTGGAGTCCATCCCTGTCACCCGGCCTTTTCCCTTTGTAGTTCTGATTAGGAATATGGTTCCACGGTGGCACTCAGCTGTTGATTTTGCTCAGTCTGATTCCTCCGTTCCTTATTTTTTCCGTTTTAACCTTTTTCTTTTTCCCTGCCCCCCCAAGCCCCATTGTGGGCTGCGTGGTTTTGTTTTTTTTCCCCTCCCACATGAAATGCCTGAAGGCTAGCTGGTTGTTGTGATTTCCTGTTGAGATAGTAAGAGCCGACCCTACTTTTGTCACCCTTACATCCTTCTGCGCGCGCGTTATTCAATACCAGAGCGTCTTTTTCCTCTCGGCCTCTCCAGCAGCAGGGGAATGACGTCTGGGGTCTCGCCCGTTTTTCGCGACCTCCACCCTCTCCTGAATTCCTCCTTCAAGGGACGCTTTTCCCTTGGCCCTTTTGCCAGTAACCGCCGTCTTTTTTAGCCACTTGTCGCGGTGCGGCAAGATACGTCGTTTCTCTCGATCCGTGTCGTCGGAAGTGATCAGGGACGACCAAGTTTTTCGTCGCATATTTTGTTTTCCTTCGCTTAGCATCAGCTCTAGGCCACGGCTTCCGCTTGTCCTTCATCATGCGAGTGGTCCTTTCTTTATTTCTATTGCCCAAGTGTTCCCATGCTCTTCGGTCGGCAAGCCGCCGGCCCAAGCCCTCTCACCCCGTCCTTTTTTCCTCCTTGCGCCACGACGATCTGGGTCAGGAATATTCAGTCCTATCTCCGCCAGTTCCTCGGTGCTGAAACTGTGCACGGCACGTCCTCCCCCCCTCTACTTTTTGGGTTTGCGATTCCGGTGAAGGCTTCCGGCACTCGGCGACCTTGTAGGGTTTGGTCTTTTCGTGTGCTTCTTTTTCTTTTTTGAATTGCGGCTGTTGCCTTTTCCCCGACACCGTCGCCTTGTTTGGCGACGCTTTTTTATGCCAAGCTCGCCTTTATCGCCGTGACCTTCTTCTGCATGGTGGTTTTCTGCTGGCGGAATTTTCCTTCCGGTTTTGGCGATCGCTCCCGCCCGTTTTTTGACCGGCTGTATGCCTTGTTCGACAGGATTTGAGGCCCCCTTTGTTTCTTCTTTCTTCGGCTTCTCCGGCGCCCCCCTTTGCCTTTCCGGTCGTTCACCTCGCCCATTTTCATTGCCCCGCCTCCACTCGGCTAGTGTTGGGACCAGTTTGCAATGGCCTCGTAGCCCACGTAACCGAATATCGTTGCTTCACCGGTGTGAGATTCAGTTCCTGACCCACCAACGTCACTGTGCCCCGAGAGCGGCCTTCCGTCCCTTTTTTACGCCTTGGCTTTGAATGCAAGCACTTGTTACCTCCCTTGCCACCATTTCGCGCGGGCGAGCGCCCCTCCACCAGGACGCCCTTTATACGAAGCAGGTCCCTACCCCTTAAACCTTTCACCCGGTGTGCCTCAGGTCTCTCCTCTCTCGCTTACTGGATTCCTCTCAGTGGGTACGCACCGCCGAATCACGAACCCCCTCCCGCTGTCTGCTAAAGAGTTTCGTCTTTTTACCTACTCGTCGGGAGTACGTCCGATCACACTGTCACGACTCCCCCCCCGGGCATCCCGGCGTCCCCCCTTGTTTAGCCCCCAATATGATTGGTTCTCAGACCCTTTTTTAGAATCTCGTTTCTCCCGCTTTTCTGCGTTTTTCTTTTCGGACCGTTGCTTTTAGGACTACCCAGAATGTTTTCCCCCTTCTTTCAACGCGTTGACTTTGGTAGCCCCTCTTCCTGCCCAGTGGAACGGGATTGGGTTGAACCTGTCAATTTGTGGTTCATCCGTGACCCTTGGATCACAGTCCTGATTGTCCCTGACATTTTCCCGACAGAACGTTTCGCATATTCAGGCGACGTGGGACCTCTGCCACATCGCGCATTCGTCTCATTCGCGTTTAGGGTTCCATTTCCCCTTAGCCTAGCCGGAGCGAATCGTACTTAGGAAGCGTCTGCACCTTTCTTATTTTGACACGGTCCCGGCGGCGACCCCCTTCCTGGGATCTTTTTTTTTTTTCAGGCTGCGCTTCATTTGTGCGGACAGTGTTTTGTGTTAGTAAACGATATTGGGCGACAGCTGTTCGATTTCGTAGTAGATTGACCAATCCTCATCGAGGAAAACAGTTTTTTTTTTTTTTTCCCCTGTCTGACGGGATTGGCGTGGTTTTCTCTCCTACCCGCTCGAATCTCGTTGTGTCCGCGAATCAAGTTTTCGCTCCGCTCTACCCCTGATCAGTGGAAGATCGCCGATTCCCCCTTACAAAACGACCTTTTTTTTTCCTCTCAGAAGTTTCTCTGCTCGGCTAGTTTTTTTCTACTTTCTAACAATTCAGAGTTGTTCTTTATAGCATTCCCTCTGGTCCGTATCCTTCTCTCCCCTCGATTGCCTGCTCTCCCTTGATTGTGAGCCAGGATCTTGTTCATCAGCTTTATATGGTTTCCTTCCCCGTCGTGGCCCTCGGCCGTTACGGTGACATGGCATCCCGGCTGGGCATTTTTTTTCCTGGTGAATCCTGGGGGCGCGACGTTTAGAGCAAATCCTGTTACCATCCACGCCTCATGCGGGGCTTCGCCGATGCTTATCTTTCCCGCTTTCACGGTGCTCGGCAGGCGTTCCCATGGTTTTTCGTTCGTCACTTTCTTGTCTTCTTTTAAGCTCCGCGCCTTTTCCCCCCCAACTTTTTTTTTTTTTTTTTTTTTTTTTTCTTTGTTTTATGTGTTATTTTTTCGGCCCTCGGATATTTTGTGATATGGCAGCACACATTTTCCTTTCTTTGATCCCCATTTGGGGCGTTTGTTGGCTGGAAAGAATTCTTTTCTATTCGCGTCCTGACCGTGTTTACTGTATGGTTTAAGGCTTTCTTCTTCGACCTCGGATCGTATTGTTCGCCTTTGCCCCATACGCAGAATTAGGCTGGCTCCTTCCATTTTTACGATGTTTGGGCCGGTGCAGGCACTGGTCATGTCTTATAATACACCTACGGTGCTTTCCTCTTGACCGTCTGTTGGCCGCGTTCCCAGGGCGCCTTTTCGGTGGTCAGAAGGTCTGGGAGATTCTTTCGCCCCAGATTGCACCTCACATGTGGGTGTCTGTTTGTATTTTTTAACTCGTTCGTTCACACGACATCTATCAACTCGGAGGTTTGTTTTTGTATCTTTGCGACTTGCTTTTATCCGTTGGTCCACAGGGTGCGCTGTTTGACGCGCGAGGACCTGCCTGCCCCCCCGGTGTTTTTTTCCCTTTCTTCCTTCTTTTCTCTCTCCTCTTTGTTTTTGTGTATCTGATTCGAGCTGTGCCTCAGAAAGGCGGCTGCGCTGGTTGCACATGTCCGTTCGGTTCGCATGCAGTCGTCCCTTTGCAATGGTTTCAGCGGCCCTACCGACCTTTAGGAGCCCTCTCCAGCGCTCGATTTTCCCTATATCTGTACTTGACCTAATGACGGCGTTTCAGACGCTGTAGTTATGCCGTAAGTCTCCGTGTGCTTCCACTCAAAGCTGGGCGCCGAACGCGGTTCCCCCGCTTCGGCCAATTCGCGGTGATTGTGCCTGTTCTCGGCGCGTACTCTTTGTCTCCCACCTTTGCTTTATTGGCATCGTGATGCGTTCATCTGGGTCGTTGTCCTACCGTGATACGTCGACGATGCCCCGCCTTTTCCCCAGACGAACAACTGTCGACTACGAGCTTTTGTCGAATCCTTCCGCGCCTACAGGCTTCGACGTTTTCCTCCCCCCCGTTTTCGTTTCATGCCTTATTTGCCATATTAACATCCTTTTCCCTCCCCGCCCACGACCAAATTCTTTTTTCTTACCCGACCGTCCTCCTGCCGAACAGCTCCTCGAAACCTCCGCCTGCCTGCTCCTTTGCTATATTTGTGCGCCCCCCTTTTCGGTTTTTTCCCTGTTTTGCCGTTTTGCTACACTTCGCTCCCCCCCTCTTAGGCTCCCCCAATGGTACCCTTCTTTCTTCCCCAGTTCCTTGACTTTTTGGCTTGATTTGGCAGACGACTTTTCTGAACCCTAATCTTCAGCCGCACGGTCCACTATCACGCGTGAGAGACCGTCATAAGTTCCCTTACTCCTCCCTCTACGAGCTGTATGACCCCCCCTCTTACTTGGAGTGTCGATCTGATACATAGTTGGTTAGCTTTTCTTTCTGCTTGCTATTGTTCTGGCACGTGAATCGGTCGTCTCTTCCGCTTTTACCCGTGAGGCGGGCCCAATCTCGTCTTTTCTCTTTTTGTTGTTCGTCTGTCCAACCGTATGACGGCCATTGGTTCATCTTCCCCGCCTTTTCTCCTACCTTTTTTTCTACTTCTTCTGTGTCCCTCGCCCACATCGCTCATCGCCTGCTTTTCTTGCCACGATGTAGTAGCCATATGACCCCACTACCCCGCTCCGCCACCGAGACGTCTGGCGTCGTAGCCTGGATTTTTCCCCAACAGGTCGCGGTTTCATGTCATCTTTACTGGACGACTGTGTTATCCATTTATGTGACCTTTGTCATAGAGAAGCGGCCTGACTGTGTTCGCCACGCGCATGTTTTCGGATTTTCCCTGAGCTTCGCCTCCTCCTGCGAGGTTAGGCCGTTGATTCGGACCGTGACTTTTGTGCTGTTTACATTCCGGTTGCTCCAGCACTGGTCCGCTCATTAGATCTATCTCTTTTTTCCTTTTCGTTCTTTCTTGGAGCCCGCAAACCTGCCTCCCTCTCTTTTCGTAAATTTCACCCCTCCCGCTCCTTCTTCGCTCGGGACAAGGTATCCCTATTTTTCCTTCACTCTCTCCTCCCCTTCGACCCGCGCACTTCTAAAGACTGACTTTTCAGTACCTGTTCCCGTTGCCGTCGTTTTCTGAACCATTTTGCTAATTCGTTGCCATCCGACTCCCCCCCCCTCTTCGGCTCCCTGTTACTTATGTTCCGCCGGGATCTTGCCGGTGTTTCTTTTCGTATTTCGTGTTTTCCCCATGTTTTTATGTTCCATAGTTTTGTACTCATGGCCCTTTTCGTGCCCGGCATTGCTTAGTTCCTAGTGAGACCGGAAACCAGAGTGGAAACTGTCATATCCGTTTCTTTTCAACCGTTAGGGGCTCGACGATTTTGATCTTGGCTCCTCGTGCCCATGCGCCCCGCTTTGCATTGACTCGTGCCCCCTTGATTACGGCAACTGGTCGGGTTTTCAATAACTGCCTCACCTGCCGGGGGTTTGACGCTGGGTTGTTCCGGTAGGTGCCTGGCTAGCTTAATGTGCTTTATATCGCCCACCGTCTGTGCTCAGTGTTTCGCCTAAGATGGCTTAGTTTTTTCTCCGTTTGCGAGGATTAGATGTGCCCCACTTGGTCGGGTTGCAACATATTGTTTGAATCCCCTCTTCGTTTTCCCCACATTTTCCGGTGGCTTTTCCTCTTTTTCTCAATTCCGGCCAGTATCCGCCCCACTATGTCTCACAATCACGGCCGGTTTCCCATAATCCTCTTTCTTTTCGCCCAACCGAGCTCCCCCCCCGCCCCATCCGCCCAAGATTAAATACTCACTTTTCCCGCTTCGCGCGTGGTCTGTTTTCGCTGTGTCTTCCCAAGGGTGCGTCCTTCGTCATTCAAAACTTTACTCCAAACCCCCCTTTTACGTCTTGCCGTTTCGCCTCCGGTCCCGTCCCCCCCCCCGCCCCCCCGAATAATATTAAAGCCAGTCTAGCGGCCATTAACAGGTCGTCCGAGGATTTCTTGAAATCAAACCTCTCGTTGCCCCCTTGAACTCGCTTCCCTTTCTTTCATGAGCATAATGTAATGACGTGGGATGTTGGTCTTGGACGGATATGATTCGCCACTTCTTTTTTGCTGCGGTATTTGCCCCTGCGGCTGTGCACTACCAATATGATTCGGATGCCAACCCTCTCGTAATTTGAAAATGAGTTCACCCGAGCTACAGCACGCCGTCGTGTTAGTGCTGCTGACCCCGTTTTTTAACGGGCAACGTCCACGACCCTTCCGAGCGAATGTGCCTCTCCCGGACGATTTTTCGATTGAAGTGTTAGTAAGCAACGTTAGTTTGCGCATTCCCGTCCTGAACGTGATTTTCACCCGTCAGCGGCCCTGGCCTTCAGAGCGGTCGCATCACCGGCTTGCTGGAAACGTTGCGCGTCCGTCCGATCTGAACCCGGCTGCGTTGTTCCTGACATTTGGATGTGCTCGCCGCGAGATTTTGACTTCGAAAGGTTCGGTCTTTCGTCGCCTCCCCGCTCAGTTTTCCTTGTTTTTTGATACAGGCTCAGCCGCTGGAGGGTGTAATTCCTTTTAACATTCCCTGTTCCTTTTCAGTTGTCCCCCTCCTTCCTTCGGCTGACCGTGCATCTCGCCCTCCCTTCGGTTGTTCTTGAGAGATCTACAATTGACCTGCTTTGGCGGGGATCTTCGGCGTAATGTAGAAGTTCCCCTCCTGGTTTCAGGCCCGGCTTCTTTAGCCAGTCGATTTCCTCTGCCTGAATCTTTAGCTGTTTGGTGCTTCTGTCGGGCGTCCCCTGACGCTGCACTATTAGTCGAAAGTTTATTCCTCCGACCCGCTGTGATGCTGGAGAGTCGCCTTTTTCCCGAGTAGGGGACCCACAGCCCTCTTTACTGTCCGGGTTCTTAGCACGAGTAGTTACGTCATGCATTTTGCCTGCTTTTTAGCCGTTCACAGTGCCTTCGCGGTGCGTTTCGCGTCCTGACCCGCGATCGTCCGATTCTTCTTCGTGGCGAGATCCTCGTTTTTCATCTATAGGTTTCTCGGCAGTTGCATGTTTTTAAGATGCTTTTTTTGGTTTTCGTTCACCGATGGTGTTCGCTCCCTCTCCCTGTTGCGCGCTGGTCCTTCTGACCTTATTTCGCGTGACCCAGCATGCTTTCTGCCCCCTTTTTTTCAGCCGTCCAACCCGCTAGTTCCATTTTCGCAAATCAACCCCCTACCTTTTTTGGACAATATCGTTTTTTCGGTACTTGGTCCAACCCTGAGGCACCTTCGGAATGGTCGCGGCCCACCAGCTCCCCACAGTCCCTTTTTCGCGCCTGAGTAGCCATACTTTCCTGTAGATATGCCACGTTGTCTTTTTAGCCCCCTGTGTCCGATTTACTTGCTCGATTTACGGGTCACGGTTTGACCTGGTCATGTGTATGTGTGGATTTTGACTGCTTGAGGGCTGGTTTTCCTCCCTTAGGCGGGAGCGACTTTGTTTACTCCTCGGTCGCACGGTGTTGTAGACCGGGTGGTTTTTATGCTGGCGGCTTGCCTGCATTTTTCTTTTGATAGCGTAGCCCAACGGCTTGCTGACTGACCTTTGGTTATCACGCTTTTTCGCTTGGTTTTTTTCACTGTCGGTCACGTTTCTGCCCTTCTCCTCAATGACCAATCTGGGATTTCACTTTTGCCCGCGCCCCGTTCGTGCTCTGCCCTCGTCCCTTTAATCCTCCTCTTTTAGTTTTTTCATCATGTGCCTTAGGTGTCGCTCCCGGATCTTGGCTGGTTTATTGGCAGGTTCTGCGTCCCCCTACCATTATCAGAGCAAGTTTAATCTGGTTCTTCGGGTGCCAAATGAAATAATTACGAAGCCGTTGCCTTCCCCAATTTGGTTTTCTTTCCGAGGTTTTTCTCCTTGCAGCCGAGACTTTTCCTGAAGGGTTAGCCCTTCCCCCTAAAGCTTCTTAATCGTTTTTAGTGGTGCCTTTTCCACGCGCGGGGTGTGCTCGTCCAACGTTTGCATAGCGCCCTGTTCCTCCCTAGTTAGTTGCGCCGTGGTCGTGTTTCTGTCGTATCCCCTCTGTTTTCCCCTTTGCATGGCAGGCTTTGCATGCATGGTCCACGCGCTGTTGTTCGTCCTTTACCGCCATGCAAATTTTTCTGATGCTGAATGACGGAGCAGTCTCTGTCCAGTACCTGTTAAGTTTTCCCGCGTCCCCTTGCTTTTGATTTCCTTCTCCTGTTGGATCGGGGTTCACAATTTGCGCGCTTTCTAGCATCCGTTCCCTTCGTCCGGCTTGTACCATGTCTTTATTTGACGGATGGCGCCACCCGGGCCTCTGCTGCTGCTTTCCCATTCGGTCGACTGACCCTGGCCGTGCCTCAGCCCGTCGTTGGCGGATCCTCGGCGGGCTTTTTGCGCAGGTCCCCCGTTTCTGCGTCATTGGATTTGATTGTCGGATCTTCGTGTGGCTACCTCCGCGCCCCCTTTGAGGGCGGCTTTCGTCCCAGCTGCTAACGTTTGTGGCTGCATCCCCCCGACAAAGATCACTCCGCAGCCTGCGCCACTTCACTTGAACCCACCAGGGCGCAACCGTTATATCTCGACGCCCCTCCTGCGTTTGTTAGCATTTGCTGTGATGCGCCTTTTGTCCGTCCGATACATTTGTTGACTATCTCATCGCCATGTCGGTTCCCCGGCTCTCCTCTCTTGCTTCGCCAGTGAGGTCCGGTTCCTGGCGTCTCCCTGGCGCCCCAGAGTGGTGATCCCTTGGCAATTATTGTGCGGGGGACTGTGTCGAGTAAGATTACAGGCCCCCCCCGCTCACCGCCGTTTTTCCTTTTTTTTTTTTTTCCGGGATTTGATGTGTCTTACTGTGGTTCCAGAGTCGTAATGGTCGTATGGCGGGTCTTCTCCTTGTTTCTTGGGCCCAGTCTTAGGGTACGTCCCCGCGCTTGTCCTGTGCGTGGTTTTCGGACTTCTTGTGAATGCACTGCCAACTCCTTTCATTTCGCTGTGAGTCCTAGCACGTGTGTTGCCCCTTCCTTACGTTTATTCGCGGATTTATCTTGGGTTCCTGGACCGTTTAGGTCTGCGTCTTGTCCTGCGGTGCCTTTTTCTTCCTACTTTCTCTGGGCGTCACGACGCTACCATTCCATCGTAGTTGCCAATTGTCGCGGGCCGCTTTCACCCGTCGATCCTGGAATGCAAGTCCAACTTCTGCTGCGATCCCTTCGTTAGGGCTCATCGTCAGTCGCCCTTTCGCGAGGATTTCCCCCCCTGCAGTATCAGTACAAGCTCTGCGGTCCGTCTTTCGTTTGCAATGCTAAGCTCCTCGTCTTTGTCAGTTTAACTGTCTTCCTCTCAGGTACAATTCTGTCGGTGGGCCCGATGGCTTTCCCCTTCCACGTCTGGGCACCGATGGTTCTGATTGAAATCGAGTTTAGGACTTCCTCCTGTGTTCCTCTATCCTCTATTTTAATCCTCCTAAGTGTTTTTTTATGACTCATTAGTTGACCACCCATGATTCATTTTTCCTCTTTTCCCTCAGCCCCGGTTCTTAGCCCCCATTTCGACACGCCGGGCAGATCTCCAGCCGCGCTTTCGACTGGGCGTCGTCTACTTGAGTTTCTCAACGTTCCAGGGTTTCTTTTTCCTTCCCTCGCGGTCTCCCCCGTAAAAGGGGGCGATGGAAAGAGCGGTCCCCCGCTGGCAGCACTCGCTTCTTTCTGTGCTTCGTGTCGGGTTCCCCGCGCCATTTAACTCTCTGCGTATCTTCCCCTTTACTCCCCTCGACGTCGCCTATCCGCCCACTGCTAAAGACCACTGGTTAGATGCCCCGCGACAGCCTGGCTCATACCCTTCTTTACAAGGCTTCGAAGGCTGTCGCCACCCTTGGTTTTGCTGCGACTTTCTTTGTGCGTTCCGATTCCATCTAACGGAATAAAAAGCCCACGACCAATTCTGGGCGTGCGGACCTTTTCCGTCCGAAAGGGACGCGACCAGTGAACCTCAGTCCCGCAACACGTGTATTCCGCCTGCCTTCACTTGCATCGCCTTTCAATCTTCCCCCTCGTCCCCCCTCCCATGCTGGGTTTTATATTTTTTTTTTTGGACTGCCTTATTCTAGCACTTACCCTTCCCCCCCCTTCTTCATCCATATGCCCCCCTGTCGCGCGCTTCTGCCGTCCCCTCTATATGTTTACTTTGTGTGCCGGGTCACTAGCGAGGCTGTGTTGTGACAAACAGCCACTGTCTCCTACGGGCACACGTTCATCGGCTTCGCGCAGTGCGATTCCGAGAAGACCGAAATACTGTTACCGAGATTTTTTTCGTATGTCCGAGTGTGTCACTAGACTCGTTTCTGAGTCTTCGCCGGATTGACCCCGTTACATAGCTACTTGTACTCTTGTAGATAGCGTGTTCATTTTTAGAGTCTTCGCTCCCTTGGGCCCTTTTCGAAGATCAGCATTGTAGATGTGGTTTGTTTCGTCGCTCCACCGTCAGTCTAAAAACCGTTCCGGCTTTGGATGGCTCTTTTTCCTCTGAGGATGTGGGCTATTTTCCCTCATCTCAGTCGGTAGCGAAAGTTTATCGTTTCCCGACCCCAAAATTCCGCCTCGCTTGACGTCGAACCCTTTGCCCCCGAGGACCATTTTTTGTGCCCAGGATCATGTTTCAACTGTCCCGCA
>Ga0179593_1680017_pt1 | contig 28521 bp, 42 predicted proteins | sample CZODoug2_1_08_16_FD_185931 | JGI IMG/M metagenome (GOLD analysis project Ga0179593, IMG submission 185931) | Vadose zone soil fungal communities from Angelo Coast Range Reserve, California, USA - CZODoug2_1_08_16fungal (PacBio error correction) | ecosystem: Environmental > Terrestrial > Soil >... | reverse complement strand
TTGAACTTTACGCTACTCCAGTGTCTTCCTCTAATTTATTCTTTTTTTTTCTTTTTTTTTGTAGAGGAACCCTTTCTTTGGTTCCCTCGCATGCTTCTGCTTGCGGTCTGAATTTTTCATAGAGTTTTCCTTTTTCTCTGGTAGCCCCTTCTGTTACACCCCAGGACTGATCCCCCCTCCGACAACGCAATACTGTCCTTTCTTCTGAGAACCCCTCCCTTTTTTTCAAATATAAGTTTTGATTCTTAACTCTCCGTTTTTCCGCCTTCCTCTTTGCGAATCTCGCCCCCCCTTTGGCCTCGCTTTAATCACTGGTCCCTTTAGGGTCTAGAATTTTCCGCCCCTCAGGAGTTTCCACCTACTTACTCCTCCGGTTGGTGGGTTTTTGTTTTTTGTCTCCACGCCCTTCTCTCCCTCGTCTTTTTTCCAGATTTTGACTCTTTTTGGCCTGCCCTATTCTTGTTCTGGACGACATCCTCTCTGTGTCTTTTTTTTAGATCGGAAAGTCCCCCCCTGTCGAGATTCGAGAAAGGCTCCAGATGACTCTCCCACCGACCCCTCTCCGGATTTCCAGAGCCCTCCCCCCCAGAACCCGTTTCACGCGACCCTTTATTTTTTCTTCTGCGACTCCATTTCCTTTGATTTCCGTATACGGCCCTCTTCTTTTTTAGCAATTCCCAAATTTCCCTTGAAGCTCAAAGGTTTCCCCTTCGGAGAGAGCACAGTAACATGGTATCCCCTCGCCTTCCGGTCCCTCTGAGAAAGACCTTTAGAGGGGGCCTGGCCGGGTTCCCTATGCTTTAGGCTCTTTTTTCGCTCTCTTTTTCGGTCGGTGAACGCTTCTTAATGACCTCCCACCACAGCCGCCTTTCAGTCTCTTTCCTTGTGAAGTCTCTGAACCTAGCATCCTAGGATAATCGGTCTCCTCCGAAGAATCGGTATTCTTTTTCTTTGCCCCATTTAGAATATTAAGCGCTTCCCTTCTTTTAAATATACAAGGTTTCACTTCCCCCCTTTCTGGAGGATCCCGTGAAGCCTCTGAATCACCTCAATCGATGTTACCCCTTCTCCCCCCCCCTCCTTCCCAGCACTATTACCGCCGCCCCCCCTTCAGAAATCCTCTTCTTCCCAACTTTTTTGAGCAGAAGTCGGACTTCCACAGACAGACGCCCCCCTTTACGTTGACCCCACACAGAAGAGTTCCATGTCCAATTCACAATTTCTTAACCTTCTGGCTCCGACTTCCGATCTTGGACATTCCCCCCCCGCTAAACCCATGGCACTTCCTCCGTTCGAGCCCACACTTCCCCTTTGCATATAATCGGCCTCTTTCAATGGGATCTGATCAAGATTTCCTCAAAATCCTTTCACTTTTCCTCTTTATGCGTCCCTTCCTTCTCCCCCGCCGTCGCTTAGGCTCCCCCCTCTGCTTCCCACGGATTCCAAGACCCGCTCTCTTCTTAAGCTCAGGCCTTCATAATTCCGAAGTCCCGGCCCTTACATCGGCTGTTGATCTTTCCAATTCTGTTTATCTCTCTTTGTCGTGAATAGCTTCTCCTCTTTCAGTAACCTTTCCCTTTCGGAATGTTTTCGACCTTCAAAATATCACCTGAGGATCATTTTTCCTAGTCATTCCCTACTTTTTTCAACACTCTCCCTTTTTGACCAAGCGAGAATCCTTTTGATTTATCCCCCCCTTTAGCTGACCATCTCCCCAACCCTCTTCTCGGGGGCCACTTTTTTCGAAGCGTTTAGACCTTTGCGGATGATCAGAAATTCTCTGGAGCATTTCCTTGCATCGGCCCCCCCCAACCCTAGAATCTTTCCCTTATCCCGGTCCTCCCTCCTTATGACTCTTTTGAGGCTCTTTCTAAGCTACGTTCCCTGTGAAAGAACTCCCTCCTGATCCATTACGCTCTCAGACCTATGAATTTTTTCCTCTTTTCCTCTATCTTCCCCTTTCAGAGATACTTTCGGCCCCCCCCCCTTTAGATGTCGTTATTTTTTTTTTTGGATTCTCTTCTTTTCAGCCTTCTCGATTCCGGGATTCTGTTCCCTTTTTAGGTTACGAGATCTTTGACCAGGCTGCCGCCTGCGGCGCAAGTTCCCGGACGCCCCCAGGCCCTCTTTTAAACAACTATCTCCATTCCCCTCCCCTGCTGTTTCTTCTCACCCTTTCTTTTCATCTTTCTCCCAGACGAAGAGTTTCTCGCTCCCCCTCTCTTATTCCCCCCATTCAGCCCACCCAACTCCCGCCCTGAATAGAATGCTGTTATAAATCGTCCTTTTTTTTTAAAACCCAGGGTGATTCCTATGGTGATTCTTCTCAGGGCGGCGCTCTTACTGATGATTGAGACCTCCTCCCTTGGAGTTCCGACTCCCCCCCTCTTTGTTCCCCTTCTTGTACGGTCTCCCTATTGCACCCTTTTTTGTTCTTTCTTGAAAACATTTTCCTTCCCCGGGATCTTCTTTTTCCCAAGAAACCCTCTTCCTTTTAAATTCGCGTCTCCCGTCTCCTAATTCTATCCTGATGACGACTTCCCCTCTTCCGGCTTCATGCTTTTTTTCCCCGGCTCTTCCTGAAAGACCTCTTTTATCGCTTATCTTCTCTTTGCTTTTTCTTCCGCTGTTTGCCCCTTCTCTCTTATGGACTCCCCAATTTTTTTAGACCTTTTTCTCACCAATCTGTTTTTCTTCATGGATTTTCCAGGTTCCGTTAAACTATTTCTTTTCTTCCTTTCTCCCCTCCCAGGTTTTTTTTCTCCAGTCCCCCCCCCCCCCCCTTCCGTCGGATCAGGTTTCCCCAGATTTACTCCCTCCCCCCTTTTCCTCCAGTAGGAATAATTTTTTTGCCTCCCCCCTCAGTCGATTTTTTTTTCACGATTTTTCTTTTTCCCCCCCCCCATCTCCTTTGCTGTCCCCCCTTTCCCCCTCGCACCGCCCTCCTTTTTTTTAGCAATGAAGCCTCGATAATTTCTTCAGAAGAACCCCCCCGTTGGGTTTGTTTTCTTTTGGAGTTTTCTCTGAGACGCTCTTTTTTTCTGAGGACTCTTTTTTCCCTTTCAAGTACGGTAGACTAGCCCCCCCCTTTTTTTCGGGGGTTGAATCTAACCCCTTTCCCCGTTAAGAATACTCCCTTTCTCCACCCCTTTTTTTTCTGCGATGCTTCTTTAAAGTTTTTCCTACAAATGATGGCGTTCCTTCCGGCTAAAACCCCGTTCTTTCTGCATGACAATCTTTGTTTCAAGTTTGATAATTTCCTTTTTTGCCTGAGTTTCCTCCTTTTCTGAACACTCCCCCCTTTTTTTTTAGAGGGTGCCCTCCTGGCACCTTCCAGCCTAAATCGCCCTCCCCTTCTCCCTCCCCGGGGTAGTCGCTCTCCCCTCCTCTCAAAACAAAGAGGCTCTCTGAGACGTCCTCCCCCTTTCGCCGGCGTATCTCTTTCTTCTCTTCTGATGAATAGCTTCGCCGTTTCTTTGAAATTTTCGAGGCTTAGGCCTCTTTAACCTTCCGGCAAGGTTCCCCCTTTCCTCATGCCCTTCTCCTTTTCTTGGGTCTCTCCCGGTAACCCCCTTTCCCCTCTTTACGTATCTTTCGGATCCGCCAGGCCCCTTTCCACCCCCGCCCCTGCCCTCCCTCCAAATCGACCTTCTCCAACACCCCTCCCGGCGTTTTCCCCCGATCTTTCCTATAACCTCTATGCCGGCTTTGCGCCTCGGGGGTTGCAGTGCTCCCCCTGTTTTTTTTGACCCTCTTTTTTCTCCATTCAAGATTCCTCTCTGATTATGACCTTTTTTTCAGCGCCCACCCCCCCTACCCCCCCCCCCCCCCCCTCGAGTCGAACAGCAGTCCTCTTTTCGGTTCTTTATAAACCTTTGCTTTCTCTACTTGTTTTCGTCCTCCCAGAGCCCTTACTTCTCAAGGACACAACTATTCCTTCCCCCTTATGGATAACGGGCTGCTTTCCCCCAAATCCTCCCCGCCATCCCATCTTTTTTGTTTGCAGAATCTTCGTGCCTTTAGAGCCTCCTTCCCCTCTTCAACCCTTCCTAGTTCCCCCTCCCTCCCAAGTTCGTGCTTCTTTGCTGTAACTTTCTTTCATGGCACCCCTTTCCCTTCGCGTTCTTTTTTTTTTGATCCCTTCAGTCCCCCCCTTTCGGCTTCCTTTCAACTCCTTTGGACTTCTTGACATTCTTCCAATGTCTCTTTGGAGGTTTTTAGCCGTCCCCGTCTCCCCCCCTCTGGTTTCTTCTCCCCATTGGCATCCCTCCCAGGGGGACCCTCCCGTCTCCCGAATTTTTCCCTCGGGACTCTTCGCTTAGATGCATGAAATTTTTTTTGCAAATGCTCCTCCCGTTGGAAGAGGCTCTCTTTTTCAAATCTTGATGTTCCTTTGGATGTCGCACCCCCCGTCCTTTTGGAGGACCAAACCTCGTCCCGGGCGTCCTGCCGACCGAGGGCCGCTACACGGTCAGGTCAACAACTTTCAGATTCCTAGGTTCTGACAGTAATCTGATGAAGTTTCCAGGATCTTTTTTCCCCTCTTTCAATCTCTTCTTTATTTCCGAGGTCGCTCTGCAGACCTTTTCCTTAATGCGGCTTCCCTTTCCTTTCGTCCTCAGATGTTTCTTTATGGGACCCCCCCTCTGGGAGCTTTTTGGCTACTCCACCGCTTCCGGTGCGGGACTACCTTCTCAACTTCTAAAAACTTGGCATAGCCCCTTTTTAGGAGTTTTTTAATGAGCTCCTAGCCTTTCCCTCATTTTCAGAACCCTCTTTTTTAGATCCCGTCATTTTTCTCCCTGGTCTTTTCCAAGCGGTCTTAGTATGTTTTCCTTTTTTAAGGGACTTTTTTCTGGTATTTTTCGAGTCTCGTTTTCTTCTCCCTTCCATTTCCCCTTCGATGGTCGATTTGATTCGATTCCCTCAAGACACTCCTTTTAAGTATACTTGGATAAGCTTTTTTTCCCCTAGATGATTTTTTTCTTCTTGATGCCTTCCCCCTAGAAGGCGTCCTTGTTTTTGAAGGTTTTCCCCTATCCTTTCCCCTCTGCTCTCGCGCCTTTCGAGCTTTTTTTTCGGTGTCACCAAAGGACGCCCCTCTTCCATCTCCCCTCTCGCATCCCTTTCTTTGACTCTCCCGATCGGCCGACCGGACCCTCTTCGCCCCTTCTTCATAGTTTTGTCCGTTTTTTCGACAGAATTTGAGAACCTCGGACAAAGTTTTCCCTTCTTCTCTGGTTTTTTTTTTTCCTCCCAGTTGCTCTCCTCCTTGATCTCTCGCCGTCTTCCCCCCCCCTCCAGGCCTTCTTCCTACACAAAGCCCTTCGAGGGTCCCTCCTTTTTTTTTTTTTAAGAGCTTTTTCCCTTTCGAATTCTTTTTTTTGAACTTTTCTTTTCTTTCCTCAGATCCTCTCGTCCTTTTTTTTTGAGATCCTAGCTTTGTCTTTCTTCCCTCATCGCTCCTTTGTTGTGGATTTCTTTTCCCTACAATCCCCCCTAGCGCCTTTTTCTTTTCAGGATCTCTTACTTTACTAGCAGTTGCCTACCCCTGAGCCCGGTCCTTCCTCTCCAAGCCTCTCCCCTCCCCCAGTATTCTCTTTTTTCCTATTAGTTCCGAGTCTCCCCTTCTCCTCCCCTCGGCGCTCTCCCTTCCCCAGGCAATTCTTCCCAGGATTCCAGCCTCTTCCCGATATCATCGCTTCCGTCTTCCTCATGCCAGACGGCGACCCTGACTTGATTGGTTTGTTTTCTTCGGTTCTTTTTTTTTGCTATCTTTTGAGATCGGAGGTCTTTTCTTTTCCTCTTTATGTGGTTCCTACTTGCCCCCCAGCCTCCTCCTCTCCCACTCAGAGAGATGTCCTTGCATTTCTTTCGATTTTTTGAACCTGATTCTCCTCTTCTCCCTGACGGCCCCTTCGGCCCCCTCTCTTGGACTCCCCTTTCCTTAGATTCAGGAATCGCCCTTTGTCTTCTTCGAAGGATCACGATCCCCTTTTGAACCCTTGGACTGTCGCCTTTCTTTTCTTTCAAGCCTTTTCCTCGATTCCTTCTTGACGGAACTTACACAGCATTTTTCCTAAGCACTCTCTCCCTTTCCCACGACAGACGCCTCCGTCTTCTGTCTCCTTAACATTAAGTCCCTCTTCCCCCCCTATGGCCCTTTCTCGAACCCCTTTTTTCCCCTCTACAAAGGTGTTCCTCGGTCTTCTTTTTCCTTCGCATTTTGTCCCTAGGCCACCACGCTATCCCAGATTTTCGATCGCTCCTTTCTGCGAAGCCCTCTGTGTTATCCTCCTTCCAGAACTTTTACTCAAGCCTTCTTTCTTTCTCCCTTCCCCCTAGTAGACTTATTTTTGCATTTTTTTCGGCAGACCCCACCATCTCTTCCCTCCCGCATAATTCTTTCCTTGCAGGATTCCGAGACTTCTCTTCCTCCCCAAGTCACCTCTGGATATCGTTAAAGGAAAGCCATTCTGTTAACACTGATCACACGTAATCAACTCTTCCCCTCCATCCCCCCTCCCCCCCCGGAGTGTTGATGTTGCCCTTAAACAGACTTTTTCTTGGTTGCCTCTTCGGCATATTCGTTTTTTTTCGCTTTCCTTTCCAGTCAACGTCTACCCCCTTGCTCCTGATTTCCCCCCGGCTTTTTTTCCCCCCAATAAACCTCTCTCTTATGCTGGGGAAGATCGCCTCCGTTTCTACCAACAAACATGCTTCTCTCCTCCGCCAGCTCTCCGTTGATTCTCGGTCCCCCTTCCCCGTTTCCTTTTTTGGCTCTGGTATTCTCCTTGACGCCGCGTCCAGCCTGCCCGGGGCTTGGGTTCGTGACCCTTCTCCACAATCAGTTCTTTCCTTCAGAGTCTCCCCTCTCCCGCAGCCAGTTTTCGTGCTCTTTTTCCGAGAGCTCGATGGCAGTTTTTTTCCCCTCCCCTCTGAAGCCCCCTTGGTTCCTACAGGCCCTCCTTCTCCAAGTAACGCATCCCTTTTTTCTGACCAGAGTTCACTTTGTTCCGGGGATTTTTTTTCCTCCACCCTTTTAGCTCCCTCCCGTGGACCCTCCTCGATGATTTATGTCTCCTTTGTCTCCTGCTCCCAACTTTACTTGCTTTGGTATCTGGTAATTGGAATTTGGACCTTCCCCCCCCTGGTCTCTCTTACAAGGTCCTTTCTTTTTCAACCTTTTTTGAAAAAATTTTCTTCAAGATCCCCCCGAACTTTTCTCCTTTCTTCTCTTGCTTCTTTTGGAATTCCTAATCTTGTATCTACTCGTTATCCTCCTCGTTCGGTCGCCTCTTGAGGACTTTCCTGGAACTCTCCACCCTTATGCGATTTTCAAGATCCCCTTTCACTCCTCTATTCCTCAAGGTGAGATTAGACTCATTTCTGAGTCAGCCCCTCTCCCGTTGATTCGATGCTTCCCCCCTTCCCCTCTCCCTTCGTTTTCCCTCCCCTCCTAAGCGTTTTGGGCCTTTTGCCGGCCTCTCCCCCCCCTTCGCTCATTCATTTTCGTTCTTTCTTTTCTGGTACGATTTCCCCCTCCCTCTTTCAAGATTCCCCCTTCACCAACTTTTTCGTTTCCTTTTTTTTGACGACTTCCTCCGGAACGTGACTCCGAAACCCCTTTCTCTTCCTTCCTTGCCGGCTTTCTACCACTCGGTTCGGACCCCTCTTCAAGGTCTTTTCCCTGGGCGTCTTTTTCTTAGGACGGGTAGAACTTGCCAACAACCTCTTATTTGAATCTTCCCCCCTCTTCTTTAGCGGGACCTTTCTTCATTAAATGAGTCTTCCTTGACCCCCTACTGATTTCATCTTTCCCTTTTTTTGGTTAGCTCCTTACGCGGATCAGTTTTTTCCCCTGAAGCTAACGAACCTCCTTCCGGACCAGTACTTCTGAAAAGCCCGGAGAACTTCTTCCACGATGGTCTCCCCAACCCTTTCCCATTCTGAGATTTTTTCGCTCCCTACTGTGGAATTTTTGTCCTCATTCTTCATAAAGGAGGCAAAGCCCTCTCTTTTTCCATACGGATTCCTCCTTTCATCCCCTCCTTTTTTCTTCCCCGAATCCGCTTTGATCTTTTTTCTAGGAGAGGGAGTGTCCCCTTTTTTTTCCCCCCTTCTGCACAGAATTGTCTTTTGAAGCTCCCTTCCCAGCCCCTCCTCGGGGATTTTTCCGGAACCCCGATTGGATTTTGTCGGTTAAAGTCAGATAGTACCATACCCCATTTCTTTCATGTCTTCTTTAACCCAACCCCTTCCTTCGTAGAATTTTTCTCCTTTCTTTTTTTTCTTTCCAAGAACCCCCCTTTCCCCTTGAACTTTTTTTTTTCCTCCCTGCCCGATCAATCAGATTTTATCCCTTTGAGATTTTCACGTTTTGGGCTAAGTCATTTAAGCCCCCTTCCCCTTCCTCATTCTCCTTTCTTCAGATCCCTCTCCCCTTCACCCGCGGTTTCTTTTTGCCGGAATTCCTCCTTCCTCCTTTTATTCTTCCCTATTTCTTTCCCTTCCGTTCTTTTTTTTAGTTTCCCGGAGAGAGGAAGCCTTTCTTCCATTGATTTTTTTTAATATTTCTCAAATGGGGTCCCCCTCATACTTACCCCTTTCGGTCGCAGCCTTCCTTATCCTCCTAAGGCCTCCTCTTTTTCTTTTGAATTTTCGTTCTCCGATAGCAGCCTTCCTTCCCATAGAATCTCCGTTCCTTCATTTGAGCTTCCTTCACGCTCTTTTCTCTGGTGCTAAAACCCCCTCAGATTCAGGCTGGGATCCACTCGGGGGTATTCCCCCCTTCCTTTTGTCAGCCATTCCCTAAGTTTTTCTGCAGCTTATTCCTTCTAGACTTTTTTTTCTTTGACCCATCCTTGGTGGTGGCCGGTGCTTTTTTCGACTTTAATTTGTTTCCCCCCTTTTTTTTTCGGTGCGTCCCCTTCCCTTTGCCGATCTTTTTTCCTTTCCTTTTTCCGACTCTTCCCTTCCAGTTTTCCCGACTCCATGGAGATGTTTTTTAGTCGACCCCTCACTGACCCTTTGGTGTGTCAGTCTTCTAGTTTTTTTTTCGACCCCCTTGAATTTCTCCCGGCCCCCCGCTCTTTCCAGTTCAGGTTTTTCCCTAAACCCCCCCCCTCGTTGATTCTTTTCTTTTTCTTTTTTCACGTCCCGTTTCGGAGGGTCGTGTTCCAGATCCTCCTTTTCATAGGTTCCCTTTCCTAGCTCCCCTTTCTTTACAGGATTGGTCCAAGTTTTTGCTGCATTCTAAGCCAGCCTTATTTGGCTTTTCAATTCTTCCTTCCCAATTAGTTTTTTTTCACCCCCATGCGGGCCCCCTCTATTTCCCGAGGTTTTCACGATGTCTCTCTTGCACCCCTCCAAGTTCTCGTCTTTGGAGCTGTCCTTCATGTGAGCTGTTTCCCCCGGACGCCCTCTCGTCATTGGGGTCCTTTTCCCTTTCTATAACTGGTTTCTCTTCTTCCATATCTCTGCGCTTTATTTGGAACGACCCCAAGATCTTGCACCCAGATTTTTTTTGCTTCTTTTTCTTCAAGAGGTAAATGCACTTTCAGGAGGTGACGATCGGCGTCGTTCCGTTTCTAGATAGACGCAGCCGGTTCTTTTTCCCTTTGCGCAGGTCCTTTTTTTTTTTGCCGACGTCTTGAAGGTTTTTCTCTGCGTTTTTCCTTTCTTGCGTGCTACGTCGTACCCCGAGCTCTCTCCTTCTTCCCTCCTTTTTACACTTCCAAGTTTTTCTTTCTGGAACCTTGCATTTTTCCTCCCCTGCCTTCGAGTGCATAGTGCTCCTGGGCTCTTTTCTTTTTTTTTCCTTCGAGGCTTCCCCTCCTCTCGAGATCCCCCCCGTTTTTTTTACGCTAACGTTCTCCCCCTTCTTGTGCCGGCTTTGCGGGGCTTTCTCTTTTTTTTTTGCTCGCGTCTTTTTTTTTTCTTTTGCTTTTCCTTTGGTAGCTTTTCCTATTTCCCCATTCAGATTCTGGTCTATTTTTTCCGTAGGGGCTTTTCTCCCCCCTGCAGGTCCTTTTTTCCTTCACGGTCTTCTTTTGTCCTCGCCCCCAGTCTCCTTTCCTGCCCCTGTTTAATCATGCTGCAGTTCACCGCTTCGAGCGTTTAGCTTCCTTTTTTCGTCCCGCCTTAGGCCTGAAATTCCCTTCTTCGGTCCCTGGGTCGCCTTTTGTTTGCCCACAACCTTCTTAGTACTTGTAAGCCCCTTCCTCTCTTTTCATTCCTTTTTCTCAAAACGTCCCGCACTTCTAGTCAGTTGCCTCTCTTGACGTATTAGAATTTCCTCACGGAGAGCTTTTTTCCTAAGATTCCCACAGTTTTCCTTAATCCTGTTTTTTTTTTGTGATTCTCCCTTTTTCTAGAGGAATTAAAGCCCCCCCCTCAGGTACTCTCCCCCCAAATTCCCTCCTTTCCGGGTCTCACCTTGTTTTGGGGATATATTGGAGTTTCCGGGCCTCTTTTGAGGTGTTTCTCTCCCTGGGGTTCTTCTTTCTAGCTCCTTTTTCTTCTCCTATGACTGCTTCCTTATTTTTTTTTTGGCGACCTCCTACCCAATTTTGATTTCTGGCCGGACCATGTCCGATCTTGAGACGCTTTGCCTCGTTCAAGGAGAAGCTTCCGATTGGTCCCACCTTAAGCCCCTTCCCCCCTACTACTCTTTTTCTCTTTTCGATTTTCCCTCCCCCCCAGTGCTCCCATTCTGTGGTTTTCCCGATCTCTCCCCCGTTCGTTCGTATTGGTTCCCTTTTTATCAGCTTCTGGTACCCCTCCCTAGCCTTGAACGCCCCCCCCTGCCAGGTCTTTTTTCCCCACATTATCTCTTCACTGGCGCCGGCTCTGTTGACCAGAGAAACTCGTCTCCCGGGGGCGTTGTTTTCAGGCATTTTTCCAGTCTCTTTTTTAGGATCGGGTCGAAGAGTATGTTTAGGCCTCTCAAAATCTTCATTCCGCTTTTTTTTTTCCCCTTTCCGACGCATCGCTCCTTTCCACCCAATCTCCCGACGTCTCTCCCCCCATCCTTTTTATGGAATTTTTCCCCTGCCTGATAACTTTTTTTTTCCGTAACCATCTCCTTGCTTCTTCTCAGACTTTTCCCCGAGCGTTTTTTTTTTCCTTCCATGATTCCTGCGTGGTGTCCCTTTGCAATCACCCCCTTGAATCCTTTTTCAGGTGACAACGAACACCCTCTCTTTCCAGTTTCCACTTTAACTTCTTGTTTTTAAGACCATCCGCCTCCGCACTTCGCCGTTTCCCCCTTTCATCTGTCAGACACGTTGGAAATCCCCCTCTCGCGCTTTTTTCTCCTAATCTTCCCCCGTCAAATGCGTTCTTCTTTTTTTTTATGTTTTTCCTCCTCACACCCCCTCTCTGCACGCCTGCAAGAGGAACGCTGCTTTGAGCCACAATCCTTGGTTCTTTCTTCTTCCCGGAAAGCTTTCTGCCGAGCTCCTCGCGCAACTCTCCTCTCGAGAACTTTTCCTTTTCTCCATCGATTCTTCGACTGAGTAGACGTAGGCCGTCTTCCTCTGACCGTTTTCCCCCAAATCCCCTCTTTTTCTGAGGACCTCTTCTTGGACACCTCCCTATGACCTTATCTGCCAGCCCGCCCCGTCTTGTGGACCACCCCGACTTTTTTTGTATGAATTTTGGACGTACCTACGTCTTGTACAGCTCTTTTTGACTTCCCCAAGGTTTTTACCTCACCCTTTTAGTCTTTTTTGACTATCTTTATGCCGCCCACCCCCCCCTTTCAATTCCTTACTCTTCCTCGAGGAGAAAGATTCGGTGATGCGCACTTCGGGAGCTTACTTAACTTTTTTTATGAACTTTTTGTGATTTCTCCCTTCTTTTTCCTAACTGCCCCGGTTCTCCCCTGGTATTTTTTAGGAGCTTTTGAGGTCCCCCCTTTTTCCTTCAATCCTCCCCAGAGTCGGTTACAAGCCGCCTCCTTGACGCCGTCCCCCCTTCTTTTTTCTGAAGGTGCCATTTCCAGAGTCCCTAGCGCCCCCCCACCTGTAATTCCCCCTCTTTCCACTGTTTCCTTATTTTTCTTCTACGGCCACCTTCCCTGAAGAGTTCTTCGGCCCCCCCCGGATTTTTGATGGCTCCTCTTTCCTTTAGAAATTTATCCGCAATGTAAGGTTTTTGATTTTTACCGGACGTCTTTTTCTGACCCTCCGGACTCCATGCGCCTTTTCCGGAACTCACCCGTTTTTTTAAACCCCCCTATCCCGTTTTCTGCACAAACCTTCTCCCCCTTTACAGGATTCCAGATGTTTTTCTCCTCCTCAATAGGCAGCCTCTTCTTTTACGACTCTTGCTTCTTCCCTCGGTGCATGCCCAACCCCTTTCTTACGCAACCCTTCCGTAACTCCTTTCTTTTCCAAATCTTTCCTTGGACTCTTTCCCTTTAGTTCTCTTCCTGGAATATCGCTTTTTAATTTTTTCCCGGCTTCGAATCTTTTCCTTGATTAGCCCTCCTACATCAGCCTCCTTTCCTGTACTTTTTTTCTGAGCACCTCCCTTCCCACCCTTTTCGGCCATAAAAGTAATCACCTGCATTTTTGACATCAGGTCTCTCGTCAAGAACGGTTTTTCTCCCCGTGAAGCCCCTCCCCCCCCTCCTGCATGTTCACTCCCCTGATCCCCTTCCTTCCCAGCGGGTCTAACTCCTCTTTTTATCGCTTATGTAACGGCGATTAATTGCGATGATCAGTTCCTTTCCTTCCTTGTGAATGTTTACAGCTCCCTACCTTGTTTCTCGTGGTTTTTCTCCCTGGCTTTCCCCCTTTCCCCTCTTTCGTTACTTCGCTTTTTTCCGGTTTTTTTCCTTCCAAGCCTGTGTCTCTCTCCTTCCCTCCTTGGTTTACTTTGCCAGTTTTCTCCCCTTAACCTTCCCCTTCCCTCGGACTTGAAAATCCGAGCCTTTTTAACTTCCTGAGACTTTTCCTTTTCCTGAAGGACTCCCAACCAATTTCCCCTATGAGTCATTTTTTCTCTTACCGAACGTCCTCCCTCTTTCTTTTTTCAAGACCCTTTTTCCCGGATTCTTTCCCTTTAGTTAATCTCAGACTTTTTGTTTTTTTTCCATAGTCCTATGTCTAAGAGTTTTCTTTTCTCCTTTTTCCAAAGTCCCTTTTCTTCCCCATTAGTTGGTTCTGGATTTTCAATGGAAATCGTTCCAGCTTCCCCCTATTTAGCGGCGTGGATTTCCAATTTTTTTTCGGATTTGATGGAGATCTCTTTTTCAGCTCCCTTTTAATGTTCTTTTTTCCAAAAAACTTTAGCCTCTCTAATCGCTTTGGTGCCCCTTTTTTGACCCCCCCGTAACTCCTCCTTTAATTTTTTTTCATACTCATCCACAGACCCTCGAGATTTTGTCATAAGTTCTTCCCCGAAAGCCTCCTCTCCCTCAGCCTTCTCCCCTCCTTCCGAATCTTCCCCCTTTCCTCCTCACACGCGGTTTCTCCCCGTTTCCCCTTTTCGGACTTGACTTTGCGACGTTCTCCTTTCAAGTTCCTTGCGGATCTCAGGCCTCCCCTCTTCCTCTTCTTGAAAGTCTTTTTCGTTTCTTACGTGGTCTGTCCTCTCTCTCTCTCCGAAACTGAATTGACTGTTCCGCTTGTACAACCCTGAACGCTTCTTTCCCACAAGACATCTCCCTTAAAGCATTTCTCTGTCCCCCGAGATCCTCCTTTATCCCCCCGAATTTCTCTTCTCCGCGAGAGGATTTCCGCTGGAGACTTTAGTCCCTTCTTTTTAGACTCTCCTACAATCTTTTTTTCCCCATATCGGGAGTCTTCACTCTTTCTTCTCCTGCCTATTTCCCTTTCAAGAAGAGCCTCTCTCTGCTTTTCAGAAGGGTAGAGTTCCATCTGTGCATCCCTTCCCCCTTCTTAGCGACAGTGTTCTCCAGGGTCTTCCCCTCCTCAAGGCTTGTAAGGCGCTCTTCCCTTCCGGCCAAGTTCCCTTCACACCCTCCATTCAAATCAGTCCGCATCACTCATCTCTTGGGGTGGCCCCCCTCCGTATTTCGGCTACTTCCCCCTTTTTTTTTCCTGTTAATCTCAGAGTCGTTTCTGCCACCTTTCCAGTACCTCCGAACCCCCCTGCGATCTTTCCTTCTCTCTGGCATTTTTTGACCTCCAGCCTGAGATGCTTTGGTTTACGACCCTTCTTTCGGGCCCTGGAGTACCTTTATTGCGGGACCCCCTTCGATTTTCCTTTTCTGGAGTCCAGAGATTTTCCGGGGGATTTTCCAAGCCACCTCCGAAGGTCTTTCCCTTTCCACAATTCTTGTACCACTTTTCACGACTTTTTCCTCGTGTAGTTTTTTCTTTCCCCAACTCCTTCCTTTCTTTTTTTTTGCATGACTATCTTTTCACGAGCGTTGTTCCCCACAATGGGGCCCGGACTTTCTTTTTATCCCTTATTTTCCGTGCTCTGTTGACGAGCGACCCCCTTTCCTCGGAGTTCCCTCAGAACTCTTTTTTCACCTTCTTGTGAGCTTCCCCTTTTCGACTCCCATGACGGAGATGATGACTTCCTTGGCCTTTTTTTCTTAGGTCGTCGCCTCTTCTAGACGTTCTCTGGGCGAATACTTTCCCTCTTCTTTTAGACTTCTTTTTTACGAACTTTTCAGTTTCCTTTCTCCCCCCGCTACGCGACTTTTTTTCGCTCTGGAACCTTCAAGACGTTTTTGGATTTCCTCTGGCTCCCCCTTCCTATGGTTCTCCTCTCCTTGAATACTTCCCCTTTTCGCCCCTTTGAGTGTGTTCCTTCATTTTCTTTGTTTCTTCCTGAATCAGATTTTTTCCCTAATGGAAGCACCGGGAGTTCCCCCCCCTCTAGGTCCCTCCCCTGAGTGTTTCGTCTCTTTTTTTTTTGGCTTTTTCCCCTTTCACTTTTTTGGATCGACGGAGCTCTGTTTGTTTTCCGCGGATCGTGCTCCTTCTCCTTTTCAGAGTGATCTTTCTCGTTTTTCCTCCCTGAGTTTTTTTCTTCGTCGGTCCTTCGCGTCCTCCGCAACTTCTCCTTTCCTGAAATTTCCGGGATCCTTCCCTAGAGCCCAGAGTCCCTTTTTTTTTCCCTGGAACCCTTTCCTGGCATGGTCTTCACTAGTTTCGGCGTGTTTGCCGGTTCCACACACCAATTCCGGCCTCCCTTTTTTTTCCCTACCTTTTCATAGATCTTCCTTTTCGTTCGAAACACCATCCCTTACCCGCATCCCCGATTTTTCCCTTCTCATACGAGGCCTTAATTCTTATCACGGTCCAATCTGCTTTATTTTTTGTGAAATATCCCCCTTTTTCAGACTTCTTCCTGCCGGACCCCTTCCCTTCCTGGACTTTCTTTCTGGAGTTTTTCTCAGCAGATGATATCTGACCGCGACATGCTGCCCCAGACCCCCTTACGAACCTTTTTCACTGTCTTTGGGCGTCCTTTTTGAATTCTTTTTTCTCCCTCCCCGTCTCTCACTCTCTCCTCGAGTCAGCTCTCTGGTTCTGCTCATTTCCTCTTATTTTTTCTCCGATGGAGGCTCCCTCCCATCTCTCTCCGCTCTTCAAGCTTGAAGAGCACGTCCCTCATCCACACCGTACTTTCGTAAGAGAAAGAGTCCCAGTAGACTTCTTCTTTTCTCCCCCCTGTAGTTAGGCGGATACGGCGCGGATCTCTCGAGCAACGCCAGGCGCCCCTGATCCGGCCTCCCCTTTTGTTGTAGATATCCCTTGGTCTCCATTCCTTCTTACGCCAGACCTCCTAAGACGCTTCCTCCGGGAGGCGAATCGGTTCTTTTTCATAATTAAGGCCAGGATGCAGAGATCCATGTGTATGAAGGTTTTTGGAAGTTTTTAAACTCTTCCCCCCCTTTATCAAGCTTTCATTGTCAGAGAGTCCCTCTGAAGAATGCGGCGGTATTTTTAGGTTCGAAGACCTTTAAAACCGAATTCCCCCCCTTTCTGGTCTTTTTTTTCATTCTTTCCCTGACCCACCCAACGGTATTCATCGAGTTCAGTGTTTTTACTTTCTCCGAAAGCTGTTTTCTCTTAAGCCTTTTTAACCCCCTCTCCCCCTACGCCCGGTATAATTCCCGAAGTTATCCCCCCCGTGGACACCCTTTTTTTGACCGGAATCTGCCACCTACCTCTCCCTGGTAGCCCCCCCCCCTTCCTTACCTGCAGCTTCCAAAGCCAGAATAACACGCTTTTTCCTTTTGCCCACTCCGCCTTCCCAGCTGCCCTTTGTCTACCCGGAGAGCGCATTCTAGGCTTTTTACCAATGCGGAAAAAAACGACTCTCGTGCGTTACTATGCGAGTTCCCGCCAAACTTTCCCGGTGCGCCCTTAAACGTGGAGAAACGGTCTCTTGTGTTATCCCCAGATTCTTTTCTCCCTTCGAGACGTTATCTCCCTTTCCCAGGCCATCCTTTCTGCTTTTCTTTTTTTCGCTTAGTGCTCCATTCTTTTCGCGAAATTGAGATACAGACCCAAGCACCTCGTTACGTCCGCCCTGAATACTGAATCGTCCTTTTCTCCCAGCCCTCCCTGATCCCCTCCTGTGTTGTCCCCCTAGCGTCAGGACTCTCGTTTTTTTCCTAAGAGCCCTTTTCATGAATCTCCACCCTCTTTTCTTGATTATTCGGCCCCCCGTATGGTACCCCTTTTTTTTTCGGAGAAGTTGTCCTTCCGCTTCCCCATCAACAGCTTCCTTTCCCTTTCCTAAGAAGCGAAGATCCCAAGAGTTTTTTATTCCCCCCGATTAATGGGGTTTCCCCTAAGTCCCTCTGGATTTCCGATTCCCCCCCCCCCGGTCCTAAGAATGTGGAGTACTTACAACCTCAACCATTTTTCACTTTCATTCAGCCTTTATTTCCCTCCTCAGCCTCCGAGTCTCCGAATCCCTCGCCGATCTCGACTTGCCCAAGACTAAGCTGAACCTGCCAATTCCACTCCCCCTACCGACCCATGTACTTATTTTCAGTAGTCCTTTTATTTTTTTTTTTTAAACCCCCCTTTTGTGGCTTCCCCCGGACATCTCTTCTCATAAGTTAGGACCACCCCCCCAATGCGTCTTAGTTTTTTTTTCTTTTTTCTCCGTAGAACCTTCCCCCTTAAGGGGAATTTACCTTTTTTTTCCATTGGCCTTCGTCACCCCCCCTCTAACGTGGACCATTGGGGCGACCCTTTTTTTTCAGAAACTTTCTTTCAAGTATAGTTGCTCTTCCTATCACTCCAAACTGATAGCCCTTTTTACGATCCAGTCTTTCGCCGTCTTCGGCCGTCCCCAGAGAGCTTTTCTTTCTTTTTCCTTCCAGACCCCCATTATTTGCCCCCCCCCTCTAGCACATCCTTTCTCATGCGGAGATGGGTTATACATGAGGTGGTCACCTTTTCGCTTTCCTAGAAACCTTCCCTGGCCTCCGGTCTCGTGAATCAGCTCGGTTCAGGGGCCATCAATCGACCCAAGAATTTTTTCTTGAAGGGCCTGCCTGACCCTTCCCCCCCCCCCTTTCCGTTTGAACTTCCCAAGTTCCCTGGCAAAAAAGACCTTAAACCTCGTCGCTTAGCGTCCGACACGGCTCCCCGTCAAGAACGCAAAATCTTCATCGATGCTTTTTCACAGTCCAGCAGTCTCTTTTCGCTTCTTTCTTTCCGTTAACTTCCTAGGCCCCCCGGCGTGCGATTATTCTGAGTATTTAGGGACCACAGTATGATCTCCTAAGATTCTTTCCTGATGGCTTGCCCCATGTTTTTTCGGTTCCCCCTTCCCCCCACACTCAGAACGAGCAAATGTCTTCAAAGTCGGTTTATCCCCCTGGGTCAATCTTTTCTTTTTTTTGAGTCCCCCCCTTTTTCCTCCTTAGACTCCCCCTCTCCCATCTTTTCCCACGAAGGTTTGTAATGCTGGTACACTCTATTTTTTTTTTTTCCGGCAGGCCCCCCCCGAACCCCCCTCTGACCTTGTTCTCTAGTGTGAAACAGAACGCGCATACTCACCCCTACGAGGTCTTTTTTTTTTGAAAACTCCCCCCCAGGTGTGTGGTGAGTCTGGAATCCTTCCCCCCCCCCCTTTGGATTTAGTGTCTTTACCTTGAGAGGGAGTGCGCTTCTTTTTTTTCGTCCCCCCTGATCATTGGTTTGAAGCCCCTTCGTTCCATCCTGTTTTTTTCGTTCCCCGATTGATTTTTCTTTCGTTTTAAAGCTCGCCATACCACCTGACTTCTTTGGTCTAACCAAAACTGGAGAAGATCTGTAGTTTTTCCCCCCCCGACGAGTCACGTTAATGTGAATCTTCCCTTTCCTTTTCCCAGATACAATAAGATTTGGTTATGAGGAGATGCATAAGCGGGTGTTTTTTCTAACGCCTACATCCCTCCCCACGTAATCCTTAAAAATTTATTTTCAATCCTTTTTTTATCCTTTCGGAATGAAGTCGCAGGCTTCGGGATTTGCGTCTTCAAGTCCCTTTTTTGCGCGGTTTATGTCCCTTACCCTTCCGGTCCCTTTTTGCCTCTCTCGTGTTCACTTTTTTCTGGCCTCTTAAATTGTTGCAAGCCTGAAAATGAATGAGAACTGTTTTGCTTGAAGTAGCTCAAGGCTGACTCCACGGGGTTCTCGGCCTCGAGTCTTCCATCGTCGTCTCCTCTTCGCGCTGTAATAGGCCCCCCCTCTTCAGTTCTATCTCAACCCTTTTTCCCCGCTCGATAGCGGAGTGTTCGAGTCGGGAGTCCCAACCCCTATTTTTGAGATGTTTGACGCAAATCCTTACCTCCCTTTCTCTTGTTCCTCCGCTTCCCGCGTAGTCTTATGCCGATTGATTTTACTTACAGCGACTGATTGCAGTTCGAGAGGATCTTCCTCCTTGACCGTGTTCTGTTTCCTGTTCCTCTGCGCCGTCGACCGCGCCGAGCGTGCATACGCCTTTGCAGTCTGACTTCCCTCCTTTTTCTCATAATCCCTCATTGTTAACTTCTATGTGGTGTCCGTCTTCTCGGCGATTTTTTTAAGTTTTTAGTTCCTAAGAGGACTCATGAACTCTTCCTCCTTTTTTATTCTCCTGGCCTTTTCCACGCCATCTGAGGCGGCGCTGCCTTCCTTTTTCGCGTCAGAGTCTCTATTTTAATTCCTTTGTTCCAAATATTGGCCTCCCCCTCTGTTTCGAGACTTAAGGATTGTCTCTGCATCTTCCTTTCTCCCCCCCCCCTTCTCCCTTCTGTCCTGTTCTACCCTCTCCCCCCTGTTGCAGATGTTCAGCTGCCTCCATCGCAGTCAACGCTTTCTCCATCGGAGTTTGTAAGGTTCCCTTTGCAGGCCCCCACCTGCTCTTTTTCATTACCGGTCGGTAGGCCTATCCTCCGTACTTTTTTTGAGCACTTGTGTGTGCCTTTTTATTTTTTTTTTTTTTGCCTTTCCCCTCTTTTTTTTTTGGAAGAATTTTTTTGGTGTGTCCGGGAATTTTTACCCTTGGTTTTCTGTTGTTTTATGCTTCGGCTCAACAGGTCCAAATTTCTCCCCGATATGGGGAGGCCGTGCGTAGTCCTGACAGCGTTCCGAATTATTCCTCCTGTTGTTCGAGCGTCTTTAATGGTCCCCGAAGAGCATTGTGACGATGTACTCCCTTTTTTCGCCCGGAGAATTGGGCGCAGCTCGTCCATATTTTCTGACCACCGCTCCTCGGGACCTATTAAAGAACTTGATTGAATGTTATTATTCTGTTAGACGCTTTTTTAGGCCCCTTGCTTGATTCACTCCTGAAAGCGCTATTTAGAACTCTTATCGATCCCAGCCGTAGTCGTGAGTGGCTCTTTTTTGGTCTGTGTGGAACGGACAATGATAGAAGTCTTGCGTGTTGGTGAGCCCCCTTTTCTTGCGGACCAATCTTTCCTTCGAGTAGGGCTGCTTCCAGCATGATATTTTTTGGTCACCCTGAGCAAATCCTCCCGTCCTTCGGCCCTTTCGCTATTTGCGGACGCGTTGAGATTGCTTACCCCCTTGTCCTTCGCAATTACCTGCCTCAGCGTTTTTCTTCTTCTCTCCTTTTCCATATCAGGGGTTCGAATGATGCTCGATCATACGGAACTCGACTCCGGCTTTTTTTTTCGCTTTTTCCTGACGGTCGTCACCCAACCATCCCGATATATATTGCACTCTCTCCGGGCCTTCGACCTTATCTCCGCGACAATCTTCGAGTAAAGTGTCGGGATCTTAATTCCGGTTTACGCCCCTTTCCCCCTTCTTCTAAGGGGAGCTAGCTCCAAAAGGGGGCATGCACATTGGTTTTCCTTTTTTCGCGACAGTGCTCCCCGAACGACCGAATGTCCCCCAACCACGTCGTTAACTGTTTTGGCGGACGGAAGAAATTTTCTTCGAGTGTGCCGGTTTTTCTTCACTGGGGGGATCCCTAGCTTTCTCTTTCTTAAGAGATAGGGTCTCTTTCATGGCCGCCCCTTCTTTCCTAGTTCAGAGAGCTTCAGGCACCCTGACCTCTCCCTCCACGGCTCATCTTCTCTGAAGAGAACCGGCCCTAAGATCCTGCAGAATGGAGGTTGAGTAGTCGAAACGGATTAAGCCACCTCACAGCCGAGACTTTGGGATCTTTCATTCCCCTTTTTCTGGATTGTACCCTAGAAGACGAGAAGTAGACCCCCGCAGGGGCCTCCACGGTTAATTGTTCGTATTTCTCTGAGAGCTTCATAGTATTCCTGATCCCGGGCGCTCTCGTTCTTGTACGGAGGATCTAGGTGTTTTTTTACCCCTCCGGTTGAGATTCGCTGAGTTCCCGCTCTTGTGTTTTCCGGACAGAACGACCAGATCCCTCGACTAGGTCCTTCCGCGATTTTTGTGCCATCATGCTAAGAACTTTGGATCGGCATACCGTCTGACCTTGAAACAATTCTGCGATTCATAACAGAATGACACGGTGACCTGTAATAGACGTTTTCCAGTTGACGAAGTCCCCCTAAGTCCCTTACCATTCTGGAATTTGAAGGCAGCTTATCACCTCCTACCGCACAAGGACTTCTCTTCCAGAATCTCCTAACGATTCTTGCCCCCGTTCAGAATATGACCGGAAAATTAGGTCCCTAATTCGGAACGTCAAGGACCTCTTCTCCCGCGGAACACTTTGGCACCTCAAAAGTCCCTTTCCCTTCGCGCACTTTCTTGAGACCCCGTAAATTCGTTCCTGTTTAGTTTTCCCGCTTTTTCTGCCCTGGAAACTTCGTGGTTTCGGGCCCTATTTCCCCTGAAGGGACGAGCGGCCGCCCCCACAGTTTTTTTTCTTGACGGTTTACCGTCCCCTCTCCTTGGGATTACGAATCGACCCTCTTTCCGTGCTGACATTGTGGGGGGGGTATTCAAGAGCCTCCGGTAGAGCCAAATCTTTTTGGTCCCTAAAACCGATTCGGGAGCCCTTCCTTTCGCCGACCTTTATCCCGAAAAAGACCCGCTGCTTCGTTCCGACCCGATTTTCTTCTACTTCATGACCTCTTCTTTTTTCTTACCTCCTTGTTTTACCTTGCTTGTTCTATGCCCCACGCGTTGACTGAATTGGAGGCATATCTCTCAGTTTTACTCCAGTTTTTCCAACTCAGATAGATTACGCAACAATCCTTTTTGACCTTTTTTTAGACCTCTTCATGATTTTTTTTAATTGAAACAGCTCAGACAAGACGCTCCCTCCTTTCCCTTTGGTGTTCGTACTTCTAACCCTCAGGGGCCTCTGTTCCCGAATTGTTGAAACCCCCCATTTATACGGTATTAATGCCGCCACTCATCGGTCTTCCCTGGCTGCCAATCGACAAGCAGCCATGTAATCCGAGGTTTATTCTGCCCCCCTATAATTTCCGACCTTCAGACTAGCGACGCCAGTTGACCATTCTTCCAGAAGACTGCTCCCTCGACTGTATGATTCTTCTCCTGCTAGTTTTTCCGAAAACTTCCTTGCTCTTTAGTCTCCTACTTTCTTCCCCCCGAAGGCGAATCTTGATGGATTAGTGCGGTTTTTCTTTTATCCGTCTTCATCCCCCTGGTGATATTTCTCCGAGGACTTTTCCTTCAGAGCCTGCTCAGGCTCGGTCTTCCGACAATTTCCGGAAGAAGCCCCTGCAAGACGTCTGTCCTCTAGAAAACCTCCGAAAGAGCTTCCCTCCTGATTCCCATCCTTTTCGCGGATTTCCTTAGCTTATGCTCCCGATATTGGTGGGCAAAAAACCCCACCACCTCTTTCGGAATCTCTTCTCTCTTATCACTCGGCCATTCCTTTTTTCAAGAACGCTCTAGATATAAACGTGCCTGTTTCTGATTACGCGCTGGGGCGATCGTTACGATTTTCTCGAGCTGGCCCCTGGCCTCCACTTTTGTACTTCTCCCTTCCTATTCCATTTTTTCCCAGATTTCCCCATCCTGTAAGTTTCCCTAATTCTCCAGAAATTTCATCCTATAGTCTTCATTCGAGTTCCTTTCGGCATCCCTTAAATGTGCTTCCCGGTCTTCCCCGGTTTTATGACCATTTTCTAGCCCTCCATTTTTTTTTTTCCTCGCTGCGGACGTTACTTCCTCTCTTTTTTTCTCTCTTTAGGCGTATCTCTTTCCGCTACCCCCCCTCTTATGACTTTTTCCCTCTTTCCCAAATTTCTTTTTCCAAAAGACTTCATGGATTTCCCTTGAGTTTTCTTCGTTCCCCAACGGGGTCACGAGCAAATTTTTTTTTTTTTTGTACTTTTCCATTCCTAGGATAATTTCATGGAGAAGCTTTAACTGAATTCTCCTCTCCTTTCCAGTCTGCATTCGGTTTTTCCCCTCTTTTTTTTAAGCTGGAACGATTCCCTTTCTTCCAAAACAACCCCATCCGAACCAACGCCTTGGTGCTGCGCTACCGATTAAGAAGCGCAAACGCCCTGCTCCTTTAGGCACTCCATTTTCATTCAGCACATCTTTTCTCCCTTGGGTGTTTTTCTCTTCTGACGAATCCTTCTTCTCGCTGGCTGGAGTGTTAGGAGAGGCGTGCGCTTTCAAACGCGGTATCGATCCCCATTTTTTTTTTGTCTTGCCCCTATTCCATCGTTCCTTTCCTTTCGCCGGAGGGTTTCCCTCTTTGTTCGGTTTCCTATGTCGATCTCTTTCTTTTTTTTCCAATATTCCATACCAATTCCGCGTAATGTTAGGAGTTTTTTACCCACGTATATTCCTCCTCCGTTCTGATTTTTTTTTAAAATTTCCTTGGAATTGTGCCTTCCTTAGGCCCGCTCCATATTTGGTTAGCACATTCTCTCCTAAGACCTCCCGAAATCGCCGCAGTCCCCCCGTCCCGCTCCCCCCTCCGAGATTCCCCCCTCCTGATGGCCCTTTCATCCCTTTCCTTTCATAGGAATGAAAGCGAAGGCCCTTCTTTTTCGTCTTCACGTTCTGCGGGCCTTGGCCTGTATGAACGACATTTCTCTTTTTGCCACGTTTCTTCCTGACGAGACGAACATTAAGGTTTCCGGCCTGGTCGCGCCGGCCCTGTTTACACGCAAGGAACGCTTCTTGTCGTCTTTTGAGGGTTTCGGAGCTCTCCTTCACGCTCCTCCTTCCCCTCAGTGACCATGATTTTTTATATACCCCCCTTTGAGTTTCCCTTGAAACCGCGTCTCCTCGGATAAAACACCTAGTCCCCATAAGGGATGGGCGATATTGGAAGAACTAATTGTTTCGACCTTTCTTTTGTCTCCGAATGATTCTGCGAAGAGTCCCTGAATTTGCGGACGCTCGAAAAGCACGTTTTCGCGGTGTTGCCGGGCGTCCATAATGCCCTGTGGATCTTTTCCTTGCGCCGCTCGGCTCCTTGGTATTTTTATTTCTGATCGATTCCTTCCTCGAAGATCTCACACCATTACCTTTTATACAGGGTTTTCAAGCCTTCCCAGCATCTTTATATTTGGGTGGCCGACTCTTGAGCTGCGGTCCCGGAATTTTTTTCCCCCCTCTAAGAGGTTCCATTAATCGTACCTTTCCCCCTCAATTTCCTTTCTGGCATGGGCCTTCACCAAGTCCTTTCTATTTCTTTTAGATGAGTTTCCCCCGGATAGAGGACCAGGATTGCGTTGCTCCGTTTATTTTGAGTCACTATTTGGGGTCCCTTCATTTCCAGAGATGAGGTGTTTTTTTCTTTTTTCATCCCAGACCTTAGGCTTTCGCGAGGCCGTTCCCATGCCTCCAAGCCCCCCGGTTGAAACGGCCTGTAAGCGCCCTTCCCACTATTTCTTTCCCAATTTTTTTGGGCCTCGACGTGATCTTTTTTCCTGCGCAGCAGGGACCTAATAACCCTCTATCTTTTTACTGTTCCCCTAAGTTTTTTTTACTATCATTCCCAAGTCTTTTTGTGAATAGGATGCCCCCCGCTTTACTGTCCTCCGCACCTTGTTTCCTTTCCTTTAAAATTTTGTCGCGGGCATGCTTTTCTCCTTCGGTCCTTAGTTCTTTCTGCCGTCTTCCTTTTTGACCCCCCAGCCCTTGCGCATTCTCTCTCAATTCCCCTACGCGAACCAGCACAACCCCCCCCCCCCCCACCCACCAACAAACCCCCAACCCCCCCCCCCCCCCCCCCCCCCACCCCAACCCCCCCCAAAAACAAACCCCCCAACCCACACCCCCCCTCCCACACCATCCGATGGACGCTTTGGACAGTTCTCTTTCTCCCTTTCGACGCTCTCCTAGTTCTCTATACTCCAAAGCCGCTTCCTTGTTTTTTGATCATCCCCAGTCCACGTCTTTCGCTTGCATTTCTTTCCCTTTTCGTTCTCTTTTTGCTTGAAGCGCGATTTGCGTTAAAATATTTCCCAGATAATAATTCGATTACTTCCTCTGAGTGTTGCCCGTAGTCTTTTTTTTCTTTACCCACGGCGGACCTGCGCCGTAATGGTCGGTGGGTCTCTATAGTGCCTGCCGTCTTCTGTAGCTATGGACTTTTATCGTTTCCCCCCCTTGGATGCTCCACCTCCTCCCCTAAGGGCATGCCGTTCGCCCCCCCCCCCCCTTCCTGACGGCACGCGCTGCCCTTTTGGATGACCGCGGTAACCTTTATTTCTGATATATACCTGATTTAGGCGTCGTGGTTTCCTTCTCGAAACTATAAGGGTAGTGGCTCGAGCTTTTTTGACATTATTCAGCTTCTTCGATGGTAGAGTTATGGACGTCTTCCCCCAGCCTTCGACTATTCGACACCATACTCTTCTTAATGATGACTTTTCCCTCTTTATTCCTTTACCACTCCAGAGTCTTTAACCTTCCTTAAGAGGGCCGTCCTACTCTTGGATCTCATTCGAGACTCCTTTCTTCATATACTCCTTGCCACAGTGGGCATATTTTACTTTTTCTTTTATGTTTCTTTTTGGATTTCTAGCCTTTTTTGCTCCGTATCCGCAGACCCTCACGAAAATGACCTCGAAAAAACGACTTCATATTTCTGGCTGGGGACTATAACTTTTTGTTTTCACGAAACTCTAGAGCATTCTGTGGGGGGAAGGTGTTTTCATGAGAATATCTCCCCTTCTTCTTCTGTCCAGCTCTTATGGGAAGGCCTCCTCAAGCCCTCCGTTTTGTCTGAGAGATTCCTTAACCAGCATCAAAAGATCTGGATTTTCTTTGGCGAGTTTTCCCTTAGGACGACTCATTACTGTACAAGACGATAAAAAAAGAATGCTAGCTGTTTCTGTAGACTCCCACACTTAGGAAAGCACCCGAACGTTGACTATTGTGGCTCCAGTCATGTGTTCTTCGTTAGGATTTTGAGAGATACTTCTTGAGAGAGCCCTCATGATTACCTATGAAGACCGATAACAATTTTTTCTAATTCTCTTGAGTCTCTTCCCCCCCCCTCGCAGAGAAGGCTCGGAGGCCCTCCATTTCCCCCGGCGAAGACCGGAGATCGGGGAGGTTTTTGCTTTCCTTCCCTTTCCTTCCGATGATTCGAGTATTCGAGGTCGCTTTCTTGGGGAAGAAGGCAGGAAAGGACCCCCCTACACGCCCGTCCCTATGTACTTCAAGATCGACCGATTTTTTTCATCTCCCCCCTCAAAAGGATAGTTTCCCTCCTCCCTCCCGTCTGCCTTCCCCCCCTTTAATGATCTGCTTGCTTTATCTTTCGTTATTTTATTGTCTTTTGCCGAGGATAACCCCCCTTGACCCCGGCAGGACCTTAAGGATTCCCCCCTTTTCATGTACGGCACCCACTTGCATCAACTAGAACTCTCTCCCCGAGCAATATCTCTCGAACCCTCCCCAATCCGAGACCGGCTTTTTTTCTGGCCACGCCCCGCCTCCGAGCAAGTTTTTCTTTTAAAGGCAGCCTCCCTAGTGGAAGAAGAAACGCTGTCCTTCCTCGCGCAAGGATCGTCCTTTTCCTTCCCCCTTTTCAGAGCGCGTTCGAGTCTTCCTGAGCCTCTGCCACCACGCCGAGCACATTCGAGGAAAGACAAGCTAATTACCAGTCACCTCAGTTCCTTAGATCCCTTTCTCCCCCTCTGAAGTTTTTAGCACTCCCCTTCCTATCGTCCCCCGTGAGCGCGCCCCAGTCTTTTTCCAGGAGAGACCTCGCACGGACGGTCGAGGCCCCTTTTCTCTAGTTGCTACTCCCAGGATACCTTTCTCCCTGAGGAGAACTAAGAAGAACCGCTGCCCCCTTCGATATAGTACGACCTGACTTTCGGAGATCGGTCCAATTTCATCTTTTTTTTTTTTTTTTTCCTGAACTATTAGTTTTTACACTCTTCCTCCCCAGGTTTGGATTTTCTTCCTGAACCCCGATGAGGATTGCTCTGGACATACGTAGTTCTCTTGTCCTGCTATTGATAGGCCGCCCTTGGGGACGAAAATCCCCGAGCGAGTTTGAGATCTCTCCTCCCCTTTCTTTTCCTTTTTTCCAACATTCCGGCAGCCCCCCTTTACAGACGAAGAAGATTACCAGCGTTGATTCGATTCCCCCCTTCGGCATTCATCCTTTTTTTTCAACTTTGGTATATGGTCTATTGTTGAACCCCTCCCGTCCAGCCTTCCCCGGTGGAGAAGGTATGCCCTTTGAACAAGTTGCAAATTCATATCTCTTTCAGAGTCTCCCCTTTATTTTCCCCCGACTTTTTACTACGCTTTCCGACCGCCTAATTGTTACGATCTCAGCAGCGCCATTCCTGACTTGCTTTTTCCCCCTTTTCATGCCCTCCTTGCTTAACGTCGTCCCCCACTTTTTTTTTTTTCCGCCTTTCTATGAACTTGTTCCCTTGGGGAAGCTTCTCCGCCTTAATTTGCGACAGGCATCCGCCTCTCATCCCCTTTCGGCCCCAACAATTCTCTCTCCTCGTCGGATGCTTTCCCTTTGGCTTTTCCTTTCCTCCCTTCCCCCCGCCATGTCATGTTCTTTTCATCTGCTTGGCAGGAAGCTGATTCCCTTCCGCTGACAGTGTCCCTGTTGGTTTCCTCCTCTTAGCCCGTTCTCTTTTTAGACACCTCGAGTTCCCACCCTTAGGTCGTTGAAAGATCCCCCAACCGCTAAGAACGGTTTTCGACTCTGTATTGCTCCCCTTTTTTTCAAGCTTTCATCCCTCTCTTTTCCCAGCTTTCTGAGTCCGGTTTTTTTTTTTTTCAGCATACCGATATTGGCTGCAAAAACATTCTTTCCCGACCATTAATATCTCCTTCTCTCTTTTGTTATCACCCGGCCCTCTCGCTTCAAGCCGATATCGATTGATAGAAAGAATTTTCTCCGATTTTTATGAGTACGCTCAGGCGAGGGATCGTTCCCCCCTCTTTCTCTCTCCTATAGCCTGTTCCCTCCTCTACCTCAAGCTTTTTTTCCTTCTTGCCCATGAGCGCCATGCTGCACTTATTTTAGTATTCGTCCCCCAATTTGAATATCCCAGCTTTCTATCTCTTCCCCCCACCCCTTTCCCCAATCCCTCCTCCCTTTCATTTTTTTTCCCGCTTCCCTCCGCTATTAATCCGATTACAGTGAAGACGACCCCTGCGAATGTCCCTAATAATGCCTCTCTGTCCGGCTCCAGATGGAGAGGCCAGCTGCGTGTTCCTCTTTCTCCTTACTCCCTCTCGCGAGTGCGATTAGGTCTTTCTTCTTCCATGGACTTACCCCTGATATGGACTCCTCCTGTGCTTGCTAAAAAAATTTTTTGCCCCCCTTTTTCCTTCTCCATTCCCTGAGTCTTTTCTGTCTTTCTTCCATCCCCCCCCTGAAACCCTTTCATGAACGTATGTCTATAGCTAATCTCCCGTCGTTTGGTTTAAGTCCTCCCCCAACATTACGCGGTCCCTGTGGCTGAACTTGCGTCCCCCCATCCGATCGCGCCCTGCCCAGCTCTCCCCCTTGGACCTCTTCGAACGTCCGTGTAACGATTCCAGTTTTAGGCTTCCCCCCCCCCATCGAACCAAACGCTATATTTGGCCCCTCCCCCTCTTTTCTCCACGCCTAAGAGAACTGATTTTCAGCACTCCATCAGTCTTCTTCTTTTCCTCCCTACCC
>Ga0179593_1422181_pt1 | contig 28527 bp, 41 predicted proteins | sample CZODoug2_1_08_16_FD_185931 | JGI IMG/M metagenome (GOLD analysis project Ga0179593, IMG submission 185931) | Vadose zone soil fungal communities from Angelo Coast Range Reserve, California, USA - CZODoug2_1_08_16fungal (PacBio error correction) | ecosystem: Environmental > Terrestrial > Soil >... | reverse complement strand
TTCTTGGATGCTGGTCCTTCTGGCTTTTTTTTTTAGGTTTTTTCTTTTTCGGGCCCCCCCCGTGCTGCCGGTTCTATGTTTCTTTTTTTTTCTTCTGGACGTGGCACTGGCCACGGTCGTTGAGGTGCTTTTTTTTCTTTTTGGTGCTTGTTCATTCCGTGCGCGATTTTTTCTTGCGGATATGGGCGGTGCCCTTTTCTGTTGTATTTTGGTCTACCTCCTTGTATGGTTCATGTTTTTTTTCTTCCTCTGTCCAAGTTTCTTCGCCGTCCCCCTCGTTTTAAACCCCCCTCCCTCCCCGCCCTGTTTTTTTAAATCCCCAAGGTTTCCTTGGCAGGTTGACCCCCCGACAGCGCCGCCTCAACCCCTTTTTTCTCCATTTTTTTCACCCCAGCACGCCCGTATCAAAGCCCCCCGGTTACATTCCCCCCACCTCCAATTTTTCTGCTCCCATAGTTTTTCCTTTCTCCATCGGTATTCCGTTTTTTTTGTCGGTTCTTTTTTTCTCACTCTTCGCGCATTTCCCCCAAAGGTTTGTCAGCGTCCTCGCCTTCACTTTTTTCTCTTGTCCCTTTCTTGTGATGTACTGGTATGACCCATTTTCCCTTCTTTCCCTGACACTTCTTTGCCATTTTTGTGCTTGGCGATTGCCTTTAACTGCGTCCCCTCTTGCCCGTCGTCAAAACGTTAGAAGTATTTCCAAATCTTACTTTTTTCTTGTAGACCGTTTTTTCTTTTTCCGCTTTCTTGTGAGATGGTATTAATCCTTTGTATTCTTTGTTCCCTTCCTTTTTTTGCAAGCTATGTTGATGTTTTCTTTTCGACCTACCCAAGTGAATTCTTTTGCGTGGATTGACTTTCGTCCTGTACCCACTTTAGGCTCTTTTATCCCCACCCTGGTTTTCTTGTGTCCTGGCCTTTTGAGGTCGTTTACTGGCCGCGAATAGTTTCCCGTTTCTCGGGAGAATTGCTGCCTTGACAACCGCTGGTTCTGCCTCCTTTTTTGTTAAACGGTATCCTGTTGGTTTCTTTACATCACTCATCTTTTTAGGTTGCGCGTGTTCTGTTTTTTTTTCACAAAAAATTGAACCTATTCTTTCTTTTTTAACTTTTCTTGGCTCGGCGCAATTTTCCCCCCAGGTCTTCTTCCTCTGTCCGCTGCTGAATGTTGCTTAGGATCCTTCTTTTCCTGGGTCCCTAAGTCTTTTTCTACGACTTATTGCGTCTTCGAAAACCTGTTTTTTTTTCCCCCCCTTTTAGGCCTTTTCCCCTCCCCCAAACCCCCAGTCCGAGGCCGTTAATGACAGAATGAGTTTGGTCGTCTTCTTCCTGGTTGGTTCCTTTGGAATGTCCGACTCAGGGGACGGACCAAGGATCCCCCACAACCCCCCCCCTCGCGTTCAATGTTTTTCCTGATCCTGTAGTTGCCTTGGCCGTCCCTGGGAGGTCGTTGTTGCCCAATTCTCACAAAACATGCAAACCCCTGATCCGCGTTGTTCCCTTTTCCTTTCCGGAGACTTGAAACCTGGGGTGACTTGCTTTTGTTCTCTTCGCTCCACAAGGTGCATGAGTTGGTCCTGCCGTCTTGGCTTTTCGCAGAGTGGCCTCGGCCCGCCCATTCTTTGTGGTCCTAGGCACATTTCAAGAGAAACACACCATTTCCCCCCTTAGTATTCGAACTTTTTGGTTTTCCTTCGTTTTCCTTTTTTTTTCCTCCGGTCTCGGCGGACACTTTTTTCGCACCCTTTCGACCCCCCTTTTTCTCGTGTTTCCCACAAATGTTTTGACCTCCGCCGTAACGGTTTGGACCACCCTTTCAATGGAGCCCCGCTTTTCCCCCCCCTTTCGTGCCTTCTTGCGCCAAGGCTCCCCATGACGCCCCAGGTCTGGTTCGGGGCGTTTTTTTAAGAAGTACTTCTCCCTTTGTGTTCTTGCTGCTTCCCTCCCCCTTTTTTTTTCAGAGGGCGATCCTTGATTCCTTCCTGCTTGGGGGGTGGGCCTGCCAAAGTTTTTTGTTTTTTTTCCACGTTTCCCTTCCCTCTCAGCACTCCTTTCCTGCCGTCTTCCCACCTTGACCCCCCAAGTCCCTTTTTAGATGTCCTAACTGAGCCCCTGCTTTTTGGCCCAGCGCTTCTTTCTCTGGTGCTCCCCGTTTTTTGTTGGTTGGACGGAAAGCCCCCCTCTTAGGCCGGTCCCCAGCTTTTCATTCGCCGATCTTACAGCCGGCAAAGCCAGCCCTTGGACCTCGAACCGTTTGCCCGAAACCGGTTTTTTTGCTTGTTGCCTTTATTTTTCCGTCCCAGACAAATGTGTTTTTTTCGCATCTGTTGGCTTCCCCTTTGGGCCGTTTCGTTTTGGTGCTCAACCCTCGTCAAAACTCTTTCCCGGCAAAATCTTAATCGTTCGACCCTATTTTTCGTCATCCCCATGGTTCCGAGGCTATGACGTCTCCTGATTTTTCCGTTTCGTTTACTTCCCCCGCTACTCTGGTTTGTTTTTTTTTGACCTTTGTCCCATCTTTTTTCTTCTGCTCTTTAGGTCTCTCTACCGCCACCCTAACCCGTCAGTCCTTCACTGGTAGTAAGAGCGGCTCATATTTTTTTCCTATAATTGCTTTTGTTGTTTGTTTTCAGCGGAGAGCTTTCTGTCCCACTGATGCTGCCTTCTTTGTTTTTTCTCTTGCAGGCATCGAAAAAAAAGTGTTTTTTGTTTCCCCCCCTTGTATTAAGTTTTTGGAAATTGGAAGGACCCCCCGGTGGTTGGTGGTGGGGGTCTTGGTTTTTGTTTTTTTTTTTGGGGGTTGGGGGGGGGGGGGGGGGGGGGGGGGGTGGGGGGTTGGGGGGGTGGGTGTGGTCTTGGGTTTTTTTTTTTTTTTTTTTGGGTTTTTTTTGATTTCCCCATACTCCCCCCCCCCCCCCTGGCCTGTGTTTGATAGTAGTCGCGTGATTGGAAATGTTGCCAGTTTGCCGCAGGAAGTTTGACCGAGGTTGCTGACGTCACTTCTCTTTGTTAGGAAGACTTTTCGTACCCCCCCTTATGGGCCGTCCAATCGCCTCTACACAGGTTCGGCCTCGTCCCGAGTTTCCCTTCCGAGGGAGCCTTGGCTGGCCGTCCAACTCTTCAGTTTTTTGGTCCTCTCCGTTTTTTCCAGTCCGCAAGTCCCAAAATGGCGAAGAACTAAAACTGATGCTCCCTCTTCTCGTGACTCATCTCCCTCCTACGTGGTCCTGTGCTTGGCGTCACACCCCTTCGATCGTTTTTTTTCTGTCCGGCGAAGTGGAGGGGGCTGCCCTTTTTGTCCAAGTCCCCGCCAGAATGTGTAAGCCGGACAGTCTCCCCCCCTCCCTGAGTGCGGCCATCATCCGCCAGCCATTCTTCCCGAATTTGCTCCTTTCTGGCTCGCTTCTTGGCGTCTTTGTCCCGTCTTGGCGTCCGGGTTCCCGGCGACCCCTGGTTCAGCCTTTTCTATGTTACTTTTTTTTTTGTTTCCCCCCATTACGGGCGTTTTTGGCCGGTCATTTTGTACTCAGATTGTGTTGTTCGACGGCTTCCAAAAAATGGCGCCGAAGACAATGTCGCCATATCCCCCCCGTTCTTCTCTTGTGATTGTTTTTCTATGGTTTTAAATCGTGCATGCTAGTCGTTTTTCCCCCCCCCCCCCCGAGGTACGTTGAAGGGCCGTCCCACCTCTACGCTTTTCCCAAAGGCCACCTCGGAATTTCCCACTCACCACGGACTCGTCAGCACAGCAATTCCAACCCCCGTTCCACCCTGTCGTCAGGCGAAAATTAACCAGAAGTTTCAGGGGGTGAAATTCTGTAGTTTTTTTTTTTTTTGTTTCACGTCCAATTCCTTTTCGCCCTGGTTACACAGTTACTTTCGTGCGTCTTCACCGCGAGTTTTCTGCGTCCCCTCGTGTCCCTTCCTTTTTTTTCGTTTCCCCCGTGGAAAGGGACTGCCCAGAATTTTTTAGGGAAGCAGATGCTTGTTACGTTTGTCTTTTCTCCGTTCTTTTCTGGTGTCCCCGCGAGTGACCAGGTTCCAAATACATTTTCCTCAAGGGTTCCTAGTCTGTATTTTTCTCTTGCCAGGACACTTCCCTTCCTATTCCGACACATTCCCCCTTGAAAGCTTTCCATCTGTCCTCCCCCCCTTGCCGAAACGTTGCGCTAGCGATTTTCTGCTGCCGCGGAAGACTTCATTTTTTCCCCCAAAGTCTGGCTCTCTCGTTTTCTCCCCTCACGAACGTTCCCCCCTTCTTCGCTTTTCCGTCACTTCGAATCTTCGCTCTTAACCTTCCTTTTCGTGTCTTTTCGTTCCCTCTCGCCGTGTGGGACCGCCCCGACTTTTTTTCTCCCAAACATCCTTAGATTTAAAGTGGTTCTGAAGGATCCCGCTTTGCTTTTTCCTTTTTTTTTCCCATCCCTTCCTCACTAACGTGCCCAAAAAGGACTGTTCCCCCTACTTTTTCTTTTTAATCCTCCCTCCCCCCAAGGACCCTGTTACGTGTGACCTCCTGTTCCCTCTTCATCTTTGGCTCCTTCTGAAACGGTTGTGACGTAACTTTTCGAGGTTTTCGTGTTCCCCCCCCTTGCAAGCGCCTACCTCCTCCCCACCTTCATTGGCATTTTTTATTCGATATACAGTACTCCCCCCCCCCGTGAATGAGACGTCAAATTCTTCTCTTCCCTGCTCCAAGGTCCTTTTCTGTAGGTTTTTCGTCTCCTTTCCCCCCCCTTGGGACTACCCCCCCTGCTTAAATTGATTTCACCCTCGTGCTTGCTCCGCCTTGACTCTTCGGGGCTGTATAGGATTCTGTTGTTACCCCCTGTAGCTTGTTTTTGGAGTCGCTCTTTTCCTTTGTTCTTCCCCTTCCTTTGCTTACATATCTGTTCTTAGGTGCGTGGGAGTGTTCGGTTTGTCTCCAACTTCAGATGGTGAAATTCCCCCCCATGAAACCAAGCCCCACCTCCAAGCCGACTGTCCCCTCCCCTAGGTCCTTCCACATTCCCTCCCGGGAAACCCAATTCGCCACGGACGCATACCCTAAACGACCCGGTCCGGCCCTTGAATCCCGTCCATTGCCACTACCGGGCACTTTTTTTTTTTGTTGGGCTCCCGATACCCAGCACGCCAGCATTTTTTCATCTCATCCCTCTTCTTTCCCTCCTCCTTTTTGTCTTTTTTTCTGGAGGATACTTTCCCGATTTGCTTGGCTGGGAGTTCGCCCTACTTGCTTTGTTTCCTTTTCAAACTTGGCGTTTATTTTTTTTTTATGTTGTTTGCCTGCGGGGACTGCCTCCGTTTCTTTGGTTTGATTCCGGGGTTTGTTTATCCTTGGTTCCACTTCTTTACTCTTGTATTTTATGCGGATGCGGGAATTGGCTGTTTTTGGCTTTTGTCATTTTTTGTTGTGGTCTACCTCTGATTTGACTTTTTGATCCTCCATAAGCAGAACCCCCCTTCCCGCCTATTTAAATCCCGTCAGGTGCCTGGACCCCCCCTGAAGGTGGGATTTTTTTCCGCACCAATTTTCACCCCGTGCTCCAGTTTTCCCCCACAGGGACCCAAAGCTCCTCCCCCCCCCCGCCCTGTTTTCTCCCGCACCTTTCACTTCTTCTTGTCACATCAGTTCTCATTCCCAGGATACCTCGCGGGTGTCACCCCTTCTTGCCTCCCCTTGCCTTGGGGAGCGGCAACCAAGCGTGACACACCCTTTCTTCTCATGTTTTCCCCCCACTTTTTTCTTTGTGATTAGTTATGCGCCACTACCCCCCTGGCCCTGACATTTTTTTCCTCTTGACACAGCGTAGGCTTCCCCCTCCCCCCGGCGAACCTCCTGCCGTCTTTTCAACCCGTCCTCCACCAGTCTCCAAACTTTTACTCTTTGTAGTACCTGCCGCCCTTCCGTGCTTCCTTTTTTTAGTCGATTACTCTCAAGTATAGTGCGCCTTCGTTTTGTCCCCCTTCCCTAGTTTTCCTTGACTTTTTTACAAGGTGCGCCCCCCTCTTTGGGCGCTTTCCGACCTTTTTGGATGTTCCTCAATCGGCTCTTTTCCTTTCACCGGGTCCTTTTTCTTGCCTTTGCTGCTTTTTCCTCGCGATGTTCCCGCTTCTCGGCCGCCGCTCTACTGAACCTCGAGCAGTATTATTTTCCCTTGTTTGAGGACCACGTTATTTTATCTCCTCCCTATTTTGTCCAAACTTTCGCGGAACCCCCTCCCCTCGTCCCCGGCGCAACGTTCCACTTTTGCTGCTCTGTCTTTTTCCCTGTGTTTCGGCTTTACGTTCATTCTTGGCAGAAGTCTGGAGGACTTCCCCATGTTTTCTCTTTCTCTTTCCTTGTCCCCCTGTATTTGAAATTCATATGTAAAGCCCAAGATTTAGCCCGTTCTGTCACAGTCCACCGTCCTCTTTGTCCCGGCGTGTCCTTTTTGACTTTTTTACTGCCCTTCCTTTTCGGTTGGTGGTAGGACAAGCAACAAAAAACCCCCCGCCCTCTTTTTACGATCCTTGTCAGGCTTGGCTCCTTTTTTTGCGGGCTTTTCGTTCCCCCTCCAATCACCAAGTGCAACCCCCGTTATCCGGGGAGTGGTCCTTTTTTTTCTTGGTTTTTCCCTTTCGTTGACCTTTTGATTCTTGTGCTCCGCCTGTCTATAACCCGTGTTTTCATTTTTGGAAAATGCCGCATTCTTTGGGGTCCACCTTTTTATTCTTTCCTTCTCCCCCCCTACCCCTTTTGTTTGGACTAGGTTTTTTGCAACTGAAATGACCAGTTCCCTGTCCCCCAAACCTACCCCCAAAGGTATTATTCGAACCGTTGATCCCTTGCCCTTTCCTCTGTTTTTTTTCCCTCCCCCCGTAGAACCACTTGGGGTACCTTAAGTACCCCCCCTCTCCCCCTGTCAACCATCCGTCCCCCAAGCACGTAACGGTTTGGTAAAACCGTTTAAACCCTTTGAGTGCCCCAGGCGTTGATTTTCACCCTTGGTCTCCCGGGCCTTTGCGTTCAATTTTCGCCCAAGCACGTCCCCCCCTGGTTCGCGGTCCCTTTTCAAGCTTCATTCTTCTTCAGCATTCTGGTGGATGATTTCCGTATTTTTTCCCGCGGCTTCTTCTCTTTCCGTCTGCTTGGGTTCTTCTTCTGGCGTTCCCCTGCCCCAAGTTTTGAGCGTATACCCGTCTTCGCTTTTTCTGGATCGGCCTTTTTACCACACCCGCTGACCCGTTTTCGGCGGCTGCATTTACCGATCCGCTCTTGAAAGTTTATATGTCTCGGCTCGGTGTTTTTCTGGCGGGCCGGTTTGTGATGGGATGGGCCGAGGTTCAGTCCTTCTTTCCCGACGCCTCCTTGATTTTGGTTGACTTCGACGAGGCCCCGAACCTTTTTAGTTCGCGGCTGTTATTTTCGACAAGAAGGTGTTTCTTTTTTATCGGCCTTGACCAAGCCTGTCCTTTTTCAGCCCCCACCTCGTCCCCAAAAACTGTGAGGCAAAACACAACATCTATCTTTTTTTTCCGAGACCCATTGTCCGAGGCTGCCTTTCTTTCCGCGGCGGTTTCTGTTTCGTCCCAAGTCCCTTTACCCACTCAAGTTTTTTGTCCCTGTCCAACGTATGTTAGATGTGCGTTTCCTACCCCCCCCCGTCCCCCCTTCGTCAGCCAGTTTTTCTGATTACTTTGTTCTCAGGCTTTTTTTCTTTCCTCTCACCTTCGTGTTTGTTGGTCTGGAAGAGCGGGCTCTTGAAAAGGATGATGGCCCTTCTTTGTTGTTCTCCCTGCCGCCCTCGAACCGGGGTTCCTGAGTCCCCCCCCCCTCTGAGTAAGCTTTTTTCTTTTTTTTTTTTCCCCCTTCCCCCTTTTCTTCTATCTCCATAGTATGGCCATGGTCTCGCTCTTTCCTAAGTTTGTGTTCTTTTTTTTTTTCCTTGGCCTTGCAGAGTGTTGACGAGTTTGTCGGCCCGGCGGCTTGCGAACTTTCTGTCCCCAACATGGTGCCGGATCCCCATCGTTTTAAACACCTTTTCGGTCCTCTCCGATTTCGTTCCACCGCCGGCGCCCCGGCGGCGAGATGTTACCCGTTGCAGTGGCCTTTGTCCCTTCGTCGTCCGTGCCTCCCTTTTGAACCCACGTTTGCTCGATACCCTCTTGCTTTTTCCCGCGACGTTATTGCAGTGTCGCGACGTGGTCCTCAGGGGTGACGTGTTCGATCCGTTGTCTTTTGAGCGCTGACGTGTTTTTCTTCGCACTTGTGGCACCTTTTCCTTCCCCCTCTTGGTTTCCCTCCTGAAATCCTCTTTTTTGCCATTTTGCGGACTCCCCGCCCATGGCATTTCTTGCCTTCGAACGTGTTTCCCTTTTTTTGCACAGCTCCTTTTTTGGCTCTTTTCTCTTTTGTTCCGCCCTCCCTTTTTGTTTTACCAGGTGTCACGCCTTGTGCTAGTTCGGTAAACCCCCGTTACGTTTCCGTGGCCGGCTTTTTTTGTTGACCGCGATGTTTTTGGCGAATCGGACCAACCCCTTTCCCTCCCGAGACCTTTATTGCCTGCCGTCCTCACGTTCGTCACTCCTTGTTTTTTTTTTTTTGAATTCTTTTGACCTTCTCTTCCTTTCTTCCCCGCCAATGATGTCGGGCGAACAGGGTCGCCAATCTCTAGTCCCGACCCCCGCCCAATTCGGGCCTCCAAAACTCACCCTATTTTATCTGCCTCGTTTTTTTCTACAGCAATAAAGGTCCCCCCTTTTTGGTGCGACAGTGTCCCCGTTATTGTTTTTCATTTTGATTGCCTGTGGCATTTCTCAAATCTTTGCCCCCGTCCTCAAGGGTCCTACCCTTCTCTGTGTTATTACCCCGCGATGTTTTTTCTTAGCCTGGAAGTCACACGAGTTCTTCTCCGTCAGTCCACCCCGTTACTTCCTAATCCCCCCGAGAACCGCAGAGCTGTTTTTTTTTTTTCCCCTTTTCGTTTTTGCTTTCAATCTTCCGACAGGTTCACCCCACCGTTGGGCCCGAAGTTTTTTCATTTCGTTAAGCTGTACTTTCCCTCCAGATTTCTTGTCCTCTTTTTCTCCCCTTTTTAAGATTAAGTCACCCCCTTTCAATTCTCTTCCTACTTCTTTTGCCCTCCCTTGAAGAACGTTCTGAGCCGATGGTAGGTTTTTGTTGGGTTTAGACTTTCTTGGGTGCCCCCCCCGTTTTGCGCGAGTCACTTGTGTTAGAACCACCATTCTTCCCTCCCTTGTTCCGGCTTCCCTGGATTTATTCTTTCTTCCTTTTCCTTTGATACGCTGAACCTTTCTTGGCCGACTTCGGCGGGCGTCCCCTCCTAGACGACGCCAAAGGACATGGTTCTCAACCTCTTTCCCCTTCTTTTGATTTTGGTTGACCCTCCCATTTGTCGCATGCCCCTCAGGTTTTCCTCCATTCCCCCCCTTTCCACCCCCTCAGTTTGCTCACTAACTTCATTGCTTTTTTTACTCTCCACAAGCCCCCCCTTTCTGGGTTGACCTCGGTCTCAATCGTATCATTTTGTCGTTTTTTGAAACCCGGTTTCCTCCCTTTTTTTTCTCTCTTTCCGCTTGTGACTCCTCGGTGACGCTTGTGCACTCCCCATTTTCCTTCCATTTGTTTGATTTGTCATCGTTACCCAAAACTCTTGAAAATGTTGCCTGAGTGCCTCCCTCTTGCGGCTCCGCTCCCCTTCTTTTGAGGCGCTTCTATTTCCCCCTTAACCTTGGATCCTGAGAAACTACTTTGTTGCAGAATTGAGGGCTTTTTGGTTCTTTTTCTCTTCTCTTTTGTGGGTGGACTGTAGTTTGGGTTGGGTTTCCCGATTTTCGTTGTTTCATGTCACCTCCGTTTGATTTAACTATTTTCGGGATTTAGGGTTGCGGCTTCTGGCTTTCTCATTCCTCTTCCGTCTTTCTCCCCCAGGACCAATGCACCCCACTTCCCAAGCCTAAGGACCTTTTTACCCCTTAAGCATAAATCTCCCTTCCTTCAGCCCCCAGCCCAGCTTTTACATAACACCACACTCCTCCCTCCTCTTTGCATCTGTCCAGAAAATCACAGTGAAGATGTGGTCCCTCTTCAATGCCACCTGGGTGCCACTGTCCCCCCTTAGATTACTTCTTCTCCCCATCCCCTCCTAAGTTGTTCTTTTGTGTCTCTCCTTCTGGCGATGCTGCTGTTAGTGATTATTTTTTATATTTGGTATCGGGTGCCCCCCCTCCTTCTTGCCTTTTTTCCCTTTTTTTATTTGGTCTGGGTTCAGTTTTTTTTTTTCCCCTTGTTTTGTTCTCCTTTCGTTCCTTTTGCTGGATTTGTCATTGCTTGTTGCTGGCGGGCCTCGTGAGCATTTTTCTTCTGCGGATTTTCTGCTTGGCCCCCTTTTTCCCTGCTTTTATTTTGTTGATGTACTTTTCATCTTACTTGATTGCCGATTTGACATTTTTTTTTTCCTGGCCCCTCCCACCCCCCGCCGCCCTTCTTGTTAAATCACCGGTAAGTTACAGGGACCCTGCACTCCCCCTGTTCCTTCCTCAACACGTCCCTTTCACACCCCGCCACGCCCCATCCCGACCTTTTTTACCCAAGCATTCAATCTGTCGCCCCCCTCTGTTGCTTCCTTTATCCCATGGTACCTACGCTTATGTTTTTGTCCCTTATTCTCCTTCCCCTCCGGGCCCTTGGCGCGGACCCCCCCCGTGCCCAATGCCGTTCCCCTTTTTCTTTCCCCCACTTTTTCTTTTTTGTTACCTTTGCTGATCAAATTCCAACCTTCTCTGAACCTTTCTTCCCGTAAAGCTTATGGCGCTGCCGTCCCCCACAGTCTCCTCTTGACGTTTTTCCACACCCGTTCGCCCTTTTCGCACACAACCCCTTTGACCCCCGATCCTTCTTTCCCTCCTTTTCTGTTGGAGGATTTCTACTCACATCAGTTTATAGTGTTTTTCTTCTTTTTCCGTTCTTTCTTGGTGCTTTTTTTTTTTCCCCTCCCCCTTGGTTCAGGCTCGACCTTTTGGAGTGTTCTGAATCGTTCCTCCCCCTTTGCCCCTGGTCTTTTCCTGGCTGCGATGAGGACCGCGAGGTCTTTTTCGTTGCCAGCTTCTCTTGTTCCGGATCTGCCGGACCCCACTCCTCATCATTCCACGTTACTCTCCCCCCCAGTTTTTCTCTGTGACCCCACTTTCTTCCTCGCTGGAAGTGTCCCAAAGTGATCTTCCTGAGACCCCCTCCCCGCTTTGCTCTCTTAGTTGTGTCAAACTGTTCTTTCAAGCGTTCTTGCCAGGCTTTGTGCTTCGATTGTGTGTTTTGGTCCGTCACGACCTGGCGACTTTTTTTCCTCTCCGGCGCTTCCTTCCGTTCCCCACTGTCTTTTTAACCTGTTTAGTCGTTTCCATTTAACTGACGATTTTTTTTCTCGTGAAACCTCCCCGTCTGCGTCTTCTTCTTTACTTAAGGTTAATTAGCAGTACCCGGTCCCTTCTTTTGGATCTTACAACCGCTAAAAACTTTCGCCGGTCATCGATCCCTTTGGCCTGTTTTGGCGCCCTGCGGATTATTGTTGCAATCACAACAACCCCTCTTGGCTTTGTTCGCCTTTTCCTTCCGTACGTGGCACACTTTGTGTGATTGGCTGTGATAGAAAATGTCTTCCCCCCTCTGTTCCCTTATTTTGGGGACCTGTCCTCTTTTGTTCTTTTCTTTCGACCCCTTTCTCTTGCTTTTTTCTTGCTTTTTTTTTTACCATCCTGTCTGCCTTACTTGCCCCTTTCGCTCCCCCAGACAAACCAACTTTTTTTCACAAGGAGCTTCGCCCCCTTTGATATCGGCCTTCCTCGTCTCGTGCTCCATGGGGGTTCCCGGGCCGTTCGCCAACCCTTTTTATACCGCAGTGCCCGACCCTTCGTTTAACTGTTTGGAAAGCCACACTTCTTCAAAGGCGGACCACCCCCCTTTGGTCTCCTTTGGTTCCCACGTATCGCCAAAGCCGGTGGCCCTGGTGAAGAGGGGAGCCAGACCCAACCCTCCCTGCATTTTCGTCTTTCCTTCCTTGCGGCGGATGCTTTTTAAGCCCCGTCATTTCTTCCTCCTTTACTTACGATGAAGGAGGTTGGTTTTTTTTCTTAATCCTTTTTTTTCACATTTCGAGATTTTCAAGTTACCTGCTCACCCACTCTCCACCCTAGTGCAAAAGTTTTGATGACCACCTTAGGCGGCGTCTTCATCCAGAGGAGCGGGCCCCACGTCGGCCTATTTTCTCGGTCCTGGTTTCGGTGTCGGCTTGTCAGCCTTTTCTCTTTTTGTTGGGTCACGACATATTTTTCCTTCAAGTGGCCGCCGGCCAAGTTAGGCCCCCCTCTCCTCACGATTCCTCCCTGTAGTTTAGGGCGGCGTGGATTACGACCGGTCCTATGGTTTTTTTTGAATCCGGCTCCCAAGCCTCGGTTTTTTCAGAAAAAACGTCCCCCTTTTTTCGGCAACCCCTTTCACCCTAATCCGTCACCCCTGATTAGAGAAAAATGCTCCGACCGGTACCTGATAGCAGTCCTCAAATGGGGCTTTCTTTCCCAAGGCCAAAGCTACTCGAGGGGTTTTTTACTTTCCCTGTTTTCTTGTTGTGTCCTTTACCTACGGTCCGTCATTTTTCGAAGGAGTATCTCTTTTCTACTCCTGTGTTGTTGTTTTCTTAGAGATGCTTTTTTATCGGAAAAGGATGATTGCCTGGCCTGTATACCGGCATCTTCTTCCGCGTGCCTTCCCCCCCCTCGACTGTGCTTGGACCGTGGGAACGCCCCGCCCTTTTTTTCGAGAGTCCATAATATCTGGGGAATGGTCCAGATCCGGTTTCGCTATTATTTTATGTTTGCCGCAGAGTTTTGAACTTTTGGAGGCTTACGGCTGTTTCCTGTTTGTCCAACCCCCTTTCCGAATTCGCGAACCACCGGTCTGCCCCGTTCTCTTTCAGGTTTTAAAGCAGGTTTTCTGCTTCCTGATGAACAATTTTCTTCCCGGCGGCACTTGCTCCTCGCCTTCCCACCGTCTTCCCGTAGAAACATAGCTCTTTTTCTGTTTCCGTTTTTTTTTTTGATTGCCTCTCCTCTCACTTTTTGCAAGGCGGGTCTTTCGTACGGGATTTTCTTTTCCCCCCTGATCCCTAGACTGGGGCGCTTGTCCCCTTTTGTTGAAGTCAACCCAGGCCACTTTTATTACTCCTGACCCGCTCCTCTCACGGTAGGATCATCCTGCCCGGAATGGGCCCACCCCCAAGACGTTTTTTCTCCCCTGACTGCCCCGCTTCTTTTTCTTCTTTTCTAGAAGATTGGCTGCCCCCTCCTCTCAACGGGGTCTGAATTTGCCCTCCCCCATTTTTTTCGGTTCCCCACCCTTTTTCCCGGCGTTTAGGATTTTGTTGACGGAAGATGTTGGTCGTTTTCCTTGAGGTACCCCTTGAGCATTTTCTCCGTGACCTGATTTTTTTTCCTCCCCTACTATCACGTTCTACTACGTTGATGTTTTGATTCTTTGCTTTTTCACCTGATTGGCCTTCTTCCCTCCCTCTCCTTTGCGAAGGGGCGGCACAATATTCTTGGTTTAGTTTTCTCCAAGCCACCAATCGGCATTCCCCAAATAATTCAACCCCACCTCTTTGTTCTTTTTTCTTACTTATTTTTTCGGAGCACCCTCCTTTTCACCGTGTCCTGTCGGGTCCGGCGAACCTGGCCCAGGAAGGAATAGGGGTTTGAACCCAAATATGTCCTGAGTTCAACTACTTTTTTTCCGCCTGGCGACCCGGAATCAGTTTCGTCGTTCTCTGACCCCCCGCGATGTTTTAGTTCATTCTTCTAGACACCTCTTCCGTTTCCTTTTCTTTCCCTTCCCCCCCTTGAAGGGGGAACTTTCCGAAGTTGACTCCCAGTTAGTTTTGGGTTGTTGCCTCTTTTCCCCCGGCCCTTCTTGCTTGGGCCTCGAGGTACATTTTTTCCCCCCCACAGTGGGTTTTTTGCTTTTAGGACGAGTGCCCCCCCCCCCCCCCCCCCCCCCCCCCCCCCCCCCCCCCCCCCCCCCCCCCCCCCCCCCCCCCCCCCTCCCACGCGGTCTTTTCCTGTCCCCCAGCTTCTCTCGTTGCCTCCACTGGCCGATCGACACTTCCAAGCACTTTTACCTTCTTTTTCTCCTTTTTTTTTTCTTTCCCACTTGTGTCGCCCTGCTCCCCTCTTGTCTGTGTTCGCTGCTCTTTTCCTTTTTTGAGGACCCTGTCGCTCTATCTTCTTTAGTTTACCCCCCCATTTTGCGATCCCTCCCGGGTTGCGTTTCAGGCAGTGAGACGGCGCCGCCGTTCCCCTGGCCGATCATGGTTGCTCCTCCTCGCCGGTCCAAGACCCCCGTTTTCTCCCCTAGTTCCGGAGTTCTCCCCCCTACCCTTTCTGACTCCGCTCGGTCTTTCTCTTTCCACTCACGTCTTTTCATTCCCTTAAGTGCCCCCAAAACCGACTTTTTCATGATTTATTTCATCCCCCCATCCTCCTTTTTTACTTCCTAGTTTTTTTCTTCAAGTGTTTCCTTACTTGTTTTTTCTCCCTTCTCCCCCCCGGTTTTTCCTGTCTTAGAAGTCTTCTCTGTGACATTTCCAATTTTGCCGACGTTTTTTAACGGCCCACTTTTTTCCTTTCCCCCCTTTTTTTACGTTCTCCTCAGCATCCAACCTCCTTTTTTCCTCTTGTAAGAAACCCTCAGTGCGCTTTTACGTATCCAAAGGGCCTTTTTCCCGGAGAATTCTTGCACTTTACTGTATAACTTTCCCCCACCCGTGATTCACGACCCTGGGTTGGATCTTTTTTTATGGCTTTTCTCGTTCTTTTTTTTTTCTTTCCCCTGTGTCTTTTTTTTGATGCGTGCTCTTCTTTTTAATGACGGTTGTTAAGGTCTTTGCTTTCGGTGGTTCTTCTTCTTGGCGGTCGCATCCCACAATTATGAGGATACACATTCCCCCCCTTTCCCCAATCCCCCCCCCCAAGAGTACCCGGCCTCAAATCCTCTAATAGACGCCTTTCCAGGATCCTCCATTGAACCCCCCCGTCATCCCCCCTCCACATAACGGCCCTTAATCGTCAAGTGGGACCCCCTTCCGGTCTTTTCCCGTTTCCCCCAAGTGCAACTCCCCGACCCCCCCCAATAGAATCTTATTTTTCCAATAACTACTTTGTTTTTTTTTTCTACTACTCTTCGATGCCCCTTTCCTGATTTGGTGTGCTTCCTTTTTTTCCTTGTTTCCCCTTTTGCCGCCTATTGGTCTTGCTTTTACCGATGACAGTTTTCGAAGTAGTCTTGGTTTTTTGATGCGGTTTCTCTTTTGGCGGGGCCTTGAGGAGTGGCCCGTTATTCTTTCTTCCTTGGCTTTGTCGCTTTTTCTCGTCTTTTTTTTTAATGGTCGTCCCTTCTTATGCTTTTCTTGCGACCTTTCCCATCCGCCGGCCACCACCTCACCTTTGTCTAGGACAAATAAAAGGGCAGTGTTCCTTCCCCCTACCAACCGGGCTTTCCTTTGGACCAACACCCTCCATTTTCACCCCCCCCCAGCCCCACCCCCCTCTCCCCCGATACCAGCCGGAAAGCCCCCTAAATTAGTTTGAGCCCCCTATCGTGGCTCATTTATCCCTTTTTCCTCCCTCATTTGTCAATTTCTTCTTGCTCACACCCCCTTTTTCGGGAAGTGCATGCTCCCTCTCCTTTCTCTGTCCCCTTTAGTTTTTTTTGTCCTTTTCTTAACCTTCTGCCCTTCGCCAATCAAACACCCTTTCATGTATTTTCCAAATGCTTTAACCCAGCGTTTTTGGGCGGCTTTCGTTTTTTTCCCAGTCGTGTAACCCTCGACCGTCTTTTCCCCACAGTTACTGAACCTCCTTGGACCCCACTTTACCTTTTTTCCCCCGAGTCGCCGAGGTTCTCGATCAGATCCCCCCCCCTTTTTAGTTCTCTTTTCGCCAGTTTCTTTTTTTGCACCTTACTGATTTTGGCTTTGATTAAAATTGAACACTTCCTTTTTCTTTCTTGTTTCTTCTTCCCCTTTGGAGGTAACCATCTTTCTTTTGCTTTTTAGCCCCCCCCCGGTTTCTTTTTCGGGGAGGCGAGGCCTTTTTTTTTTTTTTTTCCGACAGAGGCAGTTCCAAATTTTCTCGGTCGCCTCTCTCTTGCACCAGAGAAGCCGTTTTCCCGTTTTGTTTATAGCCTACCCGTGTGCTCTCCACCGTCCTATTCGCGGACTATTTTTTCCCCCCAACTGAACCTCTTTCCTGCTGACACCCCCAGACGATTACTTGCACGCCCTATTTTTATAGGTTTTGGTCTTTGACTATGCTGTATGTCTTTGGCATTGTTTGTCCTGGATTCCGTAGTGATCTTTTTTTTTTGCAGCTGTTCTTCACCCTCTCTTGACTCGGGGACCGATGACCCTTAGGCCACTTTCTTTTTTTCCACCCAACCTGTCTCTTTCAGTCCACCGACCGAGGGGTTGCTGTTCTTGTTGTCCACCCTCTTTTCTTTCCGTCTCGGGCAGTGTATTTCCGGTTGATTTCGGCGTACCCAGGCCCCCCCTTCCTCCGTTTTTTCCTTCCAACGGCTATTTTTCCCCCAAACGACGCTTTCATTCGTCCCTGATGTCAGTCCCTTGTTCTCCCCTTTTTCTTTTTCTGTTGGCCCTCACCCATTGGTTTTGTTCAACCCGATCCTGTTGTGTGCTTCTTTTTTTTGTTTACGTTTCATTTTTTTTACACCACTGTTCTTTTCGTGCTCCGAGTCGCTTAACTTTTTTTCCAATGATTTCTTGGCATGCTTTGATTTTTGTCTTCTCTCCCACCCTTTTCCGCAGATTTCTTTTCTGTTTGCCCAGTTTTTGGACATCCCTCTTCCTCTAGGAACTCTCATTCCCTATAAAAAAAAAACCCTTACTTTCTCCCTGTTTCTTACCTTTTCCATTCGGTCGTGCTCCATGGGTTTTTCTCCTTGCCCCCCCCCCCTCTTTTCCCTTCACCAAATCGGGCCAACGCACCCCAGAAGACTCGGTTGTTTTAAACGAAAGAGGTTCCCACGTAGGACACCCCTTTTTGGCCCAGTCTTGGTCCTTTGGTTGCTCCCCCCCCTTTCTCGTCTTCTGTCCCCCATTTTGAAGCGGGTCTCACTTTTGCAAACTTCACTCATTTTCTTTTCTTAAGAATGAATTGCGGTTTCTTGCTCTTTCCTGGCCACTACAACCCGGTCGGCGTCTTTCCTCTTATGTCCCTGGGTGGGGGTAATTCTTTCTGGTTCTAGGTCATGCCAACCCGGGCGCCTCTTTTTCAAAGTAATAGCATACTTACCCTCTTAGGACGTTTCGGCCCCTTCTCCAAGTATACGGATCCGATTCCAACCTCTTCTTTTTCCTCTTTTGAACAGGGCCTCTATTATGTTATAGTAGGCCGTTTTTGGGGGGTCTTCCAGTGGTTTTCTCCCGAAGTACTGTGCCTGACTTCTCTTTTAATCTTCCGGGGAAGGTCTCCGGCTTTCCCCCCTCTTCCCTATTTTTCCGAACCCTGGTCTTGTTTTATGATTTGCCGTCTAGGACCTTTCCCCTTGGTTGTTTTTTCTAATCCCCTTCTGGACAAGACGTCGTTCTGCCCAAATATTTTCAAAACTTCTTTACCCCCACTTCCCCCTCCTCCCTCCTTAGACGAGACAATCTCGCCCCTCCTCTTTTCTTTCTCTGGTCTCCCCTGGTTGTTTTTCTTTTCCACTTCCCAATCCACGGATTTTTTTTGAACCGGTTCCCCTTTTGTCCCTATTTGCTGCTGTCTCCCTCCTCCTTTTTCAGCTCCTGGTCTTTCCTTGATTGGCATATTTCTCTCCTTTTCCCACTGTCTCCCTTTTTTTTTTTGAGTTCTCCTCTCTTCTTTCTTCGTTCCCCTGGATGTTGGCCGTAGGTGCGTTATCCCGCAGAATTTTTGAACCAGATGTGTCCGGTACAACAATAGATTTGTAGTTTTTCCTTTTGGTTCCCCGTCCTCCCCTTTTGATTGAGCGCCATATTTTCTCACCGGACACTTTTTTCTCTCTGATTTCGCGGTTCTTCCTTTTGTAGTGCCCCCCCTCTTTTCCGAGTTTTTGGTTTGCGACTTTTTTGTATCGATGTAGAAACAAACCCTTTTGTAAGATCGGCCGCAGCCCACCCGGTTCTCCCCGTTTCTTTAGGAAGCGGCGCATCTTACTTATCTCTCTGAAAACCTAGTCCGTCGGCCTTTTTTGGCTTCCCCCTTTCCGCACCACGAAACAACCACGGAGAAGAGGCGTGCTGAAACGAGCTCTTTATTCCTCTCAAACGACGAACTGGTTGCTTGGTGGCTCCCCTTCTTCCCTTTCTTGTGTTGGCGAGTTAACTTTTGTCTCTGGCTGTTTCAGGCAGTTGAACTGTTGGCCCTTCCCTTTTCATCCTAGTAAAAGAGTCCGCGTTGAACGTGGAATCATGCCCCCACGTCTGCTTACCGCCTCTTTCTTTCCTGCAGGCGCCCTTTTTTCATTTTTGGTGGTGCAGGTTTTCCTTTGGTCTCCTTGAGCCCGCCTCCTTTTGCCCAGGGGGTTCCATGAACTTTTTTCTTTGTTCCCAAACCGTTACGTTCTTTCTTCTTTTTTACTGGTTTTTTTAGTGGTGGGTTACGTGTGACCTTTCTGGCCCCTTCCCGTTCTCCCGCATCCCCTTTGATATCCATTTGTTGTTGTTTTTGCTTCTTGTTTGCATTTTTTGCCTAGTTTCCCTAAACCTTGTCGGTTTGAGGCGTCAACTTTCTCTCTTTTCGAACCCAGCCAAATCGGGCATTCCACTTACCTTCCCCCCTTTCTCTTGTTTGACTTTCGGACATTTCCCACCCTTTTCCTTTTCGTTTTAAGGCACCGTCCTTCTCTTTTGTTTGAATTTGATTTTCGGTTTACCCCCACGAAATACCCGGCCGGTTGCCCTCCCCTTCCCTTCCATGACTAGTGCGATGACTTGACTGTTTTTTAGGGTCTTCTTTTTCTGCAGTACTCTTTTTTTTCTCCAACTTTGAAGGACGACTCCCTCTACTCAGAATGCGGTGTACTTTGGTCGATTTCTCTATTGCTGTGGATCTATCCCTTTTTCCCAAAAAATACAGCTTTTTAGTTAAGTCAGCCCGCTTTTCCTCCCCCTCTCTGCCCCCTTCCTCAACTTACGATCCGCCCACCTTCAGTCCGCCTGGCATGTTATCCCCTCCCTGGCAGCAACACCTTTTTCTCCGAGACCTCCCTTTTTTATTGTAGGCGGAAGCGTTTCATGGGGTTGGTCCCCCCGTTCGCTGCGTAGATACGTGTTTTTTTTTCAACCTTTCCTTGTTTGATACCGTTAAACCTGTCGATTTCCCAGTTTGTAGCCGGGCGCTGACGAAATCTGGTCTGTCTGCTTTCTTTCCCCCCTCCTCGCCTCTTCGGGGTTCCCCCACCAGCGCCTTCTCTCGTCCCCCCTTTTTTCCAAAGATTTTGGTCTTGAGTGCTCCCCCCCATCGTGCTTCTTTTTTTCCCTTTTTTTTCACGCCTCCCTAAACCTTTCCAAAAACACGTCCGTCTTCCTCCCCATTGAGTTTCCTTCCTCTTCCCCCCGGGCCCGCGTAATTATATTTATACAGCAGCAAGATTGTGATATTCTACAGGTTGACTACTTTCCTAGGGTTTCTCGCTTTTTTTCCTTTTTTGCTTCCCCCTCTCCGTTGACCGCTGAATAACCCTTCAGGGGACCTTTTTTTTTTGATCTTAATCAAGACATCACACCCCACGCAAAAGTTCCAGAGTCATCACCCCTATTTTCCCTTCGCCCCCCGTCCCCTTTATTGCCCGCACCGACAAACTCTGTTTCTAACCTTGATCAAAATTCTCACTTCTTTTGCCTTCATTGGCTGTGGTTTTCCTTCTTTGGATTCTGAGTCTTCTTTTTCTTGGACCCTCTCCTGTTTTTTTTCCGTGTCGCTCTTCTTTTTTTTGTAATGAAATGTCGTTGATTTAACCTAGGTGTGGGTCTCGGGGTTGGTTGGTGAGTTGTGATTCTGTCTTTCTCCCTTTCACACCTTTTTCATGAGTGAATCCCCCATGACCAAACTCACACCCTATTTTACACCGTTTTCCGACGTAAGCCCTAGCTCCAATCTCCCTTACCCATTGGACAACTTCCAATTTTCCCGCATCCCCCTTTTTTTTTCTCCAAACCCTCACCGGACTTGCTTCGTCAAGCCCCAGCGTTCTTCTTTGCATAACCACATTCCCATCCAGACTCCCTAAATACTCCTCTATTTCCCTCCGTTTTTTTTGTTTTTTTGAGTAGAGCCGAGATGTTTCTTTGCGTTCTTCTTGGTTATAGGGCCCCCCCCCCCGGCTGTCCGTTATTTTTCTGGAACAGACTGCCCAGTTTCTACGGGTATTTTTGCGGTTTGATTTTTGTTTTTTTATTGACCTTCTCCCTGTCGATTTCTTTGAAGCGTCTTCTGGACTTCGGCTTTCTTTTGGCTGGTCCTTGTCCTGATTATTTTTTTTTTATTGCGGGACACCAGCCCATCGCCCTCACCAATTCCCTTTTGCCCCGCCCCCTTACTTTTTCCAATTCACGGCAGTGTGTCCGTGGCCCCCACTTCTACACACTCTCCCTGTGGCCCTAAACAATTCTCCCGTGTTCCCCCCCCCCTTTTTGCAACTTCTTTTCGCCTTTAACGTCCAGAAAGTTCTCCCCCTTTTTTTTCTGTCGCACCCCTTCTTTTCTTTCATTTATCCTGCCTTCCCCTGGGATTTGTCCCTTTCTTTTTTCCTCGTTACCTCACAAGTGGTCAACCTTCTGAGCGGGACCTAACGCTCACCACCCCCTATTTCTTCTTTCTTGCCCCTTTTCTTTTTTCTTACTTTCTCAGCCATCCAACCCCATGGCCCCTTCATTTTTGGTTTCCAAAATGCTTGTGGCGCTGTAAGTTGACCACTCTCCCACCTCTCCCCCTCCCTCTTTCCACCCTTTTCCCTCCCTTAGCCCAATATTCATTTCTTTTCGAACCTTTTAAGTCCGGTCCCCTTTTTGTTAAGTTAGGATTTCACTCATCAGCTAGTTTCTTTTGCAGGTCCCTTCTTTTTTCACCGTGTAGTTCTATGCCCGTGATTTAAAACTGCACTCCCTTTTCTCCTCCCCTTTTCGTTCGGCCCCAGGATATTTTAGCCCGGGGTCTCTTTGGTTTTCCCTGCTCTTGTGTACCCGCCTCTCTCGTTTTCTGGCGGCGCTCTTTGGAAAGAGACAGCCTTTTACTCTATCTCAAGGTTTTGATTAACTTCTTTTTCTTCGGTGTCTGGACGTTGTCCCCCCCCTACAACCTCCTTTTTTCCCGCTAAACCTACCATGTCTCTCTTGCGTTCTCGTCTTTCACAGGAATGCTTATTGGGCCGCTTCTTTTTCCTTTGGGTTTTGATGTCCTTTTTCTATTCCTCTTTACAATCCTTTTGCGGACCAGACGGCCGCTCTTTCCTTGGGCACACTGTGTAATTTGAACATTTTTCTTCCCTCTTTTTTCCCCCCCTCAAATAACGGGCTCGTTCGTCAAGTTCACACCGCCTTCCCTTCTCTTGCGGTCGTCATTCCCTTTGACTGTCTTCTGATACAGGCCGCGGGTTCCGTTTTACAGGATAAAACACCCCCCTCTGTACCTTTCGCACTCCTCCTTTTTTTCCGTGCCTTGGAGACCCTGGATCTCGTTTCTTGCCCCCAACTTTTCCCCCCCCCCGATCCGCCTTTACTTTCGAAGGCCGAAACGTGTCAAACCTTGGTGAGTGCTGTTTGTGCTCCACTTTTGAAACTATTGTTCCTGGAGTTGGTAGTTGTCCCTTGACTGCCCTTCTTTTCTTTTTAGACCCTTTCCCCTCTTGATTTGAGGCCTTCTCTGCCAAAATTTTTTCTTAACCTAGGCAACTCCCGATGCCAGTGACCCCCCCAAACCCATCCCTTATGTTGAACTTCATTTCGTCTTCAAACAACTTTTTTTCCGTGGCACTTGGGTTCCGCCCTTCCCCCCACCTTTTTTTTGTAAAACCCACTCCGGCCCTGGTCCCTACGTTTCCTGTTTTGGTAAAACCTACCTTCGTTTGCCCTTTTTGGGACCCCTTTTTGGCGGGGGTCCACTTTTCGCAAGGACGAACCCACCCTTTGAAGTTTCGCTTGGCACAAGGAGTTGACATCTTCTTCAGGCCCCATTTTTTTTTGCGTCTCTTCTTTCCCCATGTCACAGGAGATTTACCCGGGGATTCTCCACGATGTTCTGGGCATGCCCAATTTTTTTCTTGATACCGTCTTCCTCCCGCCACTATTCGATATTTCTCCCCCCCTCTCGATGTTCCCACTTCTCTCCCTTTCTGTGCTAAATAACTCGCTAGTGTAGTTCTCTTATGTCTCCTTCTTTCAAGGTGTAGGGGCCGTTTACTCCCCTCCCTTGCCTGAAGGGAAGTCTTTTTTTCCTCCTCCGTTTTGGCCGTTTTTGGACTACCCCCTTTCAGATTTTTGCCTAACCGAGTTTGTTTTTTTAGGACCCGAACTTCTCTTTCGCATTCGGCTACCACCTCCCCCCCTGGAAGACAACCTAGTCAAAAACAATTATGCGGCCAACCTCACCATCGGTCCTACCCTCGTCTCCCCATTGGCCTCGTTTCACCCTTTTTTTGATGATCGCCTAAAAGGTCCCTTCTGTTCCACCAGGGAAAATGTCTTCCTCTTTTTTTTTGTCCCTTTTTCCCCCTGTTTTCTTCGATGCTCTTTTCTTTCCCGAACCCTCCCGGCACTCCCCTCTTTTCTGAAGAGGAGTGAATTCTATCCTTTTTTTCCTCCCTCCCCCTTTGTTTTTTTTTGTTGAGATTCCCCTGCGCTTACTTCTACCCAATTTTCTGTCTTTTTTTGCCGAGAACCCCGCTCCTCAAACTGGGTGAATTTTTTTCTCCCCACCCTAGAGTAGATTGGTATTTTTTGGTCCAACTTGCCGTTCCCCTAGAGATGATCCCCTCCCCTAGATCGGAACAGTTTATCAGTAGGTGAGAGAGGATTTGACCCTTCTTTCCCCGGCTTTTTACGGGTTTTTCTTCCGTAACTTGTAAGGAAGCCGGAGCCCCACAATTCTTTTTCCGTCTTCCCTCCCCCTATAACAATGTTAGGAATAGTCCTTTAGTAGCGGCCATCTTCTTCCCTGGCCCCTTTAGGCCCGATGAACACTTCTCAGGGAGGATCGGTCCTTTCCGGGGAAGTCCCTCCCCCGGCAGAACCCCGCTGGCCTGACCACGAGGCTCTTTGGCCCGTCCCTCTCGTGTCGGTCAGCGCCGTCTAGTTGGTTCTCCCCGGTTTCGATTCCGATGTTCTGAGCGTCTTGCCTGGTGTGTCTGCGCCCCCTTCAAGGAAAGAGCCCCCCCTTCCCGTTTCTCTGGAATTCCCAGAGACTATTCCTTGCGTGTCACCTCCCCCCCCCCCCCCTATGTTGATGACGAATGATCTTGTCCTTTTTGGGGGGGATTTGCTTTGGTTTTTTTTTGAGGCTTTGGTTTCTGACCCTCCGCCGTTTACCAGGGGTTTTCCCGACCTTTTGCCTCCCGTTTTCCAAACCTCCCGGCGTTGTCCAGTTCCTTTTCTTTTAGAGTCATTGGTGCCTTCCGTTGAACTTTTGGTCGTATTTACCTCTGACCTCCTCTATTCCCCGTCAGATACTCACTTGTTCTTTGATCTGGAACTCTCTGACTCGTTTCCCCACGTCCAGTGTCGGTTCTACATTGGCGCCCTATCGGTATTTCCTCAAGGGCCCATTCTGCCATTCACCTTCCCACCCCTTTCTCCCCGACTAGGTTCCACCCTCCCCATCAAATTTTGTCAATGTCGTCCTTTTTGGAAAGGGTCCGCCTGTCTCCCTTTTTTTGTATTTATTGGATGTGCAACCCGAAAACTCCTCCCTTTCTCAAGTTCCCCCCAGTCTTCTTCGTCTCTTGTCCCGCCGAGTGTTTTTTAGGCCGTCCTCCCCCCTAGGCCGGTCCTCTCCTTTTTTTTTCCCCCCTTAATTCACGAAGCCCCTGGTCCCGCAGATTGCGGTGATTTTCCACTGTCCTCCTTGTTTGTCTGGTTAAGCGATCTGTTCCCCAATACATTGGCCTCAATTCCTGCGCCCCCTGTCTGTCTTACAGCCAGCTTCTTGCCCAGTCCCCCCAATCACTTTTCCCCTACTCCGACCCCCCCCACTCAAGAAGAGTACTTAGGACAACGTCCATTGACTCAACTTGTCGTCCCTCTTCCCGCGTTTCCTCTGGTTTCTTTTGGTTCTTAAAGTTATTTCCTTTTTTTCTTGGTGGACACTCGCAGAGTTTAGATTCTTCGATCCCACTGCTTGGATTTCCACACGTCTCACAGGTCTTTCTGTTTTTTTTCCCCTTTGCCCCAGTGTGAGGAGACTCTGACTCCTTTTTGGCGATCGCTTTTCTTTCCCCCCTCCCCCCGCCCAGCCCTCCGAAAAGGTTGGTTTAACCCCAATCTCCCTGTGAGATTCTGACACCCCAACACAGTGTTTCCTGATCCCGCCCCCTCTGTCTTCCTTCCATACGCCCCCCTAACTTTCCACAAAACTCCTTTTTTACTATCCCACTTTAGTCAAATCTCTCACCACAGACTAATCGTACTAGGTATTCACTAGTATCTTCCTTTTCCTTCCCCGCACCCTGGTGACGGGACGTCCGCTATTTTTCTTGTACCTTTGGCCATCCGTTCTGCAGTCCCCTTCCAGCCAAAAGGTGTCCATGTTTGACTTGGTTCTCATCCCCGGTCCAACACAGTTCCCAATTTGCAGGATAACAGTACCCCTCCTTTCCTGATTATGCTCCCCCCAGGGCCCTTTTTTAGGTGTCGGCGGTTTCGTATTGACACCTCTTATACCTGATTAAATTTTGACGCCCCCAATAGGGTTTGTCCCCCCCAGTTTTTTTTGACTTTCTTTTTCTTTTTTTTGTCTAGGGCGTTTCTTTTGGTAACGTCCCTGGATCTTAGGGCGCGCTTTTCTTCTTTTGTTCCCTGCCTGCAGTGTTTACACTCTTCCGGTTTTTGTTTTGTTTTCCCCGGATTTGGGTTTCTAACCTTCAACTAATTAGTCTCCCCCATTCCCCACGTGCCACACCTCCAAGCCGTTTTAATCCCCTTCCCCCCACTCCTTCCCAAATAGTTAATCCCTGTAAGACAAAAAAGCCAAACGCAACCGAACGGTCTCCCTGCCATTAGGACCCATGAACCCATTCCGTTCCTCCTTTGCACCTACCCCCACTGGCACCCCTCCCGGCCATCCCCCCTCCATATATACCTTCTCCTCCTCCCTCCTTTTTTTTTGTCTCTAGAGGATGTTCGTCTGATTCTGCTCCGTGTGTCTTTTTTCTTGGGCCCCTCTGCTTTATTTGTTGTTCCGCCTCAAGTTTTCCTTTGTCTTTTTTCTGGATGCTTGCCCCCCTCTTTTGTGCGGCCTTCGGTTCCATTGATTGCTCGGGCTCTTCACCCGTTGATCCTATTTTTTGCCCTGCCCTTTCGGCTTGGCTTTTTGATTGCGTAATGGTATTCTCTCTGCAGTTTCTGTTGGACCTCCCCCACCCTTTTTGGGTCATTCCCACCAAAATCATCCTCTCTGACTCAGGTTAAACTTTACTAAGGGATTCTGGGGGGTCTGGACCTAATTTGGCGTCTCATAACCCTCTCCATTTCCCCCAACCCAAATCCCCCCCCAGCTCCGATCCCGGGAAAGTCACTGTGCCCCACTTCTGGTTCTTTTCTCACATTTATTTCCTAATTCCTTCTCATTCTTGAGGTTCAACTTTTTTTTTTTGGATTTCTCCCTCACTTCCATTTTTGAGATTTTTTCCCATGTTCGACAATCTGTCTTTATATGACAATCTGTTGTCTTTTTACTGGTCTTTCGCCCCCAACCTTCCATGAATTTATTTCCCCACCCTCGTCTGTCCCGCTGCCGTCACACCCGTTGTCAACCCCCCTTTTTTTTTAACGTCTTTCCCCCGCGAATAGCCCCCTTCTTACTTCCTTTGATTTTGGCCGCCCGATGCGTCACGTTCCTTTGAGGCTCATCGTCTCATTCTCCCCTTTTCTATGTTTTCAGTCGTTTTTTTTTTGCCCCCTTTAGTGAGTTATTTCCTTTTCTTAAAGACCGTTTTCTGTCTTCTTTCGACCCCCCTTTCTGTCCGGTCTTTCTTCCATTAAGGGATCTTTTAGTCCCCTTTTCTTGGTGTTTCTGGTTGGACGCCCCCTCCGTCTCGCCAGACTTTTGCCCCGTGCTGTCCCTGTGTCCTTTTGTGTTGGAAAGCTCCCGTTTAACGTATCCCCCCCAGTTTGGTTTGGGATCGCCCACTGGTATCTGTCCTCACGGGGAAAAAATGTTCCCCGCTTCCGCGACCCCTTTCACCAGGTGTTTCTAGGTTTTTTTAGCCCACTTTTTCCTTCCCCCCCTCTGTAGGTTCTGCCTCTTGACTCTTTCTTTTGAAGTGTTCTTTTTTTTCCTTAGTTGATCTACTTTGCTCAGGGCTGGGCGGTGCCCGGAATCCGTCTTTCTTCCCGTTCTTGTTGAAAACTGTTCCTTTTTTTGTTTACCTTTTCTCTGCCCCTTCACCCAATCCCCCGATTCTGAGCTTTCGACCGGCCAACTTTCTTCCTCGTATAGTAGTTCTCCGGTTGACTTGATCCTAGGGCATCCGGTCATTACACCTTCGTCTCCCCCCCAAACTGTCATCTGCACTATCTGTATGTTCAATTTTTGGTTTTGAGCCCTTGGTGTTTCGTTTCCTCCATCAAATTTCCCCCCCTCCCTTTTGTGTCCCCTTTTTAAGTTCCCTACAAGTGACACTGTTATTTGCTTTCCTCCCGAGTAGACCCAGTCTTGGTGGTCATTGTCGGTTTTTCATGTTCCTCTGATTTTTTTTTTCTCACTCCTAGATTCTTTTGTGGTTGGACACATCTTTCGTGGTCCTTTTTGCCCCCCCCCCAATTCCACCCCTCGATCTTTTTCCCGATCCCCCCACACACCCACTTTACGTATCGAAACGTTTCTTATTGCTTCAATAGTTCGGCGCAATGGTTTTTCCGCCCCCTTAGCCCCCCCAATCCGTGAAAACAACCTTGTCACGGCCTTTCCTTCACGTGTTTTTTTTACCCTCCCTGCGGCCAACGTCTTCCCACCATTTCGCTTGGCTGGTCGCAAAACTTTCTGTAGAACCAAGGCTTTCCCCAAATTCCTCGGGTCTGCCTCCAAAGCCTGAGCCAATCTTCAGCAAGGCTCTGTTGTGCTTTTTGACGAACTGTTCTGCCGTTAGTCGCATTCCTTTTGATCTTCGATTAACGGGTCCACCTGTCTTTCTGCTTGGTAATTCACACCCAACAGTTTTGAGGAGCCTCCCCCCCCTTCCTCTCTAAGCACTATAGCCCCTTGAACAACCGATGAAAAAGGCTTCGCGGCGCTGCAACCCTTTTTTCGTATTTGTTGAGAGTCATCTATGGTCTTCGGCGTTCCGTTTTGGTTTCCTTCGTTCGCGCCCTTGTCGGGGTAATGCACCGGTTGCGATTGCTAATAGAAAGCCCCCTTTTCCTTCCGCCCCTCTCCGACCTTACTTCGCGTTTTTGGGATCCGGTTTTTTTTGCCCTGCCCCTGGCCAGTCACTGCGACCCGTTGCTAGGCGCCCCAACGAATTTTCTGCAAGACCTCTGTCACCCCTCTGCGTAAACCCCTCCCCCTTTTTTTGTCTTTCGTAGGCCATGTCCTTGGTCATATTGGCGTCTTCTCGCCCCCCCCCCCTGCGGTTTCCCCCACGTTTTTTTCCCACTCCTTCGAGTTTTTTACCGGCCTGCTGTCTCTTTTTTCTGTCTACAGTACACTTCTTCCCTCCCTTTTTCCTTGGTGTTTAATCGGTGCTCCTCTCTCTTTCCTCCTAATTCGCCCCGTTGCTTTTTCTTTATTTTTTTTTTTCTGGATGTGATTGATGCTCTTCCAGTTCTTCTTCCCTGTAGTGATGTCCCTTGCCTCTACATTTTTTTCCCACAAACCTAGAGTAGCTTTTTTTTCCTTTTTTAACGCCGCTTTCTTCGAGCGCCATAGCATGGACCCATTGTCTCTCCCGTTCGCGTTGGTTGTTGTAAGTTTCCTAATCGTTTTTTTTTCGGGTTTGGTCTTTGACGGTTACCGCCAGATTGACCAAATTTCTGGCCGATCTCCGCGGGGTTGAACAACCCGGTTTTCTTTCTATGTCGTTCCCTGATGACTTTTGCTGTCTTCCGATGCTCCACTGGTTGTTTCCGCGGTTTTTTTTACGTTTTTTTCCTACCACCGTGCAGCTCAGCCCGTGATTTGAAAGATGGCTCGTTGATTTGCCTCCTCCTCGATTTTTCTTGTTTTCTTCTTTTTCCGTTTCCTTGAATCGGTTTCTAGTTTAGGACGTGTCGTGGGCGCCCCCCCACAAAA
>Ga0179593_1304568_pt1 | contig 28530 bp, 28 predicted proteins | sample CZODoug2_1_08_16_FD_185931 | JGI IMG/M metagenome (GOLD analysis project Ga0179593, IMG submission 185931) | Vadose zone soil fungal communities from Angelo Coast Range Reserve, California, USA - CZODoug2_1_08_16fungal (PacBio error correction) | ecosystem: Environmental > Terrestrial > Soil >... | reverse complement strand
GTTTCCCTCATTTGATTTTTGCTTCTCTGTCTCTTGTTTTTTTAGCAACTCTAGTTTTCGAAAAGTCCTCTCAGTCGGTACCCACCCCGTCACCCCCTGCGCCAGTCCTTTTTCCCCAAGGCAGCAACATGATGGTACCTCCGACGATTTGAGAAGCTGAACGTTCCCAATTCCCGATCTCGGAGCATTGCTCAGAACCGTCCTCTTGGCCAATCTCGCCGAACACTTTCCCCATGTGGTCCGGAATTTTCCCTGATGGGATGGGCCGGTATTATCACTTTTCGTCTGCAGCCAGGTTCACCCCCTGTCCGCTTAGGTACGGCCCAAATATCCGTTTCGTTGTCTTTCGGGATGACGCACCAACCTGGCCTGACCCGATTCCCCCTTGGAACAGTCGTCGTAGATTTTTCTCCCAAACTTTTTTTCGTGAGCAAGAAGAATTTTTTCGTAAGGGACCCGATGTTTTCCCCAGAAAACGGACCGTATGCGAGATTTAATCCAAGTGCCCCAATTGAAACGATCCACAAAACTTGGGTGTCCTTAATTCTGAAGAGCTTCTTTTCTTTTCTCCACAAGTGAAGAAGTTTCCTCAGTATCCGACTCCGGAATTTGACCCCACCATCCTCCATTTCGTCAAGGTCCATCGGAGCCCGCCTGACTTGTAAGCCTGCGTCACATCTTCCCCCTCCCCCGCCCCCCACCGTAGCGTTCACTCCCAACTTCCGTGCGCCTCCCACAGATAATTTTCCTACTCATCATTTTTTTCTTAAGATAAAGTTCGCCCCCCCTTGGCCACATGTGTTGACACCCTCGGCTGTGGTCTTTGTCGTGTATATCGTGACATGTAGCGAATGTCCTAGAGCCCGTTACTATTGTTCTTTGGGATGCCTCCTGAAGTAGGTCCCTTCCTTTTCCCTCCTGTATCGGTCACGCCTTCCTCGCTATACGCTTGAGCCCAAAGGTGTGTGTCACCCTTTGGTTCAATTGCCGTAAGCATTCCCCCCTTTGAGGTTTTCCTAAGTCTTCCTATGAGGCTAGGCTGGCTAACGAAGCAGCATTGGCGAGACCGGGATTTCCGATGTGGTGGTCAGACCTCCTCCTAACGATACCGACCCATTTGTTTTTGCCGGTTCTACCCCTGGTCCCCCCCCTTCAGATCTTGCGCTGTTCACAATCGCGTCCCCCCCCCTTTCCTATCCGGAGTTCTTGCCACTTCAACTGGTCGTTGACGCCCTCGTGCCCTGTCAGTCAACAGCTTCGGGGGTGCCAGCCGGGGTAAGTAGTGCTCCCCGGCTTCCTATTTTTTTCCCGTCACCCGGCCTTAACCCTGAAGTGCATGACCCTCGCTGCTCCAGGCGCTCTTTCCATCGACCACGTTCTCTTGAAGTCGAGCGAAGCAATAAGCAGTTTTTTCCGAGGCCCCCTGTTCCTGCCTGATTCTTTAGCCTTCACCTTTTTGCCCGGCGTTTCCCCTCTGAACTATATCCTTCGACCTCGATCTCGCCCCTTTCCTTTTTGCTGCGCGACCTGGAGCCCTGATGATCTTCTTCCTGTCTGAGGACTTCATCCTTATTTGCGTTCGGTATTCAACTGCCGCTCCGTTGCTCCAATGTGCTATGTAAGAAGGGTGACCGTTCCTCAGGACCCTGCTGGGCGAACGACCGTCACCATGCACTGCTTTTAGTCCTTGTACGGTATTCCCAGGTGGCGGCCCGCCAATCCCCCCGTCCAATTATTTCTGCCCCTGTAACGCCTCCCCTTGTGTCGACGGGCGTTTTCCTCCATGACATCACCCCCCTTGATTTTACGTTTGACTTTTAATGTCGAGATCCGCCAGCTCCTCATCCAAGTTTTTGCCCCCCCTCCCCGGGTCGTAGGTGACCAGGTGGTTAGCCACGTGAAATAAAGCCCTTAAGTATGTGGTCAACTCATAGGGGGTTTAAGTCGAAGTTCGGCTATGTATGGACCATGAACCTCCCATTAGACTGGGGGTACGTTCTTGTAAGCTTCGTTAGAGCGCCATGTTTTTTATCTTTTAGTGACATCAGTGTTCCGTCCCCCCTCCCCAGAAAAAGGACCCACGTTTCTGCACGGTACCTCCAAAGAGAGAAATGCAAGAGGTATGAAAGCCTGTGACTTTACAGCGTTTCGGGATGACACTGCCCGTAGTCATTCATGGAACAGAAGAACACGATATATACCTGTACTTTAGTTGCCGGAAGCTCCGCGCCTCCTTCTGTCTTCCCGCCTCTTTTACTGGAGTTTTTTAATGAGCCCCGAAGACCTATGTGTACCCTTTCCCTATTGTTGAATTTTACCGATGTTCCCCTCCCGGTTGCTGCGTGGACGAGCTGAATTATCACTTGTGGTGCCCCGCGTTTCCTGCTTACGTCTTTCCACTCCGATTGGCCCCCGGAAATGTGTTTCCCATTCCCTTAGAGTTCTTCAGTGCCAGTTGTGATGTCAATCGTCTTTGCCCAAAAGCGACCTTTACCGAGACGTTTGATCTCTCTGATGTTTATTTCTCTTTGTATGCTCTGCGTGTGTTACGAGGATGACGTGCTTCGTTGGCAGGCCGATCTCCCGTAACACCGTTTTAGCCCCAAGTGTCGCCCCACTCTAAATAATATCCCCGATGCCTGCCCGTAGCCCTCTTATCAGCTATTTCTCCCGTTCCTTTGAAATTTTATTGGATCTCCTCCTTTTGAGTTTCTGTCGCGGTCGAATCTTTTCTCACGGCCAGCAGACCCTTTCCTGCCTTTTACGATTATTTTCAGCGTGCATGCCCCGAGCGGGCCGGGAGTTGACGAATATGATGTTTTCCCTAGCGGGTGTTCGCGACCATGTCTTTTCCTTGGGCCGCTCATCCACTTAAGATACCCTCATAGAGAATGACCCCCCCTCAGAGCCATTGCTGTCCTAAATTTTAGTATTACAGAAATGGGGGCCTGGCGAGGAGGCTCTTAGAATATGGGAGACCCCTGCCTTTTCTGCGAATGGCTACCTTGGCGGATCGAGAAATCAGTTGAGTTTCTTTTTTTGTTCCCCCGTCAGTGGTTCCGTGCCCAGTCATGAGGTCCAACTCTACTGTTGTAGAAATTAAGAATTCATGTTTCCAGTGTAGTTGTTCCCGGTGGCGTTTTTCCAGTTTTTGTTCTCCTCCAACTTGATATCCTCTCGTTGTTTTTGTGTCCCCTCGAGTTCGCCAACCCCTTTTCCCGTTGCAACGCTTGACTTCGGCTTCCCGGTTTCAGTCATTCAGCTTGACGACCCGTGCGTTTTTTGCCGCGATTAATCACCTCTCAACTCCTAAGTCTTTAGGGAAACTGGAGGAAGACCACAAAGCTCTTCCCCCTTCATGATTACGCCACCCCTGCCACCCCATTCCTTTAAGACCAAATTTGAGGACCGCCCCCTCTGCCATCGCCGGAGTGCTGGTTTTTTAGCTTTTTTTCCTTCAGGGGGAGCAGCTTCTTCTTTCCATATAGTTGTCCTTAGTCGCAAACCCTTTGACCAATCACAATCCCCCGATCCCACTTACGTCTAAAGGCAAGTTTTCCTGCACCCGTGCCGGCAGTTCCACTGTTCTCGAAACCGCCGATTTTTTTTTCCAATCATCGTGCGTGTTCCCCTCCCCCTTTCAGTTGCATTTTCAAATGAATCCGCTCACCCTTTCTCTCAAGCGATTTTGGGGCGCAGTCACATGCTTTACCTGTGTCATTTGCGCCCTGCAGTTCTATTTTTTTTATAGATTACAACAAGGCAGTCTCTCCCCCCCTTGCCGAATTTAGCCCCCAGCGCCTTCCCCCGATGCTCTAAGCCGCAGGCTTTTCCCCGCGCTCACCTTTCCCCTTGATCCTCGCTTGCCCGTGCAATCTCCTTTTTGCAATTTAACACACCCGTTAACCTGCACTTGCCTTTTGAATCACACCTTCTGCTTGGACCGCTAGCACGGCTTTAGAGTAATAGGAGATAGGTCGGGCACTTTTCCCCTCGATGGCGACGCAGGATCCCTTCCAGCGCCTTTGAAAGTTCGGCTTTGCGTTGCGCCCCCCAAAGAATAGCCAGGGTAAAAATCGGAGTGATTTTTTTTTTTTTTTAATTCCCTCCAGACTAAGAAAGGCCTTTGAAGAAAATCTCCACAGGGCCATTTCAATACTAGTACAACGCACTCTCCAAAGGTCGCCTTTATCTGCTGGAGAATATCCTCTGAAAGTCATCAACCCTCTGGGCTTTTTCGCCCAAATTATGACTAGTGAGGGGATCTTGTATTTTTCAATAAAGTTTTCTCATTTGACCCTGTACCGTACTTTTGATTTCATCTACTATCTCAGGGTACCCCCCACTCGCTTTCACCCCGCGTTTACTCTTTATGGCAACAACCCGATTTGTTCCTCTTGCATGCCACGACATAGCTACATGTTACTGGTGAATATACCTGGTTTTGCGCCCTTATTCATGTGCCACGGGTATGCGACACGGCAACCCCCCCTGATGGACACCCGAACCCGCCTGATGCCCCCCCCTCCCCAATTCTTGACTCCCTGATCCTCCAAACACGGCTCAATAACAAATCGGCCGGCTTCCTCCTATGGCCCCGACTAGTTTCGACCCAAACGGGCTGTGCGTGCCCATTGAAAGCCCTTTCTTCCTGCCCGATGCGTTTAGACCCCCTGGGAAAGAGAGCAATTCCCAAATTTCGACCTATTGTGATTTAGCAGCTGAGCATGTCGGTGCATCGACCGTATCAAGAGGAACAGTCCCACATGGGTCAGCTATAGGCTATGCCTGGAGTCGACTTAGTCCGAGAATCTCCCAACTCATCTTGACTCATCACCCAGACCCGGCATATTTTTCCTGCCCGCAGTTTAGAGCGCAGTCCGCTAGTATCCCCTTCGCGGGTTAGACGAGCCCCCTAAGACGCGAAATCCTTTTATTCGCGGTACGTCATAAGAGCTCCTTTCGGAAGCTATAAACCCTTGCTCCCCCCCCGATGGAATTCTGAAATCTTTTCCTTATCGTTTTCTGGTATATTAAACCGATTTCGATACGTTTTCCCTGAGCATCGCATTCCCCAGATGTCGTCCGTTGACTTCAGTCCCCCTCCGATTCTCGACGACCGATTTTCTTCTTTCAAGTGCATCCAGCACCAGTTGTTCGATTTTGTCCTCTTTGCCCCCCTCCCGCCGCCTGTTTCCACCCTCTCGCCGTTAGTTTGACCCAGTTACGCCGATTTTTCCGCGGCCGGCGGAACACTTTTTCAACTTCCTTCCTATTGACCTGGAAAACCCCTTCTCTCTCTTCCAGTTCATCGCGTTGCCTCTTTTCGAAACCCAGGCTGGCCCCCGAGCCCTCCGCATGTGCCATTGTGAATACTGGTGTCAGCCAGTCGCCTACTCGGACTCAAGGAAATTAGTTTACGAACCCAGTCGCTATTAGTAATACAATCTGCCCCCCCCCCTTGAACGATACAAATTTCCTCCTAAGCGGATCTCAGCGTGAGAGTTCTGCTTCACAATGTTTTTTGGCCATTCCATTCCTTTTTGCCCCTGTTGCCCCTCCTTCCCTTTTACGCACCGTCAATCCCGGCCGCCTATGATCGTCAGATTTGGACAATCCCTATCACCCCTCAAAACAGCGTTCCACCATACGTCAATTTGTTTTTGTCCCTTCTCTCCCACTCCCCCCCCTCCCGGTTTGTTGGTGAGAGATTTCCAGTTTTCTCAAGTTTTTTTCCTGGGGTCCTTGGTGACCTCCTAATGTTGGGGTATTTTAGGTTTCTCGTTTTTCCAGCTGCCCGCACTTTTCGGCCGATTGACCCCGTGTACGCTGTCGGCTTTTTTGCATCCCTTTTTCTGATTCTTCGTACTTCTTGTTTCCCCCGATGTTTCCCACTGATCCTCCCTAGTATCCTTCCTGCCGCCACCTTTGTTGAGACATCGTAATTGGGGCAAGTGGATTAAGATTAGATTTATCTTTGAGTTGCGTTCAACGCCTTTCTCCTGACGACTTTCTTTTGAGAACTCCAAAAGCTTAATACCCCCCTAGCGCCCGGATGTAGTGCCGAGGCTGGGTGTCCCCGGAAATCGCAGCAACTGGTTCCCTTGTATCCTTTAACCTTGCAGGGTGGACGGTTCTCCTTCCTCGAACCGTCCATACCTTTGCCCGCGCGTAAAAATCGGTCCCCCCCCCGGTCGAGTTCTTCTTATCCTGTCTTTCCAATACTGGCTCCGTTTTGAACACGCGGTTTAACTTCCCTGCCAACGTGCGGCTTGCGATTGCTATGATAGCTCCTTCGCAAAGCGTTGCTGTACTCAAACGGGCATTTTTCCTACCTCGCTTGTTCCGATGATAGAGATGATATCCCGTCGAGTTCCGTTCCTACCCCCGATCATACACTTTCCATCGATCTTTTTTCGCCGCCACGGCGAGTGATCTATTTATTTCGGAACGATTCCGGCCTGCACTTTGCCCCGTCTATTTGCGGCGACTTACTCTCTCTCAGGCGGATTTTTTGCTGCGCGATGCCCTGCTGGCCTAGCGCTGTCGTATATTAAGGAGTGAGGTGTCTTGAGCTTCCCACCCCCCCCCCCACTCCCCCTCTTTCCCACCCTCCCACCCCTCAGACACCTCAACCTCCCTACTTCCCCCTCTCTCCTACCTCTTCTTTCCACCTCTACCTTTCCCGCTACCTCTTCTGCCTCCCCCACCTCTTCCCCTCTGCCTTCCCACTCCTTCCCATCCCCACTACCCCCCTTCACCTCTCCTCCTTACCCACTCCTCTCCTCCTCCCTTCTGTTCCCCCCCCCCTCCCATCTCCCCCCCCCCCTTCTTTCTATTTATTCCCCCTACTCCACACCTTGGCCTCCTTCCCCTCCGCCCTTCTACTCCCCCCCCCCCCCTATCCCCACCCCCACTCCAATCTCTTCTGCCCCTGCCTCCCTGTCACACCCCCCACCCTTCCCCTCCCTGCTCCACATCCTCTCTCCCCTCCCAAATCTCCCTCGCCTCCACTATTCTAGCCCGCCCCTCCCCCTTCTATACACCCCCCCCCCCCCACCTCCACCCACCCCTCCCCACGCCCACCCCCTCTTTCTCTATCCTCCACCCCCCCTTCTTCCCCTCCCCCCCCCCCCCCCTTCCTCTCCAACACACCCCTCCCGCAACTACCCCCTTCCACTCACTACCCTCCCTTTTCTATCTTCTTCCTCCCTCTTCTTCGGTCCCCTCAACCTACTGCCCCTCCACCCCCAGCCTCTTCTCCCTCCGCTCCCTCCATCATCGTGTCCCCCCCCCCCCTCCCCCCTACTACTTGTAACACCCCTTTCGCTTCCTTCTCTTCCCTAATTCTCCTAAATTTTCCCCCCTCATCCCATTAACTCTTCCCCTCCACCCCAACCCCCTCACCCCCTTTCCACTACCCCCCTCCCCCCCTCCACGCGTCTCCTCTCTCTTCTCCCCCCACACCTCCACATCTCTCATTAACCCCCATCCCTCACCCCCCCGCCCTCACTCTCCCCCTCCCCGTCTCTCCCATCTGCTATCACACTCCCCCACCTTCCCCCTTCGCCTCCTCCACCTCCACTTTATCGCCCCACTCAAAACTTCTACCCTACTTCTCCTCCAACCCTCCCCCTCTTTTCCCCTCTCCCTCTTACATTCCTCTCCTACCCACTACCCGCTTGCCACCTACCCCTTCGGCTCCTCCACCCCTCCGCGGCCTCTCCTCATCTACCTTCTCCCCTCTTCATCTCTTTATCTTCCCCATTTTTCTCTTACCCTTGCCTCCGCCCGTTTCTGTACGAGGCGCCGCTCTAGGGAAGGCCTTTGCTATTGGCGTTTTGAAAGGAGGTTTCCTGTATGCGGCGTTTTTCCGCCGTTCCGGTGTTTGTCTTTCCCAGGAGTTGACCCTCTTCCCCACAATGCCCTCGAACCAGGCCGCACTCCGGTTTTTTCTTTAGTCGGCAGGCGTACTCGACTATGTTTTTCTCTTGCTTGCGGTTGCGATCCGCCCTGCCCTTCCTTGCAACCAGCATGGGCTTCCCCATGTCCTCCTTGTGTTCGCACACCCTTCCTCCACACCCATTTACTTTTTGTAACTCCCCCCGTGCTCATTCAACGTCGCCCACAATTGTCCGCTATGTTTCTTTTTCATTCCGCTCCCTTCCGCTTTCTTTTTCGCGTTTTCGCTTTGCCGCCCCCTTTCTCGCCTGGATTGGTAAAGTAGCTGCGGCATTTCCCCTCCTTCTTCCACCTCAATCCAGTCCACGCTTGCGCCCCGTGAAGCCCCAGCTGAGCAAGTCACTTTTGGGAGACTCCAGGTTGCGTGTTTTTTTTCCGCCCATGTTTGAGGGTATTACCCCGTCTGGTACGCTTACTTATTCTTGCAAATAGAAAACTGTATCAGCCTTGTCGTCGCTCTGGGTTTCCGGCGTTTCACATGGCGTTTCCTTTTTCTCTTTTACTCGAAGGTAAACCCACGACGCCCTCTGTTTCTACCTACTTCTTTCTCATGGGGCCCGCGCCTCGCCGTCCGGCGTTTTTTGGAGACCCCTTCCTGCCTCCAGCAGGCTCCCTTCCCCTGCCGTTCTTTTTTTTATAGAGACGTAGGACATCCGCTGCTCCGGGCCTCCTCGTGTGATTTCAGTTTCCAATCGTTTTGGCACGGCAAGATGTTATTTCCAGGATTTGTGATCCGGCCGGTGTGATGAACGGAGCGTGCTCTGAGAGACAGTCAGTCTTTCACCCTTTTCCTGCTGTCGTCTGTTTGTGCAGCGTACCTGACTGCCTTGCTTGGGGCATGAGTCTCCCTATATAAACCCACCGTTTGCTACCAGACCTCCGCTACTACGATGAAGTAGCGATCGCGTTATTTTTTTTTTTTTTTTTTTGCTTCAAGTTGGGTGATACCGAGTCACTTCCCTCTTGATACACTCCCATTTAGTTAGTGGGGCACCTTGCGTCAGACTTTCCCATTTCACAGCCAGTGTAGCCCAGCCAGGTTGCGGACGGTCCCCCCCTTCCCCCTCCTGACGTGGCTTTGCCCCGTTAGCACGAATTTTTTTTCTTTTGTCCCCGAGCGTGCGGTGTTTTTGTACTCACGGTTTCATTTTTTCTTCAAAAGTGCTTCCCCATTCAGATGCAAAGAGCATACCTAGCAGCCCAGTTTCTTGAGAGATTAGAGAGGATTCTAGGGCCGTTTTAGCTTTTCTCTTTTCTTTCATACGAGCCAGGATCGTCTTTTTAAGTCTTTTACCATCTCCTTTCAAAATCAGCCACGCCGCCAGGTTGCATGGTCTACGACCTTTCGCCCTCCGCCCAGTGTGTGCTTTTTGGTCAGTCCTTGGATTAACGACCGAAGATCTATTTCATCCCTCTCGCCGGTTTTTTTTTTGAGAGCTTCATATTCGATTTTTTGAGTAAAACCGAATGACCCCCCTTCCCCTTTTTTCGGTGACTGTGCCAATTTTTTATCTAAGGGTTTTCGAACACCCACGCTCTGATCCATTTTAAGAATTATTTTGTACACATACAACTGCCGGCCCCAGAAGACCTGTATGATAGCGAAGGGCCGCCTTTTTCCATTTTAGCCCACCACAAGGCAAGGATGTAACGATTCCGTCAGATCGCCCCGACTCCTCTGGCCACATCTGCTTTTTAGTTCGATTGGCGAATCAAACGTTAATCGGGCGGCCTGTTAATTGTTGTTATCGTCATTTGGCTTCCCTCCCAAGGGCCTCTACGTTCTGTCTTCCACCCCCTTTCGGGACCCCCCTTCAGCATTCTTTTCCCCCCATCCGGCCACTTCACCTCGGCTTTTGATCTTTGTGACACCTGCGCTCCGATTCTTGGTATCCAACGACTCCCTTCTGCGGTATGTTCACCTACTTCGTTGAGATTCAATTCCGAATGCAGCAAATGTAAATAGTCCACTCTCCCCTTTTCCCCTCTCCCGCGCCGAATCGCGTAATGGGACTTGCGTGGATCTTTCTTCCCCTTTCTTGCGCTGGTTCTCCTCCCCTTTTTTTTGGGTTCTCGGAGTCCCTGCCCCCTTTAACTCACCATGCCCCCTTCGTACAAACAAGGCGCTCCGCCGTCGCTCTGGGCGCATTTTGGCACAACCTCCGCCCTTTTTGCCTAGAGTCCAGTAGTATTGCACCGTGAATTGATTGCATTGCACCGCGGGCGTCTTTCCCATTTGATTTCACCCGAGTGAGTGCCCATCCACGGGCCTTGGAGTTTATGGCCCCTTCCGGATGTCGGTCTCCCCAGCCCTTTTCTACAGCCCCCAACGATCTAATTGCTTGCCTCGTCCAGCGCAGCCCGCTGAATTTGCGAGTGCGACACCCTCTAATAATGGTAGGAAACTTTCTTCGGCTTGATGGCATGGTCAGCCCCATGGTTTTACGCAAGTACCTGATTAGACGCCCCAGCTTAACGGAGATTTTCTTTTACCCGTCCCACACTAATCTTAAGCCCCCAAGTCTGAAAGTTGGCGATGTTGGCCCTTAGATCCTCCAGATATTTTGCCCCTCTTTGCCTCATGCTTTGTCCAGCTAACCAATCTCCTGCTTTATTTGCGCCCTTTTCGGATAATTTTTGAGGGAAATTTCCGAGACTCTTGCAATTGCCCTACTCTTCGCTCCCCCCCTGAGAGTTCGCAAATAGTCGGACCGACCATTCCTTAAATCGCCGTTTTCCACACCCCCCCGCGTCAGGGAGGCTGACTGCCTTACATAGGCGCCAATGGCGTCTGGTGAATATACTTGGGTCCATGGGATCAAAAGAGGAATGCTGCCTTTGGTCTTTCCCCTGCTCAATGCCCATACACAAGGGACAAGGAGGAAGCACAGGAAAACATCCAAAACTTCGGTGAACGGGCCAGTGTTGCTGTGACTATCATTTCCCCGTAAAACGTCCATATAATACACAAGTCATTCTTATCTTACCAGCACCCGAATAACGTAACAAAATGTTGTTGCTTAATTTTGAACCCCTTGATTGCCCTTTGTGGGATGGTATTGTCCTCACCTGGGAAAATATTAGCCCTTTCCTCCCTACAGTTTTTTTCAGCTTTGTTCCCTTAGCAACCTTCCTTCGAGAACTCCCTCGCTCTTAGCCTAGGAAAGTCATTGTTCTCCTAATATCGCCTAGGCAGATCTCATTTCCTCTCATCCTCAAATCTAAATCTCAAGACCATCATCCTTATACGAAGAAGCCTTAGGCACTTAACTTCACTTACTCTATACGCTCCCCCCCCCCGTCGTAATTCTCCGCCCCCCTTCTCATCGCCCCCTGGTGAGTATGACTCTTCGCTATAGTCCCGCACGGCCGTTTTCCCGTACCCCCATCAGATTGGTCGAGAGAAATGCTTAGTCGTTTTTTTAGCCTCTATCGACCGGTTCGATCATGATCACTATGTTCCACCTCCGTGGTCACGTTGCCGTGCCTCAGTCACCCGCTATTCGGCGACGACCCGTGCTCTCACCTTAGCCCACATTTTTTTCATTCTTAGTAGGGCTGCTCCCGCCTACCCCCCTCTATATTGGACCCGACGTACGACCCGAAAATCCCTCCTACAATTTTTTTACTGATATGGGTAGTTCCTTCCGTTTTAAACACGGCGTCGTTCAGTTGTTCGCTCTTCGACCCGGCCCACAACCCACGGGTATCCTTTTTCCCGCCAGAGATCGTTGTTCGCGGAGTTCCTCCCAACTTTGCTCGAGTCTTCTCCGGCGCGCAATTTTTTTCCAGTTCCCTTTCGTTGTCAATGCCAAGGCGTCCGAATTTCGCGAATACACGGAGTTGTCAACAACCTTCGTCGCGAGTCACGTAATCACTGGCCCCCCTTTGCACGATTTCTCCCCTTTTTCGAGGTATTTAGCGATTCGTTTTTTTTTCCGCAATAATTGACCGTTTGAATCTTCCCTGCAGCGCACTTCCCAATAATTCAATCCGTCGGTAACCTCCCTCCCGCATTCTTTCTTTTAACCTAGACCTACATTCCCCTTCCCCCCCCCCCTGTGTTCCCTTTTCCGTTTCCCGAGCTGCTTTATTCTCTTTTCCTCCTTCCCCCCTTTTTTTTGTTTTTCTCTTTAAAATCGGCTCCCCGCTGGAAACTGTTTGAGGTTGACTCTCCTTTTTTCTGGTGGTCTTTTATGTTCTAGTGACCAGCTCGAGTTTTTCGGCGGGGCTAATTTCCATTTGACGAGTTGTTTTTTTTGATTGCCCCCACGAGCGACTAATTCGTCCTTTCATTTTGGCTCACTTCTCCGCTCTCCGCTGTTTTCGAGCCTTGGTGCGAATCGGAAACATGTGCCCCTTTATTACTACTTCCTTGGCCTTATTGGTCGTCCCAAATCCGTGTTCCCCTTTCGTCCTCTTCGGACTCTAGGCTGTGTCGCCTCCCCCTATTCAGCCTAGCTCTTCTGGGACTGAGAGCTGGTGTTTCTCACCGGAGACAAGACTTCCATTTTTGCTGACCCTGCCCTGGGTGTCAGTTTGTTCTCCCGCCCTCCCGTGGACAGTTGGACAACCACCTGATTCCCCCCCATCTCGTCTCCCTTCCTGCTTTTGCAATTGTCACGTTTTCGTCTTCCTCGTTACTTCCCCGGACAAACAGTGCTGGCGCCCAAGTTCCGCTTTCCCCCCCCCCCCGACTTCTTCCCTTCTTGCTGCCTGAAGCACACCTCACTTACCCCCTAGGTGCCCGAGGCTGATAGATACTGTCCTTTTCGATCCCATTATAGCTACTTACCTTCTCTATACACTAGGCTTTTGGTTCAGCTCAACGGTAATGCGGATCCTTTCTCTGAATTCTTCCGCATACTTGGGTCGAATGTTCCTCAATTTTTATGTTTTGTTTAACTCGACCCTCCCTCTTATCTCTAGGTCCCCCCCTTTTTCTTTCTTCCCTGATGGTCTGTATGGGATGTTTTTTTTTGTCTCTTACTTTCTTTCGTATTCGCCTGAAATGGAGCGAGCCCCCTGAAGGCCTCAATGCACTTTCAGTCTTCCCGCCGGATGAAGTAAGAAGTGTCTGAATCTCTCGGCTCCCTAAAACCGACTTTGCCCCGGTATTGTTGAAAGCCCCGGCGCTTTTCCCGGGGTCCAGCCCATCCAAAAAGCACTTTCCGATTCCAGGCCAGAACCCCATGTGGTGTAGCAGGAGTGCCGTGCTACTGGCGAAGCCTGGACTCTGTATTCTGACCTTGTTACGGATTCTCTCCGAACTTCCCCCCTTGCATGGAATCAAGAGTGGTCTTTCTGTTTCTTTCAACCCTCCGGTGCTGCGTTCTTAGGGACTTCCTTCCACTTCATGAATATTGTCACCTCCTTTGACTTTCCCACCACTCCTGCTGTACCGATATGTGTTCCCCCTCCTCCCCCATCCGAGACTCCCTGTTGTTTTTCGCCTCGTATGTAAAGCTATCTTTCTCAGTATTTTTTTGGACCCGAAGAGTTCTATGCTCTTAGTTACATCATCACTTCACTATCTTCCTACCCCCGATCGCTCCACGCTTATCTAGTTGCGGTCTAAATCCTGTCTTTTTGACTCCGTATTTCGTCCCCTCCGAACACGTCTCTCCGGTTTCCCTTAGCGGCCGTGCACGTCCCGGCAAATCCGCCCCGTTCCTTCTTTAGTCCCTTCGTTTCCTTGCCACGGCTTCCTGAGCCCACCCCCCCCCTCCCGACGAGGTGTAACATGATCCGTTTTCCCCTCCCCGCGATTCTTTGCTCCGCCTTTGAAGCCCTTATCGACCGTGCCCCCTTTCATCCCGCGGATTCCGAGTCCGCTCCTACGGATTCTTCCTTCCTGAACTTCCGCTAGGAAAGCCCTTTTTGAGTCCCACTTTTTGATGAGCCCGTTGACTTTTTTTTTTTTTTTTTTGCTTTTTTCTTCTGCTTGCCAAGCGTCTGTTTATTGATTTTTTCCACAGTCGGCTTCGGACGCGGAGAGGACTGATTTCTTCTTAAGTTGCATGTTCGGGTGGCAGTGTTTCCCTAGATTCGCTACCGCTCCCCTTCCGTTGACCTTCCCTTACGTTACCTTCTTGCACACCCGGCGTCTGATCATTTCTCATCTCGGTTTCACCCTATTTTTATCCACTTCCTTGATAACGCCATTTTCTTTACCCTTTTTTTTGTCGTATTTCTTGATCCCCTTTCCGCAGAGCCACGTCTACCAGTTTTCTCCCCTTCCAAGGCGCCTTTTTCGGCTTGATTTGACGATTTTGGAGACTTATTGTCCCGTAGGATTTTTTCCTTGTCAATGTAGCCCTGGCTTCAGCCAGCCGACCCCAATGACTTGAAGGCACTGTCCCCCTTGGCTAGTAACCTATGCTGGCTCCAATTTCTTTCTGACCTCTCCGTGTTTCCTGTCTTTCGAGAGATGCTGCGACGATTGTTGCTCCCTTTTCTTTTTTCTGCCCGCCTCATCCGTCTGTCTTTTGGCCTTCGTGCAATTCCTGCTGCCCCCTCGCCGCGTTTTTACCGTCTTGCGTAAACGCTTTCTGAAAGCAACGAGTTGATTTTTGATTTCTGAGTGGACTATGTAACTCACTACTTGTGGATCACTCCTCCTTGGTTTTTGGAGACTCCTACTTTTTTCGGTGGAGGGCCACTCACTTCCCCCCTTGGCCAACCAGCCCGAAACGTCCCGCGAGGATCAGGGACCAAAGAGGAGGAACTCGTATTGAGAACCTCGCACGTATCCGGTTTAGCATTTGAGGGAGAATTTTTGAACTTACCCAACCGCACTTGGACCCCCCAGACTGCGGATGCTTCTTTTTCCTTTCCCTTCCCAAATCTCCCCGACCCTCAAAGATGCTCTCGACAAAACCCCCCCTGCCCAAATCCTCTGACTATTCGTTGGATTTTTCACGTCTCTTTTTCATCATTTGCGTCTCCTGTTGTAGAGGCATTGGTTTTTAGCCAAGGGGTTCCTGACATGTCACAAATAAGCTAGGGAAAATCATTCTCGGAGTCCACTACCGGCCATATCGCGTTCTTCGGATCACCCCCGGTAGCCGAGTTTAACCATTGCAAGCAGGGGCTCCTCTTTTGCAAATGACACTTCAGCCCCCCCTCGTATAAACTGGTGCTGGCTACCCCATCTGACTGCCTCCCCCCAAAGGTTCGTTGTTGATTTCCATAGCTGTCCCCTATCCTACTCCTAGGCCTTACTCTTTCTTTTTTGTTCTTGATTCCCGACTGTTTGGCTATCAGCCTGCCTCCTTTTTCCCCTAAAGCAATTCATAATTATCATGGCAGGCCATAGGAAATTTATTACAGCGGATCCCGCAGATTCTTTAATTTCTCACTGCGCGTTCCCCTCTTGAAATGCACTCCAAACTATTGCCGTTCATCCCCTTTCGCATACCCTGATCTCTCCCCCGTTATTTTTTTTTTGATCTACGGATATCCTTTGATCCCCCCTCCCCTGATTCAAGTTTCGTGCAAGTTCACCTCGATGTCGTGCTGATCGTCCTCTCCTCCCCCCCCGGCTTCCGTATTCGTTGAGCAACGATCCAGTAGTACAACGGTCTTTTTGAGGTTGCGGTAGTGACACTGGGAGAGCCCGGCCTTGCACCGTCTCACCGAGATGACTCAGCACCGCCTCTCCCCCCCAAGACTCCATTTGTGTATTCCGAATCCTCCCTACGTTTATGACTTAAAGACCGCCATTCTTGGGTCGCCACCAATGTACCCTACGTGTTAGACTTGTGGTTTCATGTCTCTAATTTTTTCGTGAATTGTACGAGACTTCAGCACATGCACCCCCCCCCCTTCCCACTTTCCCAATACATGAATTGAAATATCCTGTCCCTCCCTAAGAACGGCCCGAAACCCCTTTCTCCGGGGTTCGTCTTCTTACTCATAGGCCCCACAATGGCGACTTTGTATATTGCGCGGTCCAGTACTGGATCTGGGAGTTACCAAGGTTAAATGAGAAACCAACCGTCCCCCTGATCAGTGGACACACGCCCCCCCGCCCCATTTTATCTACAATTTCTGCTGACACCCTGCAAATTACCGTCAGAATCCTCCCTAGTACCGACTTCCCCGCTGCCCAGCCCCCCCCTCCCCCCCCCCCTTCGACAAATGGATGAGGCCTCGCCATTTCCCTTCGATTGCTTTGGTGGGGATTGCTTTTTGTCTCCCCTGGATATCCGCTTCATCCCCCGACAGAAGTTGATCAAGAGTGTTTGCCTTTCCCTCTCCCTAAGTAGCTACGTACAAGCTCCTCTTCTTCCCTTGTCTTCAGTGTAGACAGAGAGGACCCCCCCCCGTTCTATCCATTAATCCCTAATCTCCCAGAAGGCCTTTTGCAAGATAATAAAACGAAACGACGCGATTTCTCTGACCCCTTTACTCTTGACCTTTTACTGACAAAGACTTCGAGTTTATCCGCTGTTAGGACTGGTACAATATTTCCCCCTCTGCCCCGAGGAGTCGGATAGGCCGACACCTCTTCGACCGTGGCTCTGACAGCGATTTCCTCCTTTCGGAGAATATTTTCTTTCCCCCTCGGGAGATGGTATCGAAACTCGACTTGCTTCTCCTTCCCTTCGCAGTATGCGTCAAACCGATCTTATCCCCCAGGTGCCGTCGACCGCAACGAGATTTGCCCCTTTTTTTTTTAACGCCCCACGTAATGAGAAGTCATTTCCTCCCCTTAACCTTGTTTGCAGGATTGACTTGTCATTGCGGGCCCAAGGCCGAACCGTTCCCCCTTTCAAAACTCTCTAAGTCAGCAACCCGACCTTTCTTGAAAGCAGATTCCCGCGGCCGGCCGGAACGGTTATTCTTCAGGAAGTTCGACCCCCTTCCCGCCCATGTCGATGCAGTACTAATATCCCGCTTTTTCCCCCCCCTCCAATATTACCAACGGCTCCCTTCCCCCCGACTTAATCAACCTTGCGCTCCCGTTCTCTCTGAGTGCAGTCCCCCTGTCGTACGCATAGGACGCGAAGGTCCCCATCTTTCCTCCCCCTGCCCCAGCGCGACTCCTGCTCCTTCCTCAAAAATTTGTTCCCCAGTATTCGCACACTGGCGCTCATTTCCTTCTTTTTCCCTTCCCTCCTTCAGCTGGAAGACGGATTATTTCCCCTCCTCCCCCCCTCGGACCTTACCAAATCAGACTCGGTACAATCTCCACCCCAGGCACGCCGCACTTTTCCCCCTTCCTATGGTAAACTGACCCCTACATTATGCGCCCCACCTTCTTTTTCCCCTTTTTCCCCCTGTAGGGAGTCGCAGCTACGTCTCTTCCATCTTTTTTCCCCATTGTGGTTGTTGTCCTCCGGCGCCCTGGTACCCCTTGTGGGAAGGTTTGAACGCGACGGTGGGGAGGTGATGGTACCTCTCTCCGTTCTTTTTTTTTTCGGCGGCCCCCTTTACCGTGCTCTTTTGGATTGGATGAGCCCCCCCCTTTTCTAATGACTTCTAACTATTGGAAGCGGCTCCAAGAGAAGCCCGACTTTTTTTGCGAATTTTAATCGTTCAAATTGGTTGCCTGATTCGACTTTCCGACCCTCTTCCTGGTTGTTCCTTCCCCTAAGTTGACTTCTCGTACCAGGCCCCCCTCATGGATGTTTCCTCCTTTTTTTTTTTTTAATTTTCCTCGGCCGTCCCATTTTTACTCGGTCCGAATCCTTGTTGTTGTGTACGACCTTAGCACAACGACGACTTTTTTTCCCGACACTCATCGACATTTTGGTGGGTTCCTTCCTTTTCCCCTGCGCCCTTTCCGCCCCCCGACGCGGAAACTCGGTCCCCTTTCCCCCCCCCTGCTTCGGTAGATCCCCACTTGGTCTTCCTGCCCCTTCAGCACACACCTGCACTGATCCCCATTCCCCAGTTGTTTTCCGCTGTCTTCAAAGCCTTCTCATGGGTGCTGGCTTCCCCCCTCCCCCAGAAAAGGTGACCCTTCTTTCGAACGGCTTGCCTTTTTTTAGCACTTCTCTGTTCGAACCCTTTACCCCCTGCCATCATACATTTCTATATTAGAAATCGAGCTGTTTTCTCCCTCTGGTGAATCCTTCCCTATGCTGCGGAACGTGCCTGCCGCACGTCTGTTCTCTTCTGAATAGGCGCCATCGAACAGAATCTGATACCTAATTTCCGTGCTGCTCCCGCTCCTGTTTCTCAGGTCGTCCGTCTTTTTTTAGGGATATTCACATACGTATTTTCTCTTCGCGGCCCTGTCTTCTTAATTCGATCGCTGCTCGTTTTTTTTGCGCTTCGTCCTAGACTGATTATGACGGTCGCCTGGCTACGGCCTTCGAAATTCCCCCCCTTCATGCCTTTCCCCCTTAGGAGTTTGGACGGGGCCTTGACTTTTCAGAGGTTCCGCATCCCAAAAATCACTACGTACGCCGGACTGCAACCCTTGTTTTTTTTCTTGGCTTTGCGTTCCTACATATGTTGCTTCTTCCTTTTTGATTTGACGGAGGAGATCCGCCATCCATTCCTAAAGAAGTGTTTAGGCTTTCTCCTGTTGTACCTTGTCTTTACGCTTTACCCGTGACTCCATCGCCCTTAAGATGGCGCTTTGATACTTCCACCACGTGCATGTCGGGGCCTACTTCGTTTCCCTTTCCCCTCCCCCGTACATGACGAACGGGGTTTTTCGCTTTCGACTCGTTTTCTACGTTTCTCCTTCCTGTTGCTGAAAGATCTTGCAATGCCCTCTTCTTCTTACCCCGGAAAGAAATCCCCGCTGCGCGGATGTACTCCCCTCTTTCTTAAAGCATACGATTAAGTTTTTGAGCCTGACACCGCTTTCTCGTCCGAGGGATCGTAGCTTTCCCTATCGCCCACTTGCCTAGCGGTTCTTTTGATCCTTGTTGACTTTTAACTCTCCTTACCCGCTGTTCTTCCCTCTGGCCCGTTCAATTTTTTTAATGAGCCTAAAGATTTTACGTTTTACCAGCTCTCCCTTTTGTCACGAGACGACTTTTCAGTTCGTGCGCTGTCACTCTCTTCCTTTACTCCTTTAGGGCATTTCCCCGCCCCCCCCCGGTATCTAGAGCGACCGCAGGACACTTTTTTTCTTCCCTTCTCCCGTGTGATTGCACGGCACAAGTTTGTGGCAATATTTTTATTGCCCCCCTGCAAGAGGGGAGGAACTGACGTTTTGGAGTTCCCAAGCGCGTATTTATGTGCGGAGTGGCTCTTCCCGTGACTCCTGGTCGTGCCGGCTCTATTGCGCCTTTGTTTACCCTGTTGTGCGTTTTTTATTTGTGCGAATCGCCTCCTCCCCCTTTCATGTCTCCACTGCTCAACCGTCCCCCCCGCGCAAACCGTACTCGGCTTGCTTTTTTTCTCTTTACCGCTAGGTGAGCTTTTCATTCCCCCTTCTATTTATCTCAAAGTTTTCACAGATGGTCTTGGAACAGAAGGATCATTTTCCCCTTGCATTTTTCCTTACGAGTGCTCTGCACCAGTTTTAGGCAGCCGCGTTTTGCTTTCTTCTTCTGCCCGGAAGATGATGGTCCCGATAGGTAGTCCCTGTCAAGTCGCCCATGCCGCTAAGGTGCTTTCAGCTGAAACCCCGCTAGTCCAGTTGATGCACTCCCCCCCCCATCTCTTAGACTTTGTTCCGATTTTCGTTTTTCGATCGCTTTTCGACGGTTGGTTCCTCCCAAGTTTGGTCCAGCATCCGGGTTCCTTGCGTGTTTCTTGATTTCTCCATGAGCCACGCGCCCGTGTTGTAGACCTTCCAGATCCGCCTCTCCCTTCTCCCCTCCTTATTTTAGCGTTTTCTGCCGATTGGAATATGCCCAAGCTTAGATGTTTCCCCCTCACGGTGTGCTTTTGTCGAGCTTCTAAGGTTAGGTACCACGGTCCGCCCCCCAGCGACCGGAGACGTGCAATGAAATGCTGCTTCTCTGCTTCTTCTACACCAGCGCTTCGCACAGAGATTATCCCCGACATAACAGACGTATACGTTCTCGTAATTTTCGACCGGGAATCAAATGTGCCACAATTTTCCCGCTACATCTTTAGTTTAGTTACTTATGTCATTATTTTTAAGACCTCGGTCACCCTCTCGGAACGTATGAAATTGGACTCGCCTCTTTGAATTCCGGTGGATTTGTCATTTCATGCTCCCGACTTTCTTCCTAAAACGGGGTCGTACAATTTTTTCTTCAAACCATAAGCGCGGGGAAAAACCTCAGTCCGCAACGACTCAATTCTCTCCTAAACGGTTTTGGTGAGAGTTCGGCCGAAACACTTTTGGGGCAGTCCTTGTGCCTGATGGCTTTTCGCCACTGAAAATCTCCGCAGCTCCCTTGTCGTGTAACTCCCATCGCCTTGACTGTTCACTCGGGTATAAACTCTCCTGCAGCTGGCTATGTCATTTTTTAGTTCGGCTTTTGTCCTACTTTATGCGCCCCCTGATGCTTTATAGACCCCTTTCTCCAGAATGAACTGAATTCTTACCCCCTTCCACAGAGAAGTGAAGATCCCCTCTTCGTCAGTGCTCCTCATAGAAGCGCTTGCCGTTGCATCACGCGATGACTTTCAAAACCCACTCTTGCTCATCACCCTCTTTTGCCGTGCAAAATTTTCCTGCAATCCCCACTTCCTTCCGTAGAGCCCTTTATCCCCGGCTCGGCCCTTTCGACACCGTCCCTGGGGCATGTCACCTCGACCGCGATTCAGGACCTTTACTTTTTCGCCTCGTTGACAACGAAGGATACCCCCCCTTTTCTTCTTTTGCGTCTCCTTCCTCTGGGCGAGACTTTACTCACCGTCGTTTCCACCCTCCCTTTTTTTTGACATCCCACCCCGATAGACCCCTTTCCTCATATGGAGAATATCGACTTCCCCTCTAATTCCAATCTGGCCGCCCCCCTCCTCTTTCTAGCTCTGGATTAGTTGTTTCTGCCCCTCCCTGTTGCCTTTTAATTGACTCTCCGCTTTGAGCATCGTTTCCCCCCCCATAACGAGTGAGCCGAGTGTAAGCAGACCTCCTGGGTTAACAACCCCCGTTTTTTCATTGCTCTCTTCACTTCCCACTCCCGTCTGCCGGACAATGGAGAATGGGTTTCTTCTCCCCCGTAACCCCAACATTCCCTTTTTCTTGGCACCTCAATGCGAACCACCCCCCAGGGTGCAACGGCTTTACAGAACCGGTCCTCCCCCCTGCATGCCAATTGTGGATCCCATCCAATTCCGGAAGTTCCAAATCACGGCCTTCGCCTGGCAAGCAACCCCCTTCCTCCCCCACCGGGGATGCCTTTTTCTTCGCCTTCCGATCTTTTTTCTTCCCGCCCATCAAAAATCCGCCGGCCCCTCAAGATTTGCAGTTGGCCCCTTTTTTTTTTTTCCGCGAGCTTAGTTGCTCGTCCTTCCTTCCCTCCCCAGCGCTTCGACCCCTAAGTCAAACTTGAGCATCGCTCTCGGAGGTTTCTTCGGAATATTTCCCTAAGAGACAAACCGTCTCACCAGATATCCGCCCATCGAGCCCTTCAGAAGATTAGTTCATCTTACCTCTGTCTCTCAGCGTATGTGAGAAGAAGACCCCCCTCTTTAGACAGCGTGTGAGCTTCCACGCCTAACATAGGATACCCCGCTTTCCCGTGTTCCCGCCTTCCCCCTGCTGATTGGAATCTCTATCAATGTATGAGTGCTTTTTTTTCTCTTGTACCGAACTCGATTAGATCAGCTCGATTTTTCATATGCGGACCCATCTGGTCACCTTGTTTTAACCCTCCGCCCCCCCCTATTTGCGGCTCCCCTCCTTTTTCCTGTAGGCATCAGTGCTCCCAAATTGTTTTTGGATAAGCTTTTTCCTTCCGACTCCTAACATCCCTTCCAGTTCTCCTCCGAAGACCCTCGACCTTTGGGAACGATTTTTTAGCGCGGCTTGTCCTTTATCGGAAGGTTCTTGAGACCTTTTTCCCCCCCCCCCATGTCAGTCCTTCAGCAATTATCTCTCTACGATGAGACCCCTCTTCCCTGTACCACTTTTTCCCTCCCCCCCCTCCGTCCCCTTTTTCCTGAAACTATTTGTCCGGTTAGAACCATTAGTTTTCCGTAATATTGCGGAGATTTCCCCTTAGTTGGCCACCACCTCCTGCGGAGGAATAATACCTTCCTTCCCATTAGAAACCCCTTTGCGGCCTTTCTTTCTCTGCTTCCTTAGTTTTTTATGAAGGTGATGTAAGGCATCGACTCCTGCCCCCTCAAATAAGCATATCCCCTTTCCCCTCGGCCTCCTCATGCGCTTTTCCTTGTCCTCTCAAACCAAACTACCCTTTTCACCCTTTTTCACAGTTGCCCTGAGCTCCGCCCTTTATCTTCTTTTTCTTACCTCCGGTTTGTTCCTCTACCCTCGGCGCGGCGCTTGTTGAACCGCTCGGTGGTTTTCTGTGTATAGGCCCAGCTGCTCTTCCCCCCTTTTCCCCGATGACCCTTTTCCCGATGGCGTATTTTGGAAGAAGGTTCAATGCTTCGTCATCATGGAAGCGGCTAAAGCCCGAGTTCCCCTTCTCCCCTCTGAGCTCAAGGTGTTTTGGCAATGGTTCCTTGATTACGAAGTTTCCCCTCTGGCTTCTTTCTCCCATCTTGTTGTATTATTCCCTTCGTCGCCTTTTCTTTTCTGCAAAGAGTCTTACATTCTCAGAGGTTCGGAAGTTTTTTCTCTCTTGTTTTGTACCCACTCCTTCTCGACGATATTTTTCCTAATACAACTTCATCGAGGGGGCCTTTTTTCTCCCCGTCCGACCGTTGCCCCCCCCTTGCGTCCCCTAACTTCTTTAAAACCATGGCTGAGTTCCCTTCTTTTTCTGGCCACTGAACTGAGTCCTCGGCCTCAAATGTTTTCCTTCTCCTTTCGGCCCCCCCCCTGTTCTTTTCCAATTCCGTTCCTCAATGTCTCTTGAAGAGACGGTTGCTGTCCTCCCCCTGGCACCGGTCAGTAACTCGTCTCTCCTCTTGTCTCTACGTCGGTATTTCGATAAAGTATACCACTGTCTAACTCCCTTTCAATTTATATTTTCTACATTTGTTTTAGCGCAGAGAGGATCATGCTGCTACTTCCTTCTTGGTCGCTTTGAATCTTTGCTTTCTCAGACACCTCTCTGGATCTCTCTTCTTGCCTTGCTGCGCGATGATGCGGAGCATTTTTTCTTCCTCTCTTTTGACTCATTCATACGCCCTTTTTTTCTCTTTTAGATTTTTTAACTGCCTCCGATTTCTTTGCCTTCATTGCCCTGCTGACCTGCGAGGGCGGCCATATCTACGGGCGTCTGGCCGAATTTTTTCATCACGCTTATACCTCTTCTGTCCGCCCCCGCTGATACCCCCGTTGAGCCCCAGAAACCCAACCCCTCCTCCCTCCTTTTTTCCTGACCCCCGCACGCCACCTTGTACTTCTTGCTTTTTCAGCGCCTCTTCATGGAATGATGATTTTTTCCTTTCATTCGGGTCTCTGCCAAGGGCACAATTTGGGGGGCCTTGGTTAGTCACCCGGGTCCCTTTGTCTTTTACCTGATCCACGATCCATTTCTTGGGCTCACTCCGTGATACCAAGAAATTGTCCGGGGAATCGTTTTTCCTTCCCTCCCTCTCCCGAAGAACTATCACGTTCTCTGTTCATTAGACAGATTTTTGTCTATTTTGCAATGTCAAGCGTATTAAAATCAAGCAACGGCACTCTGCGACCTCCCCAATAACAGAGGATTCTCTACATAAGTTTGACCAAGCCTTTGCGGTTATCCTCTTAATATTAGTGCAGCCCATCGCACCTATCTCCTAGTTTTGGAGGTTGCATGCCGGACCCTTGATCGTCACGCCTTTTCTAACATGGATGTTATGATGACACCTCCCTCCGCCTTTTAGGTGTCTAATTATCTCGGTGGCTGAAGCGACAGACCGTATGGGTTCTTCTTTTTGTCCGTTCCCATCCGATGCCTTTGTAAAGAGGTGTCTCATTTCTGCGTTCCCTTCTTCTCTTTCCTTGAATATGCCGGACCCTTTGATGCCCAGCCCTTTTTTCTCCACTGACGATCACGGCAAGTTGATTCACCGTGAAGCGGTGATGAAATTTCCTCTCTTTTGCTCTGAGCGGATCCTCATTATCGGGCGGAGGTGCGGCGCTGCGCGCCTTGGTAGGTGATTTCTGGGCAGGCTTTTTCCCTCTCCTCATACAAGTCTTTCAATTAGGTTTTTTTTCAAATCTCCACGCCGCGCATACCTGCCTCGGCCGTCGTCCTCTTGCCATCCTCGAGGGTTTCTCCCCCCCCCCGAGTCAGGCCCTGGATCTCCCGCCCCTCTTGATGGAAACTTGTAGATTTTTACCCCCTTCCCCTTTTGGTTGTGTTTTTTTTTGTTGGGCTGTGGCTCGCGACCCCCTTTTTAGAGAGACCGGAGTCCCCCCCCCCCCTCCGCGTTGATTGGTGTTGCGGCCGAACTTCTTGGACGAGATAGGGTGACCTCCCTTCGCACCTCTCAAGTGCTCCCCTGATGTCCCCTCCTGAACAAGCTGAAATTTTCCCCCCACGTTCGGCTGCAGAGAATTTTTCAGATGTCGGTTTCGAGACCCTTTAGAATCCGATTTTTTTCCTCTTCCCAGTTGGCCCTTACGCACAGTTCGTCTCTTTTAGTTGATTTCCCCTTCATTCTTTCCTCCCCCCTTCCCGCGATGTTGTAGAAAGTCGATAGAGCTTTCTGTCTTTAAGACGTCGGGTTTGAGGGTGTCCCCTTTCGGACTAGACCCTCTATCCTTTTTTTCCCCCGCCTCCCTTGGGTTGTGGACGACTCTCTCATTTCTTTTTCGCTCGGATACCCATCGGACGAAAAGACCCCCCTCTCCCGGCGACGGACCCTACTGCCGCGTGAGGAAATCTCCTTGGGCAGCATGCACCTCAACTTTCCCCCCTTTAAAAGACCCCTCCCCGTGATGCTATTCATGCCTACGGAACATGGTCTCCAAGGTTGCACCCTCCCGTCGACAGCTCCTTCCCGCCTCCCGACATCGGCACACCCTCTTCAGCGCGACTTGGCGGTTTCAATTTAATCGCTGTTCCGCCCCATGACGCCCAGTGATGCCTGGCATTTTTGTCCGAAAATTTTTTTGGCGACCTTTTTAGAACCAAGTGAAAAACTATTAGTTTTTTTCGCCCATAAAGGTAATCCCCCTCCGTCTAGTAATGCTAGACCAAGTGACCTATTCTTCGCTGGATCATGACACATTGCCTCAACGAGCTGTCCACATCATTTTTTAGAACCTCGAGTTTTTTCCGAAAATGCCCTTTTCTTTCAACATAGATTATCCCCGGAGAGCTTCACCGCGTAATGTTTCGAGGGATATTGCGTATTCCTTTTCCTTTATCTCTCTCCCCTTCTTCCCCTCCACCTCCCCCCCGAATGAAATTAGTCCAAGTCTTTTTGCCGAACATCCCTCTGAAGACCCCTATTATAAACATGCATTTTTCTTTCCCTCAGGATTTCTTCTAACCGAGTGCCTTTAATAAAAAGCTTTCCTGTCCCCAGTGAACTCACCGGAAGTCATGCACTTCCTATTAAGAGGATTCTTTTTCTACGTTCCGCGGGTTGAACCAGATGGCTAATGAAGGACGTTCCTTCCTCCCCCCGCCAAGTATGTCTCTCCCTAGATCGGCCCTCTGTCAGGTGCACCCCTTCCCTCCTGCGAACCGTCTGACGGCGTTTGCCACCTAACTCAGAACCATCGTCATGTCTATTCTTTTTGGAAGCTTCCCCATCGAGCCTCACCTTATGTGAAGCCTACTATTCCTTCCTTTCGTTCTCTGCGCTATTCTTTCTGCCAGCGGCATTGCGTTCTTTCCTGAGTCTGCTGCCAAGGTCCCTTGCGAACTCGTCGCTCCAGTCCTACGTGCCCCTTTTTCGTAGGGAGCTTTCTTCCCTCCATAGTGCGGACGTGGAGAGGTTTCCCCTTGTCCCCAAAATTCAGGAGCGTTTTTTCCCTAGAACGTTGCCCTTTCCCGTAACACAGTTTTCGTGACAGACAAAGCTCCCCATGCTTGATTTCGAATTGGGGCGTTCTCTGACCACTTTAACCCCCTTCAGATAATCCCTAGTCACGGATTACTTCCCCTCCCGAACTTCAGGACACTGGTGAGTTCCTGGCATCTTATTGCTGTGGGGATTGTGGTCTCAATGAAGGTTTCAAATCAACTCTTCTGTCCCGTTTCTTTCCTTACGTCGTGTTCCCCACTTAGAACCCGAAGCGTTCCGTCCTGTCCCCCCGATATAGGCGTTCCCCACTTGAGTATAAGACTTGACGTTCTTTTTCCTCCCTTCTTTCCGCTAGTCTCCCCCTTATGTAAGATTTAATTCCTCCAAGACGATATACTGCCGCCGTATCCTCGGCACTTCTTCTATCTTCATCTGTTGAATGAGCCGCAAATATTCTCCTTCCCCGAATGTCCCCTTTCCCCTTTCCCTGCCTCTAGATCCCGGGTTGCCTGACCCCCCATTGTCGATGGAGTATTAGATCCATTCTTTCTCTTGTTCGTTTTTGTAGATGGTATCGTCCCTTGATTTTCCCCTGATAATCTCGAGCAGATGCTTTTTAACTCGAGGGTCACGTCTTTTTCAGCAACGCTCTCGGAAGTTGAGAAGCGGAATTCCAGCCCCATGTTGCCCGACAGGTCTCTTTGGCGTTGCCGCCCTCCGAAGTCCCTTCCCTCCGCATTACCGAACTCGCCCCCGTCTTTTTTTTTTTTATGGTGCAACTCGTTCCGCGGGCGGCAACTTTCGGACTCGTTCTAGTGCATGAGCCATGAAACCCCAATTCCCGATTCTTCTCAGTAGTTGATTTTTTCCCCCCCTCTTCTGTGACCCACCTTATTTTCTTTCGAGTCACGTCCCCGCCAGGCTCTCCCTTTTTAGACAATCTTTGGCGTTCCCTGCATTCCGATAGTGTATGAAAGTGTTGCAGAACACTGCTTTTTTCCTTCCACTCACCCCTTTTTTTTTGACTCTTCTCTCTCTTGACTTTCGATGTGTGAGCCCTGCTAATGAAGTGACGGCCAAGGCTTGCCCAATCAAAGCCCATTCACGGTCCCAAGGAACTGCTGGTCGGAACTCCCATACAATCCCGCCCCACATCGTTCCCCCTCCCACAGTTTCTGAGAAGCTATAGATCTCTTTTCATCCCCTCCTTGTTTGAGACCCCCTCTTCTGCCCTGGTTCCCAAACGTGTGGTTTTCTCTTCTTTACCAGTGGCGCATGCGGTCTGTCCGATTGACCGTGACGCTGAGGGAGCAAGCGACTTACGTAACCTTGGAAGACGGATCCCCTCCTCTCCCCCGCGTAGCTGAGCTCCATCGTTCACTTTCTTTCCCCTTTTTTGAGACTTGTTCGAAGGAGTTTTCGGCAATACGCTCTTTCTATTAGAACGCCTGGCCACTCCCAAGTAGTCCCGACAATGGGACGAGTTTCTCGGGTCTGAGAGCCTTTGTTCGAGAGACCCCCCTCCCTTTTTTTTCAGAACTCCCCATGGGGGTTTTCCTGCCCTAACCGTCGTACCCCGCCTCGGTCAAAAATCTTGCGTCCCTTACACCTTTGGTCGAGTTCTTCGATTTGGTCCCTCTGTTTGGAGGCCTAACTTGATTTATCATGGCAACAATGTTTACTTTTGCGAACTGATCAATGACTTGTCCGCCGTCTCCCTCGTTTGCTCAAGAAAAGGAGTCCCCTCTCTTTCCGACATCTGCCTCTCGCTGAGACCGCTTTATATCCCTTCCAACTAGCACCTACATTCTCCTACGCCATCAGTTGTTCACCGCCAGGCATGATCCTCTTTTCCCTTCCTTATTAATTCCTCACGGCGGGTAGATGCTCCCCCCCTTCCCGCGGTTTTGCGCTTCACCTCTTTCTCCAAGGTTAGGTTTCTCGGGAGCCCTTAGAAGAGCATGGCTGGTCCCCCGGATTTTTGTCCCTTTACTCAATCTTTCTTAATCAGTTTTTTTTGTTGCCCAGTTTCTTGGCCGCGGCGAATCGCTAGGTTTATTTCGATCCTGATTCCTCCCTGCAACATGATAAATTTTCTGAGTGCCTCCGGCGGAATTTCCACTTTTCTCCCCACCCCCTACCCATAGTCCCCTTTCCGCCCGGCACGACATACCGGGTTGTTTTTGTCTTTTTAAGCGACCTGTCTCTCTTGTGGAATTGAAGGAGGAGATAAGAGCACATGCCAGGCTCTTTTGGCGTAAGGTTCGTCACTCCTTTCCCTTTTTTAGTTTACGTCTCCATGAATCTTTTAATCTGATCTTCACATTCGCAATGTAAGGGCCCTTATTTGTGGAAACTCCAGCCTGCCTCCCGTTTTTTCTCCGTCTTCCTCCCGCCCATTTTCGCCAGCTTACATTCTCGATGTCCTGGCCTTCCCTTTCTAGTACAATGCAAGAAATCACCCCTGCTTCCCCCCGGAATGATGAGCCCTGATGAATCAATCGGATCTAGTTGGTGAGGGAACATCTCTCCGTTATCCTTCATTAGTTTTATCCGGCCAGCCTCCCTACCTTTCTA
>Ga0179593_1623380_pt1 | contig 28538 bp, 44 predicted proteins | sample CZODoug2_1_08_16_FD_185931 | JGI IMG/M metagenome (GOLD analysis project Ga0179593, IMG submission 185931) | Vadose zone soil fungal communities from Angelo Coast Range Reserve, California, USA - CZODoug2_1_08_16fungal (PacBio error correction) | ecosystem: Environmental > Terrestrial > Soil >... | reverse complement strand
CTAGGATCCTTTCTGTTTTTTTTGTGATTGCCCGCCCCCGCCCTCCGACTTTTCAACTCTTTTTTCCAATTTCGTGTTCATGGGCCCCCCCCCTAACCCCGAATTCCGGATGCTTTCCTCTTCTTCATCCATAAAACTCTTAACTCGCTTTCGTCTTGCTTTGCTTCTCCGTCTTTTGTTCCCCCCCTTTATCCATTGGGGAATCTTTTCTTTTGTCGCCCAGACCATTCCCTCCGTAACCCACTACAGTTTTATTCCAAAAGATTTTTTCGCCTTGAGTGCCTCCCCTTCTTCAGCTCACCCCCCTTTCCCGCAAGCATTTTTTTCCAGAGCCATGTAAACCCCATTACTCCGCCCTTTTGCCAAACTTTTCCGTCGAGAATGTTTTTTTTTTTTCACACAACTTAGCGCTCATACTTACGACCCATCTTTTGGACCGTCCGACGGGTCTGGGCGAATCCTTTGGAAACTTTTTTTTTTCAAAGATTGGTTTCTTCACGAAAAATTTTTTTTGGGTTAGAATGTTGGTCTGTGTGCCTTTCTCTGTACTTTCTCAAACTCCCCCCGGACCCCTATGTTGAGATCCTTTTTTGCTCCAATACTTCTACTTTTTGTTAGAGAGGCCTACTTCCGGTTGTATTTCATAGACGAGCCTGTCGGTACGCTCGTCCTCCCTTTTCTTTTTTGCAACCCCCAAGTTTGACCCATTCCCCCACAGCCTTTTCGCATTTTGCTTTTCCTAACTAAAATCCCCACCTTCCAAGGGACGAGTTGCTTGATCCAGTACAGTGAACCCCCTTTCGGTACAGGAGGAGATTTTTCGAGGTAATCAATATTACTTTTTTTTCACAAACCCCCCCTTAAAGTTTTTTAACCCCCTATGCGTTTCAACATGATGAATTTTTTGCTTCCTCCCCCCTTTCAGATGGTCTTCAAGTGCCTCGTTTTTCCCTTTTTAAATAGGTCGCCCGAAAGCCCCCTTTCCCCCCACGCCCCCTTTTGGGCTTTCCCGATGTAGGGTTGGTGAGGTTCCCCGACGAAATAGTGGATCCCCCTCGTTCAAATCATCCCACGAGAATCCTTTTCCTGACTTTCCTTAGCCCAAAAAGGGTTCTTCACGGAGCCTGAACGGCCCCCCTCCCCTTTAAACTCCCCTTCCTGAGATATTTGAGTAAAGCCTTGGATGGCCCTTTAATAAGCTCTGCTACTTTTTCTTTCGGTTAGGGTTCTTCCCCCCCCTCGAGGACCCCCCCTTGTAATGGGGTCTTTTTCCGGTACTTCTTGTTAGTTTTGACCTAAGAAAAAACTTCCCCCAAAGTTCCATTTAAAAAGTCTTGTTCGTCGTGGTTCCGTGTTGCCCCCGGAACGATCCGGAGTTTTCTTGCGATTTCGCCGCAGCGCCCTGATTTCCACCACCCCCGCCTCCTCTGGGGCCCTAAAGCGGTGACTAATGCATGTTGGCGCGGCTTTTCAACCTTTTCTTTGGAAAGCTTGAGCCTTTTGAACCCTTCATGGGACTTGAAACCCCTACCGCACCAGCCCTTCTTAGTGCTTGGTGACCCCTTTTGTTTTTCTGTGGGTCCCAAACACTCTTCATGAGCATGTTTTTCCCAGGAATTGCGCCCTCCGTTCTTGACTGGGATCTTCCCGGCTTCCCGTTCCTCAAGATCACCAATTGAAGACTTAGAGAGATTAGCGTCTGTTGGGCTCTCCAGAACCCATTTATCTAGAATCGGGTAGCACAATTACCCCTGAAATCGCTTTGCAAGGAAGGGGAAGGACGTTTTCTTTTTTTTTGAATGTACCCTAACCCCTTTCCTTATATTTTCTCATTTTAAACTCCTGCGACCAATTTAGTTTGGTCGTTTTTTTTTATACCCGTCCCTGAACTTCGAGGCCTTTTCCTCTTTCTCGAGTGTAGCCCCCCCTCTTTTCCCTGCATCCCCCCTTTTTAGCCCCACTCCAGAGATCTTTCCCCTTTTTGACCCCCCCCTTTCCCCAATCTCTTGGTAGAGCGCGTTCTTTCTTTCTTCCAAAAAGAACTCCCTCTGGATGTCCCGGCGATCAGCCCTCTTAGTTCTAAGCCAGAAGTTCTCCATTTTCTGGATTTCCCCATTTACCCTAGGCCTGAACTCTGGGACCTTTACTCAGGACGCTCCTAGTTTCTCCTCCTTTCCAATACCATTCGTCGACTTTTCCTCCTGAGACTCTCGACTGCGCACATGCCCGGAACCTTCCAAGTCCTTTTTTGCGCTTTTGCCGCTTTCTTGCGAAACTTCGTGAGCCCCCCTCTAGTTTCGTCCCCCCCACAACGCGCTATTGCCTATTTTCCCTCACGAATTTCAAGTATGACTTTTGTCTGAGTGGCTTTTGGCACAGGCCAATACTTGCCGGGGGGAGCTGATCGGGTGGATTTACTTTTTCTAAAGAAGTTCTTCTTTACCCACGTCCCCGTCCGACCTTTCTTTCCCCCAAAAGATCCCGGATTTCCTAGTCAGATACAATATGCGTCTACAAAGCGTCTCCCCGTTTCCCTTTCTTTTTAGCGCCATTTACGCTCCGAAATTCCGTCCGAGGTGGCTTTCACCATTGGTTTCTGGATACCCTCTGTAGGGGTTTTCCGGGCGGGGTCTTAGGAAGGACAGTCTTCTAATGCCCCTTGTGAGCCCCTTTCGCAAGTCTTTTTTCCTTTTCGGTTTTTTCTGAACACCTGGCAAGGTTCTTGCTTGTGCATCCCCTTCCCCTTTCCACTGCCCCTTTCCTTTACGTCTCCTCCCTCCAAGCGGCCCTCCTGAAGCGTTTCCCAATTCTGTTCCGTTATGCTTTCCCCTGGAGTTGACCTCCCGGGGAGAACACCCTCAAGCTTCCTTGCTTGAACCTAGGACTCATGTATGGGGGTGCCGATCATTCAAAAGTTTTTCTTATTCAAAGAGACGTACACTCGGGTTTGTAGTTTTTTTTCTCACCGCCCTTCCCCCCCTCCGACCGGATAAGGCTCCAGATGACGCCGTTTGTAGTTCGCTTCACGTCCCCTCTTGGCCTCCCTAGTCTCATTTCAAGAGGTACCTTTGATATCCCCCTCTGCGGCTCACTCCCCCTTTTAACTCGGTGGGTTAGAGATCTCCCTTTTTTATCTTCCATTGGCTTTTGAGATGCCGAGTCTTTTTTTTTTCTCTCTATCATTTTTGCCGAATAGTTTTTTTTTTTTCATACTTCTCAAGTTTCCCCTTCTAACCTTTCCGGGACGGCGCATTTTTCTGCGTTTTACGGTCCTTTCCGACCCACTTCCCCTTGAGTCTTCCTTATTCCCCCCCAAAAGTTTTTTGTGAGGTCGCACTCACTACCAATGTTTTTGCGGTTCTTCATACCTTGGGTTGTATAGTTGACCTGGTTTCTGCCGGACCCCGTTATTTCCCAAGACGGCCCACCTCTTTGTCAACAGGGTCCATATTCTTGGTCTCTCCGATGATTCTTACGATCGATATCCTCCTTTTTTTTCTGTTTCGACCCCCCGCGAAGTCACGGCCTTCTCAAGCAAACTGCCGAAGTTCCCCCTTTCACTAGACTCTCCCCCCCTTCTAATTCCGTGCCACCATGACCCTGCCTCATTTCAAGCTTACGCCAAAGATTTTTTATTCCGGCCATTTCCCCCCCTCCCATCTTTTGGGTAGTGTAGTGGGGTGTTTCTTTCTCGCACTAATGGAGTTTTTTTCTTTTTAAATCGCCTTTTTTTGAGGTCCCTTTTGGCCTTTTTTTTTAGGGTTGCATTCGTCGGTTACTTTCAAACGTGTGCGCCTCCAAAAGTTCCCCATAGTTTCAACATTCCTTGAATTCGTGCCTTCGATCTGAAAAGGACTGGACTTCTGTCCCTGCCGTTAAGGCCTCTAACTTTTCGTCTTTTATGCCCTTTCCTTTTTAGTTAGAGTTTTCGCTTCCCCAAAGGCGGAGAAAGACGCACGCGCCCTCGGTTCCCGATGGTTTTCAATGTCAGGGTCCCCCCTTAGTTTCCCCCTTTGGTCAAATGTTATTGGGCACATGAAAACTCTATTCATCCCCCCCGTTGATTCCCCGGCTTGATCTTTTTTTTTAATTTTCTTTTTCGAAGACATCCCTAGTTCCCCTCATTTTCCTTGATGTATTTCAGCTCCCTTCGCGTGAGCGCAGCAATCTTTTGACTTGAGGTCAGCACCCCTTTCTGTTTGCACTCCTTTAGCCCCCACAGAGCTTTTTTTCGGGCAAAGACTCGTACTTCCGAGCTTTTTCCAGTTTGGCCATTTCTTGTGGATGACATATCAGCTCCCCTTTAAGGCTCTTTTTGCTGACCCTTCCCGAACTAATCGTTCCCCCTTTTCATCTTGAAGACCCCCCTTCCCACGTGAGAAGCATTATGGTGAGCCTTCTCCGCTCTCGTCCTTACCCTTTTTTCTTTTTCCTTTTTGATGTGTCCCTTTCCTTCTGCGTCTTTTTGTCCTTTCGTGACCCATTCAAATGCACCCCCGTCTCACTTCCCCTGTATTTCTCTCTTCCCCCCCGGGCAAGGCGGAACAGCCCCCGTTATAATGGCCCAGTCCCAAAACTAGGAGATTACTGTGACTTCAAGTCCCTGAGAATTTTTGAACATTGGCTTTTTTACCCAGCCCCTACCTTGTTTTCCCATTCCTTTCCTAAGTCCACCTGTTTCTTTCCATTTCCTTTTCGACAGCACCTACCCTGGCGGCTTCGATTTCTCTTCCCCCCCGCGCGTTCATCTGCCTCGGTCTCTTTAAAGTGGTTTTAACTTAAAGTCCCCCCTACCCCCCCTCCACAGCTTATGACTTTGCATTTTTTCTCGTTCACAGGTGTTCTTCGACCAAGAATGTGTTCCGCCCACTCCTTTGGTGCCCCCCCCCAATTCTTTTTAACACCCCCTCTTGGTTGGATTTTTGTCTGGACGGGGCAAACTAACCAAACCTCGGACCACACCTCCCCTGAGTTTCCCTTTTGGACCCTTCTACCCCATGCCCTCTCTTTTAAGCTTTCTGCTTTCCCTTTGCCCAGCCTTTTTTGCCTCTATTCCTTTTTTTGACCCTCTTGCTTGGATCCCTTCTCGTGGTTCCCGTTTTTGACACTTTTGCCATTTTTCTCCGTTCCTCTTTTCCAGACTTTTTTTTCTCTGCTTTTTTCCGGGCACCACCCCCACGTAATCTCCTTAAATGTCAGTTCCTGTGCCAACTTTTCCCCCTTTCGATTCCGCCGGGCCGGTTGCCAATTAAGAAATACGTATGTTTTTTTTCCGCCCCTCCCTTCTTCTCAGCGAAACTCTTAGAAGTTCCCGAACTCCTGGAATGTTTCATTCCTCTTTTCCCACTCCTACTGATTTTGTCCCCGCCGGTCTCGTCCGGTAATTTTTTTTTAGGGTCCTTCCCTGGGTTATGCTGTCTTTTTCCCAAAAGTCCCCTTTTCCTGGTGTTGTTCTTGTATGACTTTTAGGCTTTCTGTTCGCGTTTTTCCTAGGACCCATCGACCGGAGTCTTTTCGTTTTTCGTGGACCCCGTATGAATTCATACCCCCGGGGTTTGTACTTTCCCGTAGAGTCCCCTGTAAGGTCCCAATCGTCCCCCCCCCAACCTTTCGAATTTTTGTGGCTTTGCGTCCGTTATATTGACTCCACCCTTCCAACCAGCCTTGCGATCTACACCCCCCCCCCCTTTTTCCCGTTCCTACAAAGCAGCTGCGTTTTCCCGTGTTGCCTTTTCGGACTGCTTTTACACTTACCCCCATTCCTTTTGCGGGCTCTGTTGTTTTTTTTTTCCCTTGATATGGGCTTCTTGGTCATGCCCCCCTCGTCAATTCTTCTCGCCCCTTTTTTTCCCCCCTTCAAGTCTTCCCTTTCCCGCCTTTCCCGCTTTTTTCTTTTGATGAGAGGTGGTGTTGGCTAATTTCCACTGCAGATTTCTCAAGTCCCCTCCTCGAGCATCCCCCGGTCCCTAAGCGACGTTAACCTGAGAAATCCCCGCAATCCCCCCTTCATGTTTTCTCTAGGTCCGGTCTTTCTTCTTCATCATACGATACATGGATTGATTTCCTGTAAAAGTTCTTTTCCTTTGTCTTTTGGTGACGCCTTTCATTTGCTTTTCCCCCCACTTTCCTCCCAAAGCAACTTCCCCCTCTGTCAAAAACAGACTCCGCCGTAGTTTCTTTTTTCGCCCTTTTTCCCCTTTCCCGTGAGAACTCCCCCCGTGTGCTTAGCCTGCAATCCTCTAACTTTCCCTTTGTGGCCTCCCACTGTGACCCTTTTATACCCCCTTCCGGACTTCTTTTCCAGTTTTTCCCTTTGCCAACCTCTTGTGCGGCTGGAATATCCTAGCTCCCCCACTTGTGTTTTGTGGACCCAACTTTTTTCGGAACCTCCCCAGTTGAGTTTAATTCCGGTTCCCCCAAACCGATGTCCTTATTTGGCCCCCCCCATTTCCGGACTTTACACTTTGACAGTAAGTGCGGTCTTTTTTTGACTTTGCAGATTCCTTTGCTTTCCTGCCTTTCCCAAAAGATGCGATCGAGCTTTTTTTAGCTTTCCGTTCTTTTCTCCCTCCGTGGCGCTTCAAAGTTCAGCCCTTCAAGATGTTCCTGCGCGCCTTTCCAGAGCTTGTCTTTCCAGGAAGTGAGACCCAGACTTCCTGATAACCTTTTGCTTACCCTTTTTTTCCTCCAACATCCCTTCCCAAGTTTTCGTAGTTCAACATGTTTTTTTCGCCCCAGGACCGAGGATTCAGCGGTGCTCGCTTTAAGTTTTTTTTTTCCCTTCCCCAACGTGGCCCCATTGCTCATTACTTCCTTTTTTGTGAATCTTTTCCCCTCTACCTTTTTTTAGGTCTCAGGATTTTCCCCCCGTGTCAAAGAACATAAGCTGCGTTTTATCGCCTTCTGAGCTCCTGCCCCCCTCACTTCTTTACTGGTCCGAGGACTTCCCCTCCCATACTGTTTTTTTTTCGGGGTTTACAATCTTTTAGGCTTCCTACCCCTTCTTGGAGCCCCTCTTAAATTTTTATATCTGATCCCTTGGCCTCCACAACGCCCTAGCAAGGTTTTGGCGCTTTGCAGCTTTGACCCGAACTGTTTTGGTTGCCTCTCCTTTGAAAACTCTTTGTTTAGTACATATTCAACTCTTTGACCGCCACTTGCTTCCCAAGAGATTTTCACTAGGTTTTTTTTTTTCCGGACTCTTTAGAGTCACGACCTCCGCCCCTCCAGATTTTTCCCGCCGAACCGGCCGGTGCCATGCCCCGCCATCCCTCATTTGCAAGCCTTTTTCCTTGTTTTCGCTCCAATTGATTCCCCCATCCTTTCCCGGGAGCCCACCCCCCCTCCCTGTGTTTACTCGCACCCTTTGCCTGCCTGATCCCCTCCATCTGTGGCGAGTTTTTCTTTTCGCCCTTGAGGCCCCTTCTTTCGTCGAGTTTGGATTTAAGGCTTAATGCGCCAGTTGCTTGACTTTTCCACCGGTTTTTCAGCACTTTTCGAGCGTACCTTTCGCGAATCGGGCCTGACAACCCTGTGATGCTGTTTTTAGTACCCTTGCACCAGTTTCCCAAGACAACCTTTTTCTTCTTCGGAACCCTCCCGGCCTGTACCAGTGCGTTCCTATACCCCCCTTTGGTTGCTTTCCAGAGATCTTATAAATCCTTTTACAGCTCCCTTTAAGTCCCTGCGACTTTAGACTTTTGTCTTTGCTTGACTCGCAGCCGAGAGTGAGACTTCAATATCCCTTTTCCCATGATTCCCCCTTTTGGGAAGAATCTCACCGTTCCATCAGGCTGCCCCTCTCTCTTTCCTTTGGTGTTGCTCCGAGAGGTGCTTTCCCTGGTTCTTCCCCTCTCCGTTTCGAATTTTTGGCGGAATGTTCTGATGACCAGCCCGGACATAATGGATGGTCCTTGGGTCTGAGCCTTTTCTTTCACTTTCCAAACTTTTTATACTACTCCTTCCCCGCTCACCAAATGTTTTGGCATCCCCCCCCCCCCCGTGAAGTCCCCTTTTTCCGAACTTTTTTTCCCCCCCAGTCTTGGGGTTCGCTAGGTCCCTGCCGGTTCAACCCTCTGTGGCCTCTCCCTTTTTCGACTCCCTTTCAAACTCTTCGCTGTTTTGATATGCCTTTCGCGAGCGATACATTTTCAGTCTTTCTCCAGAACTCTTCACTCTGATCCCTAGTTAAGACCCCCCCCGAAGAAGACCTCTCAGGGATGTCCGCATGCTTCAGTATTAAATCTTCTTCCTGAACGATCTTTGATTAATGCCGAAGCCTCCGTTGTTATGGCCTTTTCCCTCAGGCTAGGCAGGCAGTCCCCCCTTTTTTTTCCTATTTGTTCTTCCTGCGTGAGGCTTCAGAGAGTGGCTCTTTTGGAATCTGCTGCCTGTTTTTTGCAAATTCATCCCTTCCTTCGGGTTTTAACCCTTTTTTGACATTTCAAATTTCAGCTCGCGATACTTTTCTTGTACGTTGTCATCCCGCGCTTTCGTCTGCCCTTCTCGGTTTCCCGCAATTCGGCTTTTTAGTGCATCCCTCATCACCGGGTCTTTGCTGAGCCCTTGATTTGGCCTACTTTTTCCCCGACAATTCCCTTTCGCCTCAACTCCTCTGATGTCTCCATGCTAATGTTCATGACGCGACCCCTTTTAGGCGCCTTGTCATATCTTATCAGGCCATAAAACTTTAGTTTGTTCTTGCTATTTTTCCCCTTCGAAAAAACTTTCCCCTTAGTCCCCTTTCTTTGTATAGACAGTTTCGCTACTCAATATTTTCGGACTTCCTTTTGCCGTGACCCTTTCCTTGGGGGTGGGAAAGCAAGAGCCTTCTTTCGACTTTTTGGTAGTGTTTTTTGAGGCCTTTATTTTTCGTCTTTTTCCTTTTCAGTGTTTTCGCCCTGCCTGTATGCTTTTCGATTCGTTTATGGTCTTTTTGCGTTTCGGTGGATGGACGCAACACCATCCCCTTTTTTTTTTTTCCACTGATCCTTTCCCCCTTTGGTCCTCAGAATGTTCTCCTGACTGAATTGCCGCTGTCTAGCCTTTTTCTCCGAAGCCTCCCTCTTTGCTCTTTTGATTCTTCCAGGGCCTACCGGGCTTTTCACCACCGCTGCGCTTCTTTTTAATGGTCTCGTAGCCGACAGGGACTCGACGAGTCCAAACCTTTAGCCGACGCCCCTTTTTTCCCAGGTCCCCTTTTTGTAGGGGCCTATGTGTGTTTTTTCCAGTAACCCCTTCCCCTTTGTTTGTTTCCTTTTACGACCTTTTACACAACTTGGGGCTGTTGCCCTTAAACTTTTTCCTCCATGCGTTTCCCACTCACTCTTTCTTTATAGTTAGTACTCTTTTCCCTAGTTCTGTAACCAAAATTCCTGCATGCGCCTTGGAGGGCGTTTTTTCAGTTTCCCTCCTTCAACCCCCCCTTTTTGAGGTCTCCCCCCCCAGACTTTTAGGATGCCGGGACGGTTCTACTTAGCCCCTCCGGAACAAATCGTCTTCGACCTTGACTCCCCCTCTTGGCCCCCCCCCCCTTGGGAACACTGGCAATTTGTTTTCTTTCTTGCCCTCCCTCGACTTCAAAGGACCTTTTTCCTGGGGGGTTTCCCAAGACCTTTCAGGATCGAGTTGCTTTACTTACATATTCTTCTACTCATTTTCTTAGTGATTCCAGGTATCGTCCTTCCGTTTCTTCAAGTTTTCCCCCTTTTCCGGTCCCCTTGATGCTCTTTCGAAACTCAGTTCCCCATAAAGCTTCCTTCGATGAACCTAAATCCGGCTCACACCGAAGTTTTTCGTGACTCTTTTATAAGTCCCCGGTTTTATTTTTTCTTTCGTTTCCTTATGAGCTTAACTTTAGTCTCTCCCCCAAAGATTTCCCTGAACGCTTCCCAACCCTGCGCTCCATGGAGTCTCCCCGTATTTCTCGGCTTCCCTCCGCCTTCTTGGGCTCGTGGAGCGCCGAAACCTCCGCCCTTTTTGTTCTTTAAAAGCAAAAACGATCCTTCTCATGTTTTTTTTTTTTTCTCTTTTTTTCTTCCCATCGGCACCCCTTTGTCGTCTGCCCTCTTCGCTCTTTCCTCCCCTTCCCATTTTGTTGTCTTTAACAACCTTCAACCTTTTTGCCTGTCTTCCCCGACCGGGGAAAGCTTCCTTCCCCTTCAAGCAAACTTCCCCCTCTTTCCCCAGGCGGCTTTTTCCTCCCCCCCACCGTGCACTCCCTTAAGATTCCCTCCTTTTCACATTCCCCCCAGAAATCTTAATTGTTTAGGTCCTCCGACCTTGCCCTTCCGCGCGGTTTTTGTGTTTTCCCCTTTCCATATGTCTTCTTCTGAGATTCTTTATTTTCTATTTTCTTTTCCAACCCTTCAGGTTTCCAATTGGAATCCTTCTTTTTCCTATTCTTCCTGGGTTCTCCGTTATCCTATCATTCCACGACTATATTCTTCCTGGCACTCGAAACCCTTTAGACCCTGAATCCACACCCGCCTTCCCCAGGTTCCCCCTGGCGATTCCCATCCGCTTGAATCCTTTTCCGGACCCCCTTGACCTGCCTTTTGCTGTTTTCTATAGTAATACAGGTTTTTCAACCCTTCAAACGTCCAAAACCCTTCTTTTCAAACCTTTCTTTTTGAGACCGTTTCTCATCGCCGCCGACCTTTATTCCCCCCTTTAAAAGGCATTTTTGGCGATTTTTTTCCACACCTCTTCTTGTTTGCCTTTTCCCCTGGACCCCCCCCTTCTACATACAGCTTTCTTTTATTTTTTCTACGTTTTTCCCAGAGCTTTTTTTCTTCCCACGACCTCGTTGAGGCCTTCCCTTGTTTCCTCATGTAAACCAGCACCCATTCGTGTCTTTTTTATCCACCCCCCCCACTTCCGTGGGCTAATCTTCACACCTTTTTGGGCTTTTCCCTGTTTTCCCTTATGCCGGACAGTTCCTTTGATGGCCCTCTTTCTTGTCAGCCGCGCTCCGCGACCCCACTCCCCCCCCTCGGTGAAGCATTTTTTTTGAGTTTTCCCCCTTCCTCCCGTTCACACGGCCCTCCCAGTTCAGACTCCTCGCAAGTGCTGTAAGTTCCCTCGGCCTTTCCTGTCAATTCTCCAAATCGAATTCTAAGATATTTTCTCAGTTCTCAAGATTTTCTCTGGTTCTCTCATACTTTTTCGGGCTCCTCATATTTGAGTTCGTCTTCCGAATCCCCAGGCCTTCCTGGTCGTTACCACCTGGTTCTAGTTACCTCCCCATATCTCTGAGCTCCAATTTCCCCAGAATGCCCCAGACACCCTTCCTTTGAAGTATGGACTTCCTCCGGAGTACCTCCCTTGTACATCTTGATACGATCCCTTTCTATGTTCGCGCCCAAAATTCTCTCGAACCTTATCCCCCTTTCCCTAGAGAATTACCAGCATTTCCCCAGTGAGCTTTTTTTCGAATGCGTTTCAATTCCTAACCCTTTTTTCGTTAATCTTTTTCTTTTTCCTTTTTGAGTCCCCCCTTCTAGCCCTTTCCAAGAACCCGACTTCTCGTCCCCTTCAGTTTCTTTTCCCCTTCCCCTTCTCTTTGACCTTTTTTCTGCACCGGCCCGATTTGCGAGGGTTTTTTTTCTGTTTTCCCCTTGCCTTTCCCGACTTGATACCCCCTGCCGCCCACTTTTCTTCCATTTAAATCCGACCTTCTCCCTTCTCAATCCCAGGTGTCACGCCTCCCCCCCCGGCCATTTCCCTCGACTTTTTTGCTCGCTTCCGACGATTCTCGGGCTTCTTTTCGAAGCTTCTCTGAGTCATTGCGGTTCGCCGTATACTTTCCTCGGTCTTTAGGTTCTTTGATTCTCCCCCTTTTTTTTCGGATCCTTCAACTTTCCCCCCGGTCGACTTCCTTAAGCCTCGAACTCGTCTCTCTGTTGACTTTTTTGTCTCGCTCTTGGAACGGTTCTTTTACCAGGTCCTTCCCCCAAAGATTTCACGGTTTTCTTCTCAGGCTCGGTCATGATGGGTCTCTCGACCCCCCCGTTTTTCTTCAAGCGCGTCCTTATCAACTCAGTTTTTTTTGACGTAAGTCCCTTGCCCTCCATATGGAGGTTCTTTATTTCTCTTGGTCCCCCGATTCTCCTTATTTAGCTTCAGAGATTACCAATAGGTCCCCCAAGCCCTTCAGGAGACTAGATTTCCTAATACCTGTGATTTTATGCAGTGGATCCCTTTGATAGGCGTTCCCCTCTTGCGCGCCCAGATTAATCACTTTTCGCTTTATAGTCAAGCCCCTTCCCCCATGTGCCCTTCTGTTCTTTTTTTATCCCATTTCTAGGTAGGGTTTGCCCATGTTTACCTCTGAGTGAGACACTTTTTCCCTTCAATCCCCCCCCCTTCGAGCAGTGTTCGATCCACTGTACTACCCCGGTTTCCTTCTTTTTGAGTTCACTTCGAAGTTTTTTCTCATCTCAGTCGGAGTAAACCCTCTTTGTAACTTTTCTTGATTTAGATTTCCCCTCCGTTCTTTCCCTATATCTTTTCGAAGGTTCCTCTCCCATTTCCCCCCCCCCGTTATTCTTCGCAATTCCTTAATCCCCCCCCCAGCTTCCTTTCATGCAGCAATGACCTTTCCCCGTATTTTACTCCTCAGTTCCCTCCCTCTGTTTTGACTGTTTGATCAAATTCGACTTTCTCGGGTATTTGTGTTTTATATCTCAGCCCTTCTAGTTTTTCCCCGCCTTCGGATTGGTAAGTCCCCCGTTCTTTCTGGAACCTCCTGTTACTGGTCCTGGACGTTTTTACAATCCCCCCTGAATACGCCTCCCCCCCCCTTTTTCAAACCCCTTCTTTCTTTCTCCCTCCACTTTCCTTAAGTTTTTTTTTTTCCCCTCCTTGATTGACGACTAACCCCTTTGTTCCCTTCCCTCAGATGACAATTTAACGCCCCGGTCCGTTCGCACTTCGGCACGACATCTCCATAGGGGATTTTTTCTGATGGTCTTTTTCCCGTAGGGCCCCTTTCCGAATCAACTGTACACTGATCCCCCATTCAAACTCCTGGACGCTTTTTCAGTTAGTAGGATCTTTTTCCCCCAAATTAGCTTTTTTCCTAATTTCCCAATCTCTTCTATTTAGTCTGAGCCCTCCCCTTTCTGTGGTGAGCGCCTTTCCATAATTTTTCCTCCCTGTCCCCCTTTTTCTTCCTTTTTGCTTGAAGCCCTCAAGCGCCCTTCTTTGAGCTGGTGAGGATTTGGAAATTTTACGTTAACCCTCTCGGCCCTTGGGGAAGGTTTCCCCTGACATGTTTTCTTTGAGTTCGTCCGTTCAGGCGATTTTTCCAAGTTGCGTCCCCCTTCTGGCCACCCCCCATAAACCTCCCCTGCTCCAACCTTCCTTAACAACGTTTGTATATCCTTTTGCAATTATTTTTACAATCCCTGTCCCTCCGATCCCCAATATCTCCCTTCGATCTTTTCAAGTTTTTTTTCCTAATCTGGTAGCTTGTCTGGTATACATATGACTCTCGCCTTGCTTTTTGATAAGTTGTTTCCCCTCTCACACTAAGATCCTTTTTGAAAGAACCTTTCCTGAAAATTTCTCCCTTTCCGCGATAAGTGTTCCCCTTTTTTGGAGCCCACGTCACTTTTTTTGAAACCCGGTATTCCCTCCAACCATTTGTCTTTCCCTTCTTCGGTTTTCCTTCCCCTGCTTCTAGCACAAAGTTCCTATTCTTTCTTTGCGACAACGTCGAGTCCGCCAACTGCATACCGAGAACTTTCAAGTGTGTAATTAATCCCAAGAGAATTTTTCTTCCCCTCAGAACAGCTGAGTGCGTCTTTCCTTTATTCTTCCTCCCCTGAGATTTCAGAGCTTTTAGCGTCTTACCCCCCCCCCGAATTTGCTTCCCTTTCTCTCCTTTTTTCTTCCCTTTGGTTCTGGGTCGAATCTCTCCCGACACCTTCCCCAAGGACAATGATCAAAAATTACTTTTTGTCCTCCCCCCCCCCCCCGAAACATTCCTACTAAGCGTTACAGTCCCCCTCGACCTTATAGTCCTGTGTTTCTTCCCATAAGTTTCGTACTGTAGTCCCACTTTTTCCGGGATCTTCCCTTGTAGTTTGCCGGGTTCTTCTGATTTTTTTTCCAAAACTCGAAGCGAAGACCACTAGCTGTTTTTTTATTTTTTTTCTGTCGATTTATTTCCCTCTTTGGCAGCGTTTGTCTCCTTCGTTTTCTGCTTACCCCTCTTCATACCCCCCTCCCCCCCAAAGGCCCCCCTTTTCTCTTCCCTTTCGCGGAATTTTTCCCCTCACTCTTGTTTTTGCGGGTTTTTTTTTAAGAAGATTTTTGCACTCTTTCTCCTTCCCCTTCCGTCTTCCTGATTTTTTTATTGGTTTTTTTTCCCCAGGTCCCTACCTGGCCGCCTTGATTTTGTTCTTTCTTTGGTTCAGTTTTTCCTCTTAGTTCTTGCACAACTTTTCTGTTCGGTCCTGACCTGATTTGTTTTCCCTTTTCAGTTGTTGTTTTTTTTTTGAAGTTCCCCCTTCTTCTGGTTATTTCCCCTGATTTTTCTCTGTGTGTTTATATTGGCCGCACACCAACCTCCCCTTTAGTACCCACGAAGTTTGCTCCCGCCCCCCCAAATCTTCTCCTGGCGACGGCACTTCGAGTACCCATCTAGTACTCGAACGCCTTTGCTGTCAAACACTCTTTTTGCATTCAATGTCTTTAAATATTCTCCTGGAATTTTTCCCTCCCCGATGGCTTGATGTTGACCCCTTATTCTGTTTTAGTCCGTCCCCCCAGACTCTATTTCACTTTTTTTTAGGTTTTTTTTTTCACGCAGATCACTTTTAAACGCAGATCACTTCCTTCCCGAAACACCGGTTACCCCCAATTTTTTCCATGTAGCCCCTGAACTTCCAACCGTCTCCGAAGGAGTAATGCTATTATTCCCGAGTCTTGTGGACTTCATCAGTTTCTCTTTATGTTTTCTCCCTTTCAACTGTTATCAGTTTATTTTTTTTTCTTCTTACGAGGACTCTCCCTTACACCCTTATGGTCCCCCCCTGACAGCACCGTCAGGTCTCTCTTCTTGATTCGCCTCGCTTTTTTCCCCGACGTTTCCTCCCCACGGCTCTTTTCTCCCCATCCTCCCCCCTTTTTTTTTTTTTCCTCCGTACGTGAAGACTACACGGCCCCCCTTTTTCGCGGTATTCCCCTCGCTTTTTTTGCGCGGAACCTTCCCTTTACGAGAATTTTTGCCACTGTCCTTTTTAAAAACTTCACAGCAAGTTTTTTAACCTCGTTTTTTTACGACTAAGTTTCACGGAAGGGTTCCACCCCAATAATGGGCATTGACGGCTTCCGCATGTGACTTTTCCCTTGGATTGTCCTGGCAGGGCTATTTCCTTTCCACAGCATTCCTCTCCCGATGAATGTTCGATCTCCGGTTGAGACTCTAAAGGCTCCCCATCCCTTCAGAAAAAAATATTGACCCTTCCCTTCTCTCTTGTAAGCTTTTCATGTGAACCCTGCTTCATCATGATCCAAAGCTTCTTTCTTTTTTGTCCATAGAAAGTTTTTTTCCTCGTTGCTGGTTCCCGTTTCATCAATTAAGTCTTAGGAATACCCCCTTTGTCGTCTCCTCTCCCCCAGTGTTTGCACCCCATCCTTCTCTTCTTTCTCCAGTCATTACCTTCCTTTGTCACACTTTGAGACTTTAGACCTTAGAAGTGTCTTGTATTTCCAATCCCTTTTTTTAGGGTCCCTAGCTCTCCAGGCTGAGATCTTCCTGATAAATCTTTTCTTTTCATCGGTGGCCGATGAAGCCCCTTTTCCCCCCAATGGTTTTCTCCTCACGAATTCGGGGCTTAGCTAAACTTTTTCCAATGTCCTTTTACGCTTCTGAAACCTCTTTTTTTCTTTTCTTTCATTGCTATAGATCTTTTCTTCGCACCCCATCCCTCCTTTATGAAATCTCCAAAGATCTAGTGCCCCCAGGAGCTTAATTGCTTTCTCAACCGTGGCCGCACCCCAACCCCCCACCCCCCCCCCCAAACACCCCCCCCCCCCCCCCCCGCTACCCCCCCTTTTTTCAGCCCGTAGCCCCTCTGCGTCTTCATTGTTTTTGCACCCTTGTGACCTCTGGCGGTCCTCTCCGACTTTGGGTAGCGGGCCGGACGATCACCTCCCTTTTTTTAGTCAAAGCATTCCTCCCCCATTTTGCCCTTCCGCAGTCGTACCTGGGATGTCGTATTTCCGCAACTCGGTAGGGCTCCCCTTCCTTGATCTTTCGTGAAGGCGGGTCTTAGGCGGGAGCATTTTTTCTTCACTTACGGACTTCCTTTCTCAGCTCTCTTCGGATTAGTCTTACTAGGCGCTTTACTTTTCTTAGTGATTTCAGGCCCTGCAACTTCTCCTCAGGAGACTTCTCCCAGAGACCCATTTATTTTCCTAAGATTTTGATGTTACTTGCAAACTTTTTGAAATTTCTAGATGAAAACCTCATTTCTCTTCACGTGTTTTTAAAGATTCTTTTTTCTTGAGTCCCTTTGGTTTCTCTCTGTTCCTTTTAGATTTTTTCTTTCAGTGGGCGAAATACCTCCTTCCAGTCCCGGCCCTTTCCTTGATATTGCTTCGTGCCCTATTATTTTTGATTCATTGCGATGCCTGTCCCACATCTTTTTTTTAAGATTCAATTGAGCCCCTCCTTCCTACTTTTGTTTTTTTTCCTTATCATGCCTTACACCCTTTTTCCAGGCCCCTTTGGCGTAACTCGACTTTGCCTTCCCCCCCTTGGCCATATAAGAGGTACTTTTTCCGAAGTGTTCCTTGAATTTTGCAAGCCCCTCACGGACATTTCGTTTTTCCCTACCCCCCCCCCTTGGATGGATATACCTGCCTCCATTTCCTTTCGTTTCCTCCATCCCGTTCTGGGTCCCTTGGTTCTCCCCAAACTTCCCCCCCCTCTTCGGATTCCCCCCTCCCAAGTTTTTCAAATTCTTCCCGATGGTTCTTTCTTGCTTCTCCCTCTACGATCGTGCCTTTATTGAAAAACTTAGCCTCCCTCCTCAAATCTTCGTTGACTTTTCACTTACTCGAAAGTCCTTTCCGCAACGGACTCCGTTTCAAAGGCCTCCGCTCTCATGAAGAGCCCAGAGTCGGGCTCTTCCCTCGATAAAGCCGGGTTCTGGACGTCCGGTCAGATCCAAGGTCGGCCTTTTTTCTTTTTTCTTGAGAGTAATTTTAAAATAGGTGGCGTTTGTTTCATTTGGTTACATAGAGTCCTCTAGAGTTACAAAATCTTCCATCGGCAACCCCCTCGGAGTAAACCCCACTGTTCTCTTTTTCGTTGCTACTAAGATTTTCCAAAAGGGAATAGGTTCGTAGAAACTTCTATTAGATTTCTTTTTTAGAGTATTCTTCTCCTTTTTTTCTAGTTTCCTTTAGAATGGTCAAGACCCCAAAAGACGTTTTTCTCAAGATTCTTTTTTTAGTGTGAGCCGTGTCACCTTTCTTCTCTCCTTGTTTATTGGCCCCCGCATCCCGGTCCCCTGCAGTCGGAGTCCGCAACCTTTTCCCGAGTTCATCTTTTTTTTTTCTACAGGTAAGGGGATTCCCTTTTGCGATGTTCTTCAGACCTTCGACGAACCCCTTTTCCAATGATTTCTTTCCTTCTCAGCCTCCCGTCAATAGATCTTCTCAACGAGATGATTCAAGCAAGGATATTATCCCCCTCATCTCGAAAGTGGGGCACTTTATTCCCTTCGTGTGGGTTTCCTCTCGATTAGTTTAATTTTTCTGTTTCTTGCAGGTCCCTTTTGATTTTCCTCCTCTCCCCCACGTTTAGCCTGTTTCTCACATGCTAACTTCCCTGCTCAATTATCACAGTACCTAGAGTACCTTCCTTCATTCTTTTGCTGATGGCCTTTCACGTTTCGACGGTCTGTCATTCTACCCCCCCGCTAGATGCTCCCCCGTCTTTAATGCCGTCGGGCCGACGACAGAGAGCCAGGCACTTTCCTGCGTTTGCAAGACTTCCCTTAAGAACTGACTTGCCCATACACTCCCCCCCCCTTGGTTTGTTCTTCCGAATGTCCCCCCCCTGGGCATTTAGGGTTGTTTTTTTCCCTTTTTTTTACAATGGATCCCTTGATCCAAGTAGCCTCCAAAAAGCCCCCCTTGAAAGGATTCGGCCGATTACTTTTTTTTCCTTTTTTTAAAGTTTCTCCCGAGATCCCTTCGCCCCAGCTCTTCTTCCCTATGAGTTCTCTTTTAAGCGATTCCTCCCCCTGAAGACAACCCCGAAGAGTTTCAATATTATTCTTTTCCCCCCTCTGTGGTGAGTTTTTTTTGTTGCAAATTTCCTCTCCAGACCACCCCGCTCCCCAATGATTTCCCCGAGTCCTCAGACCAAGACTTTTTCCTTCCTTATAAGAGTCTGTTACCCCCAAGGATAAGTCCCCCTTCTTTTGTTGGCCCCTTTCTGTCCTTGCGGAATTTTGAACCTTCTTCTCTTGATCTTTCTCACAGCTCCCTTCGAACCCTATGAACCTCCACCCCTCGCTTCCCCTGAAGTTTTTCCCCCCCCTTTTCTTCGATTCCTCTTTGAGACCCCGGTGGTTCCCTTTTTTTAGAGTTGTCCTTTCCTAAGGCAAATTCTTTCATGCCAGCTGACCCCCCCCGAAAGACGCGCCGAAATTGCAGGGTTTCTTAGGCTTTCCCGAGACCCACTGTAAGCTCCTTCGTCCCCCCCCCCTTCGGCTTGCACGGGCGGTTTTTGTTTCCCCGCAAATCCTGTTGCTGTTTTGTTTGTCTTGGGAAGTTTCGTAGACCCCCCTCCAGGTCCCTTTTTCCTTTTTTTTGATTCTTTTTCGCTTTTCCTCCTTGGTGTCTTTTCTGAACTTCTGTTATCCCTCAGAATGGATTTTTGTCCGGCGAGACCCCCTTCAACCTTCTTCCCCCTCGAGGCGAAGTTTTTAGTTTTTGGACCGACCCCCCCTCCTTCTAAGGCCCCCCAGGTCCTCCTTGAAGCGTTGCCAAAATTTTTTCGTAGCGGTCTTTCATTCCTTTTCTCTATTCCAGTGTTGACGTCCTTACTCCTAAGGTCTTTTTCAGGACTTTCCCTCAGTTTTTCACTATGTTTTCTCTGTCCTTTTTCAGTCTTCCTTTTGGAAATCCCCTAATTCCCTTTTCTGCCAGAGATTTTAATTTTTTTGGTTTTTTTTGAAGAAGCTTTGAATTTTTTTCTTTCATCTTCTGTTCCTCTCCCCAAATTCCGTAGACAGATCTCAAGCCTTTCCTGCCCCTTATTAATGCCTTATTTCCGTTCCAAGTAGTATGTTTTCCCCTTTGAATCTTTCTTACTAGTCTTTTTCTTTTTTCTGGAAGTAAGTTAAAACTGTGGCGAGGGGTTTTTCTTGTGATCGCTGTTTGTTCTCAAGCCCACCACTTTTCATTAGGCGTTTCACCCACCAACTTTTTCCTCCCCTTCTTTTTAATTTTTTTGGTCCAGCTCCGCTCCAGAGTCAGATTTTTCGTGATCCTCGACGGCAGTTTAAGCTTTTTCCTAAGAATTTACCGGTTCTCCCCAACTGTGCCTGTTCCCGACCATCCCCCCCTCTTTTTTGGCCTTCCAGCTTTTTAATGCTTTGCGCGTTTTTGCCTCCCGGAGCAAACTGGGTCCTTCCTGACTTTCCCCCGACAGCCCCCATTTTCTTTCCCCATCTATTCTTCCCAACCCACTGTAAATGCGCCTGTTCCCCTGTGCAGTATCTTTTCCCCGCAGTTTTTCTATCCCGTGGTGTCGCCACTCCTCAATGGGACACGTCTAGCTAGTGGGTAGTATACCCTTGAGAGCCGCCCCCCCAGTTTTCACTTTCTCCTGAGATCGTTCCTTTCTCTTCCGAGGCTGTTCACCTCCTCTCACCTTCGACTCTCCCCGGTTTAGGATCAGTTTCCAGCTCCTTTAACCTTTTTTTTTTGGACTTCAACAGTTTTACAGTGTTCTCCCTACCTTCCCCTTGTTTTTTTTTTCCGATCCCTAAACTCTAGTTCTTCCCCCCCACTTCCCAGATTTTCTTAATAATCCTCATACCTCCTATTTTTTTTTTAGTTGTGGACACTTGTCGCCCCCCCCCTGCCATTCGGAGGCTTGATCTTCCCCCCCCTCCCCTCTTGACCCCCTCTGGACGCTCCCCCTCTACATGAGCTTTTCTTTAGATCCATGGACCCCCTGTGGGCCTTCCCGAAAATCGCCGTGTGGCTGCCTCCTGATAAGTTTTTGGTTAAGCTTTTTTGACTCCTCGTGGATGTGTTTTTCCTTGCCAAATTTTTATGGTCCTCTCGGCCCGATTTTGTCCTGAGGATTCTTCCCCTCCCTTTGAATCCCCTTCTCCGAATTTTTGCTTTTCCCGCGAGTTCCGAAATTTGATCTCGTCCAAGCCCTTTCAAGTAGTCCGTCCTTTTTCCTCAATTTTTCTTTTTCACGAAATCCCCCTCCGATTCGCCTTTGGAATTACTTTTTCAGCAGACACCCTTACCCACAGTTCATGCCCGTTGAGTTTACCACCGTCCCCGATTCTACGCGTTGAGCATCCTTTATGCAGTTCTTTCGATCCCCCATAACTGGGTAGGGATCTATCCTATCAGTATTCTTTTTTTTTCCGACTTTTTTCTTTCTGGGAAGTTCGGTTTTCCCCCATTTGCCTATTTAGACTAGGACTTTCTTTTTGCTTCCTTTTTAATCGTGCCCAGTTTTCCACCTTAGGTCCCACTTTTCCTTTCGTATCGGCCCTGGTTCCCCGCGCCCCTTCCTTTTGACCACCTTTTTCTCGCGACGTTTCTTTCACGGTTTGACCTTTTTTTCCATAGTTTGAAGATTCTTCAGTTTTTCTCTCACCTGTTCGGGTTTTCCCCTGGGCTTTTCCATGCCTTTTCTTTTGAAGTTCTAAATTTTTTTTCGAACCGGTTTATTTTTTTCCCTCCTTGATCCTCACAGTTCTTCAGGTTGTTCCTCCCTATGCTTTTTTAGTGAGTTTCCTCCTTTTTTCTTCCATCTTTCATCTTTTCAGGTCTCTTCCCTAACCCTTTTCTTTTTTATAGATAGCAAGCTCCCCTGTTAGTTCGGCCTATGGCAGCTTCTTCCCTCGGCCTTCGAGCCCCACAAGTTCCCCAATCGGGACATTCGATTGGCTTTGTAATGGTTTTTCCCTTTCAGGCCCCCCACGCAATTTTTCCAAGAAAGCGCTTTTCCTCCAACCGGGTTGGGTTTTTTGAGCGAAAGAACCTGAGTCCTTTTCTTGACTTCTTACCTGACCTAGATCTCTTTTTTCTTTGTTTTGGATCCTTTTCGAACTTTCCCCCCTTGAAGACTTTTTCCAGGCCTTTTTTTTCCATCCCAGTCTTCTGGTTTGCATTCACGCTTTCCTTTCTTTTATAAGTCTCCTTTTCCCGTTCCTCGAATGATCCCCCCCCCCCTTTATGCCTTCAGCCCTTTCGTTTTTTAAGACTTTCCACATTACATCTCCCCTAACGATCCTCTCTCTACGCACATGAAGGATTTTTTTTTCATTAAGTCCCCCTCATCTCTTCGGGGATCTCCATCTCGAAACATCCTCTTGTTTTTTCTTTATGCTTTGGTTTGCTTCCCCCATTATTGTATGTAGCCCTTTCGGCGGAGGATTCTGTAGGGTTCTGTCGGTTACTGGGTTCAACGTTTTGATTTCCACAAGTTGGCCTCCCCCTCCCCTTTTTTAAAAGGCTTTTGTGTGCTAAACGGATCCTTGAATCCATTGATTCTTTTTTCTTCCCTTTTTTATGCTCCAGCGATAGTGTCTCCCCTTTTTCCATGTAGCCTTTCGTTAGTTTCCCCACTACTTTTGGTTCCCCCCTCCTTCAACCTCGGTGATGCTTTCCCCATGCTTGTTTTTTTTTAAGGTGCGCCTCTAAATTCCTCTTCTACCCCTTTCCTATGTCTTCCCCTTTTCATTATTACTTCAGTTCTTCCACGAGGAGGCGCCTTCGCAGTCCCCAATTTTTCCCCCTTCATCTTTCCTCGAACTTTTTTCAAAGGGAGGTATCGCCCTCTGGGCTGCGAAGCCCCTCTGCTTTTTTACCCTTCTTCTCTGGCCAGACTGGTTCCATCCTGATTGATCCCCCTTTGGCTTCCTTTCCCAGAAGATCTAGCCCCTTGAGAGAAGACTCTCAATGATAGGCCGCGATCACTCTTTGCAAGACCCCAATTTACCCGTGGCTCTTTCTTTTTCTTTGTTCATTGTTTTGAGCACAGTTTGATCGGCTTCCTTTCCTCCCCCCCCACCAGCATACGCTCCAGATGAGAGATTCCTTTTCCTTTAGGATCCCTTTTTCCCCTTTGACTTTTTAATCATCCCATCCAAGGTGTCTTTTTTTTCCCCCAAAGGATCGACCCCTTGGGTGTTTTTATCGGCGCACTCCTTGGACAGGTCCGGGAATTCGTCTTAAATGACCTCGGTCCTTCTTTAGTGATTTTCTTTGGGTTCTTACTTTTTCTTTCTTTCCTTCCTTGTCACTTTTTCCAAGCTCATCTTGTTTCGAGGATTTTTTCCCTTTCTTCTCGGTTCCTTTTCCTGGCCTTTCCTCCATTGAACCAAATTTCTATGACAAGGGGTTCCCAGCCACAATTCGAACCTTCTTCTTACCTCTTTGTTCAATCTTCCGTCCCCCTCTTTCCCCAGTCTTCTTATCACGCTATCCTTTCTATTCCCTCTTGTTTGCCTTCCCACTTAAGACCGCTCCCCCTCTTAAGTCCTTCGTCTTAGTTCCCCATTTCATGACCCCCCCCCAAGATTTCCTTTTTCATTGCCCCCCTTTTCCGGCCTTTAGCTTTCTCCCTCCTCGCGTGCCCCTTTTTTCGCTATGTCTTCCCCTGATGCTCCCCACAAAGAGGACTTCGATATGTTCCCTTTTTTATTTTAGGCGTTTTCCCCCCTTCCTCCCGTCAACTCCGCACGGTCACCCTTTAATGATCCTTGGTTGAATTATTTCCTGTTTTTGATTCCCTTGCTCCCACCCTTCCCCTCACTATAGTCCTTTTTCGTGCTTCTTTCTGATCCGTTTTTTTTCTTTGAAGTTTTCAAAGTCCTTTTTCCCCAGTCTTGAGCTTCGCTTCTTCTTTGAATTTATTTTAAGTTTTTACTCCCTCCCCCCAATAAATTTCTTTTTATCTCCATGAACCCTTATTTCCCCGATCTACCGTTGCATTTTCAGTGTCCCTTTCCCCTTTTAAGGTCATCCTCAACCCAAGATCCCCCGATGCTTTGATTTCCCCCCCTCCCAGCTCCCCCCCGAGAAAGCTTTCTTAGACTTATTGGTTTAGATCTCTTTCAATCCTCCTTCTGGACCCTTTCGAGCCTCTTTTTTCCCATGTTGTCGGCTTTTCCTTTTCCATTTTCTCTTTTTTTCCTGAACACTCTCGAATTGTGTTTTCCAGATTTTTTGAAGTTTTTCTAGTCTTTTTTTTTTTTACACGACTTTTTCTCTTTGTTTTTTTTCCCCCCAAAGGGATTTTTCTTTCACCTTCCTTCTTTTTGTTCGATCTCTCCCCTTTTAGGTTATCCCTGAAATTTTTTTGTGTGCAGTACTATGGCCCTTCTTTCCACTTCACACTCCCCCCCAACAGCAGCCCCTCCTGGACTCCTTGCTTTCCGCCCCCCCCCTTATTTACCTTTTCCAAATTTTGAAGTTTTTTTTTGGCACCCCAACATACCTTTGGTTTGATTTTTTCCTTCCCGTGTCCTGACCGATTTTTTTTTGAGACTTTTTTTTTTTCCTCTTTGAGCATTATGCCTTGCTGAATTTCCCTCCCTGCCGTAAGATTTTCTGCTCCGGGTTTTTCAACTCCTGAGGCCTTCCCTTCTTTCCCCCATTACCCTTTTCTTCTTTGTATGAATTTCCGTTGTTATGTATTTTTCTTAGTCGACCTTGCTGAATTCTTTGCCCCTCGAACGTTCTTTCATGACCAATCCCTTTCCCCCGTTAAGTCCCCCCCTTAGACTTTTTCCTTTTTCCTCAAATTTTACCCAATTCTTCTCCTTTCCTTTTAAAGACTTTTTCCCCCCTGTGTCTTCTCCGATTATTCTGGTTTATGACCTTTTTTTCCACTGTGCTCGTGTTCTTTTTGCGCTTTTTTTTTTTCTTCACCCCCCCCCCAAACCCCTTCCCCATCCAAACAAGATACTAATTTTTGCCTCCCTCTGTTATCTCTCTTCCCCTTAATAGCTCAGAGTTTCTTCCCTTTTTCTACGCCTCTAAGTTTCTTTCTTTCCTCCCCACATCATCCCCCCCGGGTTTGGGAATCCTTTCTTCCCTTTCCCCCTGACATGACCCCTACGGTTTTCGGTAGACTTTTTACTTCCGCATCTCCGGCCCGGCCCTCGAGGCCGGTGAACTTGTTGCCTCTGATTTAAACCCCACTTCTCACTCCCCCCCTTTTTTTACAGGCTTCCTTTCTCCCCCAAACCACGGTTTCCTCCCCACCCCTTCCTTCCCCATGAGACTGATTCGTCCCCTCCAGACTTTTTCTCCCCAAGGTTTTCAGGGTTCTTTGTCCCTCGTACCTTTTACTTACCGAACCCTCCTGACAGAATGGGACCGTCCTGGCCCCCTTTTGTTACCGTTTTCCAGCACCGTAGGGTCCTCACTTTTTTAGCACCCCTAAGCCTAAGTTGCCTTACTCTACCCTGCCTGCTTTTGGCCTTTTCCCATAATTTTTACAATACTGTTTCCCTTCTCAGAACGGTTTCGTTTTTTCCTCCCCGAGCACCCACATTTCGGTCTCCCACCCCTTCCTCCATTTCCAAAGAGGTGCAGGGCGGTAAGCTCGCTATAGCCCACTTGTGAGACGCTTTCAAGAACTAAACTTCCCTCGGTCTGGGACCGTCTCTCCCCTTTTGGGGCCACTCCTTGCATTCCTTTATATTTTTCAGAATTTCTAAAGATCCTTCGGTCCCTTTTGGCCTTTCCTGCCAAGTCCCTCCCTTTAACCTCTCCTTCGAAATCCTTTGGTTCCCTTGGTCCTGGCTTTCTTGGCCTGACAACAAATTTTCTTTCTTTCTACTCTACCCCCCGCCCCTCCTCCTTTCAGTCCTTTAGAGCCTTTTTTGCAAGGGTTCCTTCTACAGGGCCATTCTAGTTTTTACGGGTGGGGTTGGGTTGTGTGTTGGTGCACTTTCGATGATTTCGAACCCCCCTGCTTAGTCCCGCTCTTTTTTATTCGTGCCTCCCTTTTTCGAACTCCCCCTCCTTTTTCCAGTTTTTTTTCCCTAAGGAAGATCTCGGGTTCTAGAATTTCTCATTCTCCTATAGTCATTTTTTTAGATGCTTGCTTGCGTTTTCCTCCCTCCAGGATTCCCCCCCTTTTTTTTTTTTTATTCTTTTTTTTAAGGAGAATTACTCTCCCTTTGTTTTTTCCCCTTTAACCGCCTTTTTTACCTCGCCCCGCTTTTTTACAAGTGCCTTCGATCCCCGGGAGACCCTTTGATTTTTTTGGATTTCCTACCCCCCCTTGATCATACTTTTTTCTTTAACTCGCCCCTGTTGATACCTTCCCTCATTGCTGTAAACTTAACTTCCCTTCCCATCTTGGGGCTAGGTCCGCGACGCTGTGAGTTTTTTGTTTTTTTTTTTCTTTTTGGGGTGAAGGCTGACGTCAGGGGGCTTCCCCCCTTCTTCTCTTGTCATTCGGCTTTATTTTTTCCCCCTAGGTTCCTTCTTCGATTTTTTGGAAATAACTTTAGGTCCAGGATTCCCCCCCCGGCACTTGTCTTATAAGATCGAGCGACGTTTTTTTTTCCCCTTCTCTCTTCTATCGATCTTTTTCCAGACCGAATCGAAACCCTTCCTTTTTCCAAACCTCTGTAGTACTTTTCCGTTTTAAGAGATTTTTGTCTTCGCACCCTATTAAGAGTAGTAAACCACCCCCCTACGGATTCTTTTCTTCCAAGGCTCTTGAGTTCAACTTTTGAAGTTCCTTTCTTTGGGGATTTTGCATTTTTTTTGGCTCAGGACTCACTCTCTCATCCAATCCCTTATTTCATGTGGGCTCCGTCTTAAATTTGACCCTAAAGGATTCCCACGAGCCTTTTCCCAGGAGATTTCCGGGTTTCCTTTCGAGATGTCTTCTTGTTAGTAGTTATTATACCCTTTGTAGGAACACTCCCAGGGTCTCTAAAGTTTTTGTTAATATATTTTTCCTAAGTTTTAGCTTCTCCTTTTTTCGTTTCGTGATTTTATTTATACCTGCTCCCTTCATTTGAAGATTTTTCCCTTATTCAGTACCTTTAGAGTTTTTTTTTTTTAGCTCAAGCCCTTTATCGAGGTTTCCGCCTCCCCTCCCCTTTTAGTTCAGGGCCCATTTTTAAACCGACCCCGCGTGCTTTACTAACCCCCAGCTCCTGAATTGTTTGTTTTTCCCATAAACCCCCTGTCCCCCCTCAGGGGCTGAGTGCATTAAACTTCTAGGATATTACCTTTGTGCCCCCCTTTTCGCAGAGTCCCCCCCTTTTCTCCAAGACTTTTGATGCTTCCCCTCACCCCTTTGTACACCTGCACCCCCTTTGGTCCCTCCTCTCGTTTTCTCTTTTGCCCATCAGTTTCCTCATGTCTATTCCGCAACCCTTTTTATTGACACGACGACCTGCCCTGCAGCCCCAATTCCTCTTCAACGATACTCCTTCTTCTCAAGGACCTCGTCGTTTCTGACTTCTCCTCTTCACCATCGGGGTATTTTTTTTTTTCTCCCTTCCTAAGACTCCTTTTTTTAGAGTTTCTTCCTTTTCCAATCTGCTTTCCCCTTCAGCCCTTTGGTCTCCTCGTTTTTTCCCTTCGGTGTTTGAGGCCCCCGCGTTGCGTTTTCGCTTTTCCATTGAGGGTTCATGGTCCCTAATACTTTCCGTGCGTCCCGTTTCCCCCCAACATTTTCCGCCTCCCCCCGGGCGGTTAACACAGTTTCCCCCTTTAACTTGCACCTTTCTCTACTATGCGAGCCTGATTACTTCATCAAAAGAGTTTCCTTTGGGTGCTTTTTCCTTTCAGACTCCCCCCTCTTTCTCTTAGTCCCCCCTGTTCCCCAGCCAATCCCAAATCTTTTTTTCCCCTTTGATTTTTCCCCTTTTTTTGGTAGCCCCTGTGCAGCCACTTTCCTTCATCCCGTAACAACCTTTTTTGGCTGAACTTCCTTGGTTTTTTCTACCCTTTTAAACTCTTGCGTGTCCGTTGTTTCTTTCCCAGCCCCCCAAATCCCTTTTTCATTTTTTTTCTTTTTCCAAGAACCTTTCACCGGGATTTCTCTGGCGCTGCCTAAGCATCCGGGCTTTCCATTACTTTCCCCCAATCCCCTGCTGGCCTTTTTGATCCCCGTTTCCTGAAACTTTTGGGATGATCCTTCCTTTTGCTCCTTCGGCATGCTTTTCTCCTTCGGAAGTTGTCCGGGGATGCTCTCCAGTGACTACTTTTTTTCTCATTCGATTGATCCCGATCAGGCTCCCCTATTATGAATTTGACTTCTATGGACCCTCGGCCCTCCACTTCCTCTGTGAGAACCCTCCCCTGGAGGGGCTCTCTTCTCCTCACACTTTGGCGCCATATTAAACCCGCTCGACTCGCCCTTCAGACTCTTTGCCCTTTTTCTCTGCCCTTTGTCCTTAAGGTTTTTTTGTTCACCCCCTCTTCTGCAGCTTGCTTTCTCTCCCCCGGTTTTCTCGGCTTTGCGCGCTTTTGCACCTCTTTTTTGAGGGCCGCTATCCAATTTTTTCCTTGACCTCAATTGTTTTCCCCGAGAACCCCTTTCTGGTTTTCCCCCTCGGCCCAGCCCCCCCACCGGTTTCCTTTTCGCACATTTTTAATATACTAGGCGCTAAGGCTTTCTCCTTTTTGTTTATCTGCCCCCCCTCAACGTAGCGTGTTTGTCCCTTTACCTCCGACATTCCGAGAGATTTTTTGGCCGGGTTTCAGTGACTTCTCCCCAAAAATCCTCTTTTTTTTTTTCACAGGAGTCTCCCCATCTGACTAGATTTTTTCCTGGGATCTGAAGGGATTCCTTCGGACCTCTTCTGTTAGGAGGACCCCCAGACCTTCCTCCGCCATCCACTCCCATACTTTTTTTTCCCAAATCGCCTTCTTATTCCTCCTCTCCCCAAGCGCCAACTTTCCCTGCTTTTTCAACGTTTCCGGTCCAAAGCTCATCCTCTTTTTTTTTCCACGGTAAAATCCTCGACATTCTTCTTCCTTCGTTCTTCTTTTTGATCCTTTTTCTTTTTAAGTTTTTTTGACCCGGTTGTGATGGTCTAGAAACTCCCAGGCTTACCCCTACATCTCATCCTATATTAATCGGATGTTTCCTTGTTTGATTCGCATTCCTATTGGAATCCTTTGCATCCCCCCCCCAAGTTTCCCTCTTACTTTAACTCCCATCTCCTCTCTTCATGATTAAAATTTGCTCCCCCTTTTCCCCTATTAGGATTTCGTCCCCACACATTTCGAGTCTTTTCCCGAACCCCCCCTTTAGGTTTTCATTTTCCCGTAGT
>Ga0179593_1520554_pt1 | contig 28545 bp, 27 predicted proteins | sample CZODoug2_1_08_16_FD_185931 | JGI IMG/M metagenome (GOLD analysis project Ga0179593, IMG submission 185931) | Vadose zone soil fungal communities from Angelo Coast Range Reserve, California, USA - CZODoug2_1_08_16fungal (PacBio error correction) | ecosystem: Environmental > Terrestrial > Soil >... | reverse complement strand
GGTCCCTTTTTTTCCTTCCCGCGGAGGGACCCCTTTTCAGTAGTCCGTTCATGAGCTTTTTTGGCTTAGCAAGTGCCCGGTTATACCGTTTCCGACGGGTGTGAAGTGCCTTTTTCCTTGAGTGTCGCCCGTCCACGACTTTTTTGCTTCCGAAGCCGACTTTTCCCCTTGACGTGAAGTTGTGGCCGTTCTGGTGAAAAGGAACGAGCTCTTTCTCCCAAGTCCCCTCCTGTCGTGAAAGGATTTCCTGATAGAGCTCTTCCGTTGACGCCCCCCTTTTTTACTTCCCCCCCACCCCCTTCAGCCGTTGCCCCCATAAAGAGACGCATTTCACTGGAAGAAGTTCCTTTCTTTTTCCAGAAGTCTTCCCCTCCCCCCTGTCCGCTCTTTTGACTTTGACTTCTTTTTGCCGACCTTTGCCGCAGTACTAGAATTCTCCCTTCTCGTCGGCAGAACTTCCTTTTTGGGCTTGGTCTCTGGGAGAGGTGATGACCCTTGGTGTAAGTTATACGGCGTACACCCACCCTGAGGTATTTCTTTTTTTTTTTGACTTCCCCCCTTTTCCCCCTGGCTTTCTTCCCTCCGTCGAAGAAAGTCGTGTTGTCCCGCTAAAACGAGACAGCAGCTTTGGTGTAGAACATTTTTTTCCCCCCTTGGAGTTCCCTTGGTTGGCCTTTTTTTCCCCCCCCTCCAGTTCGCGTTGACGGGGACCCAGTCGATTCATGCGTTTTTTTATGAACGCGAATTTTTTCTTCACCCCCCTTTTTGGGGGTTGGTGGGTTGGTGTTTTTCCACGTTTTGTTTTGAACTGTCTTTTTTAGTTATAGGATTTTTCCCCGTGTACGATCCATGGCTCAACTTTTTTTTTTTTTCCTGAAAGCCTTTCCCAACTCCCCCAAGACAGAGGGTCCTCCCCTAGCTTCTTTCCCCCCTCATTACTGAGTGTGCCTCCTTGTGATCTCGAAAGCAGAGTAGATGTAATGGTCTCATTTCAACGTAGGGTTCTTTCCCCCGGAGTTTTTTTTTTTTCCAGTTTACAATGATCACCAGAACGCTTTTTGAGCTGTTTTCCTTGTCGTTTTCAAGAAGAGCCCTTTCCTGGTGGGCGTTTTTCCTATGCCCCTTTTGTGGTTGGGCGGTCCTCTTTTTCCGGAAGGTTGGAATTATACCTGAGGGATCGTAGTGGCCTATTTGTAGAACCTGGACTTTTCGCCGTTCTTCTTTGACCTCTCCACTCGATCTTTTTTTTTTTTTTCTTTTTTTTTTTTTTTTTCCCCCGTTTTGCTGGAGACCGGCAGACTTTCCCCTTTTTCCTGCTGGGTTCGAGGTCCCGTCTGCTGCAGCACATCTCTCTTTCTGTGAAGCTGGTAACGCTATGTCCTTCCCCTCCGGTGCCGCTTTTTTAAGTTTTTATCCAAGCGCTAGTCGTTCTGTCATCTACTTGGAGCCTTTCCCCCATCCAATTATCCTCTCACTTCTTCCTTCTGTCGAACTAACTCCTCGGTAAAGACTGTTTGTCCTATATTCCCGTGGAGCTTCCTTTGAGTCCCCTCCTTTTTACGCTCATTTTCTTTCTACTTAACTCTCCCTTTCAGATCAGTTCCTTTTATGAAAGGTCCGGGTTTACGTACCGGCGGCCAGGAACCTTCTTTCTTCGATCTAGTTGAAGTGGTGCAGGATCACGCATGCCATACCCTTTTGGTGTAAGTATACTACCTTTATCCCTTTTCCCTTCCCCCCGTAGAAGATTCCATTGGTCGTTCGTGTCTTGCATGGCCTGTCCAATCCAGCGCGATGTCCGGGGATACCTGAATTCACAGGAGGTATCTTGATCTTCTCCCTCATCGTCACGACTTTTCAGAAGGGACCGCACTCTCTTTTAAGGGAATTATAAAGTCTCCGCCCAGTCGATTTGGACCCCTCTTTCAGTTCTTTTCCATTGGGGTCCCTCTTGCTCCATATGTCTTTACTCACCGCCTTCTCGCCGCAAGGTCCTTCCCCTTTTCTGGCAATGGTCCTACTGCTTCGTTTTGTCTTTTTTTTTTAGCCCCTTCAAAATGAGGTGCTCGGTCCAGATACTTTTCGGAGTTTTCGTATCATTCCTCGTGTTATTTCTTTTTTTTACTGACCCCCCCCCCCCGGTCAGAAGATTTTTGCAAAGGGGACCGGACATCTTTTGGACGGGTTCCTGAGATGGTTGACTTTGATTTTTTCCCCCCCCCCCTTTTTTCCAGGTGGCGCCCCTCGGAAGGCATCCGGGCAGGCAGGACATTCCCTCCTCCCTCCTTGTTGTGTTTTTCCTTCTCTTCTTTCAACGTCCCCCCTTCCCTTACTCGCCCCTTCTCCGGGTGAGTCACCCTGCAAAAAGCGCCATTCCAGCAAGGAACCTTTTGTAAGTCTAGACGTCGGTCCTTTTGAAACCCCCCTTCTCCCTGCTCCCCCCTACCTCCCCCCCCGACCCGAAACCCCTCCCCTTAAACAAAAATGACCAGCCCTTGCTAAGAGAAAACTCGTTTTCGAAATAGTAGAGGATCCCCTCATTGTGGATTCTCCATGCCCTTCCCTGCCCCTTTTGTCTCATCTGCCTTCCCCCTTGAGTAACTTGACGCGGCCTTTTCTGCGTTAGGCCTTTCCCCCCCTCCCGACGGTATCCGTTTCGCCAGCCTTTTTTCCTTCATCAATCGTGGTAAGGAGCTTCGCGGCGCTTGTGATGCACAGTCTCTTTCTGGTCCCTTCCTTTTTTCTAGTTGTTGTTTTTTTCCTTTTCCTATCGGCACTCCCGTCTGTTGGAACGAAGCTTTTCCTTTCAGGATCCGGACACTTTGCCTGTAAGTCTTCATGTCGCCAAAAGGGTTCAACGTCCTTCGAAAACTTACGATTCCTCATCTGAGTGCCCAGTCCTTGAAACCACCACCCAACAAGGGAGATGCATCCGGATCTTTTTTCTTGCCAACTTTCGACAGGGATAAGCGACCTCCCCCTATCACGGATGGGACTGGTACTTGTATCCTCGTGGAACAGGAACGTCCTCTTTCCCCCTCTCCCTGTGACGAGAAGCTGCCCTTCTTTCGAAGACCCCCCCCTCCCCGCGATTAGGGCGCGTCTGATCCACTGACCACCATTCCTTAATTTAGTTCTAATAGAACCCTTCCTCCCTATAACAGCAGTAGTATTCAATTTTTTTTCTGCCTCGCTACTAGAAGGCGAGGAAATTTTTTCTTCCCTTTTGTTTTCCTCTTCCTTCCTTGCGGCTCCCGAGTAACTCTCCCAAAAATGTAAGGCCCGCTAGTATCATCCGCATTTCCGCGCACTCTCCTTTCAGGATCGCAGGGGCTCCTCTTCGCGGTTTGAACCCCCCCTTCCACTTGTCTAGAAAACGATCGATCTTTCCCGAGTTTTCGCCGGCTTAAAGAATTTTTTTTTTAATCAAGGTCCCCATCCCTATATTCACCCATGCCGTTGTTTATACCCCCCCCCTTAATTCTCCGGGAAAATTCCCCCGATGTGATGAGACCATTCCCTGAAAGGAAAACCTTCCCCGAAGATCCCAGCTGCACCCGCTTACTGATAGGAATGGTCTGTTTCCTTCGCAGGGCTCGCCAAACCCAGCTTTTTTCCCCTTGCCACAACGTCCCTTTTTGACAGCGACTAGCCCCTTCGCCCAAGAGATCCCTTTTAGGTTTTCGGAAACATGTCCCTTCCTAATCTCCCTCCCCTACACGAAGGTTTTCTGTTCCCGTGATGGTCCTCTCCCCCTCCATGCAGTGGTTGCGCGTCCCCTGACACATCGACCCTTTTCTTCCTACAAATCCACAACCCATTTGCAACGTTTTTTTTTTTTTCTGTGAACTTCGCGTTCCTCACCAGGAGGCAAAGTCGACGGCGTCCCCCCCCCCCCTCCCCCCTTTTCCCCCTGTGCCCGGACCACCCATGATGAAAGCCTTTCTTTCCCCTAAGGTCCCCTGTCCCCTCCCCCTAGGGCTGCGCGTGGTGATCGCTGACCACACGAAGGTGTTTTTCCTCCGCTCAAGTCCCCCAGTGTTCCCCCCTTTGGTCTTCAAACCCCCCTCGCAAGTGACACGGTCACGCCTCCCCCTTCCCCCCGGAGGTAAGAACCTTTTCACAGCATTCCACACCTACAACCTCTCTTCCGTGGCAATTCAGCTTACTGCAGTCCCCAGTTAGGCAACGACCCCCCCCCCTTTTTTCCACGTGCCTGAAGCCGATCGGCGATCCCCCTTACGGAGCTTCCCCCGACAGGTGATTAGCCTTCTCGGTGTTCCTTGTCTGACTCGATATCGAAGGCCTTTTCGAAGGCGTCTTCCCCCACTTTAAAATTTTTCTCAGCACTTTAAATTCTTTGCTGTATTTGTCCCTCCCGTAAAGGCCACCCCGTACATGGAATTCGCTTTCAATCTCGCGGGATGAATTTTTCCTTTTTGAAGCTTTTTCTTTATTTCCCCCCCCCCACCCTTCTTCCGGGCCTTTGACCGCAAACTTCACTCCGCCTTCTATCCACTTTATCCCTTCTTTTCCCTGGCCTTGGCTCTCCTGCAATCTCTCCTTCCTCCGTGAGAGCGCTTTTCTTTCCCCGCGCAGAAAAGGCCGTGGATGTCAATCGGAGGAAAGGGATAGACTTCAGGGGGTGTTCCCGCAGCCTTTCCTGGGACTTTTTTTCAGATTCTTTCTCTTTTGAGGAAAGAAGTGTCGTGAGATGTCCGACTCACCCCAGGTCCGCTGTGGACGTTGACGGTTAGTGTGAAAAGTCTTCGGGTGTTGAGGTCGCGCCCGTTTTTTTGATCCTTGCTCACTTTCTAAGTCTTCTTCGAACTCTTGTTGATACTCCCGCCGAAGCAGGCCTTCACGCATCATAATAGCACTGCGTTTTGGCCCGCCGTTACGCCGTTCTGGTTCTCTGCCCTCCTTCGGCTGATTTTTTTCAGCCACCTCAGTCCTTATCGAAGTGCCCGATCTTTGAGAACGCGACGTTTCCCTGGATGGTTGACCGGGGTCAGAGGTTCTCCCCCTCAGGACGTTCCCCTTTGTCGAGGTGTGTCTAAGAATTGGTCCCCTCTCCGGAAGTCATAGACCCTTTACTCCCGTCTTGTGTGTAAGATGACACCACGTCGGGGTGTCTCCACCTCCGTGAGGAGGTACCGATTTGTCCCCTCAGGTGGCCTTGTGGTTAGGAAAGCCTTTTTTTTTGTTAGAAGGTCTTTTCTTGCCTTTTCCTTTTTGAGATTACCCCCCTTCCTTCCCCACACGGTTCAGCGAAGTGTTGTATGCCGGTGTGGGTAGTGTTTTCCTCCTTTCCCGATGTGTTTTTTGCACCACTGGCCTGTCGTTTAAGTGTCACGGCCCCCCCTGTAAACACCCGGCGCTTTTGTAGAACTGTCTCCCCTTTTCCTTGCCGTGTGGGCCGAAGACTCCTTGCGAAGGTTCTATCGAAGATTCTTCTCCTCTCTGCGTACGTCTTTCCCCCAGTCTTAGGGGTTGGTGCTCTCCCGTAGAAAAATGAACATGCCCGTCCATAACGCGGGGTTCCTTCAGATGTTTTTTTTTGACTGGGCACTTCCTTGTCCACGTGGACCCTTTTCCCTTTTCGGTTGACGTTTTTTTCTGAGACAGCGGTGGATCTTTCCCTTTTTCCGTTTCTACTCCGTTTTTTTCTCAGTTATTGAATCCCTTTCTTTCATGACGCGCGAACTTCCATCCCTGAGAGAGGGCTCCCTGTGATTGAAGGTTCTTGGCTTGACCTTCATTTTTTTTCAGAGTGTGTGTCGTCCCTGCCTCTCTGATGATACTTTTGACAATGCCCTTTTGTTTCTAAAGTGCTACTCTCCCTGTAAGAGGAAAGATGTACACACAAGCGGCCGTCGTCCCCCAGGGGCCCTACGAGTGATCCCCCTTGTCTCACCCTTCTTCTAGGCCTTTTCAAAGGGTTCTCTTCTTGAAATAAATGAAAGTTCCCGGTCCCTGTTAATCATATACAGAGGCATATCCTTCCTTCAGAGCTGGTTCTCTTGGGAGAGGAATTTTTTCTCCCCCCCCCCCCCCTCGAAAGTACCTTTTTGATAGTACCTAGGCGATGCAACTTTCAGTGTACCGTCTCCTTCCTCCGCGGTTCTCTTCCCCTCTCGTGATCCTGATAAAGTCTCGACGTGCCGGATCAGGTATATTGTCTTTCCTGGGCAGACTTTTATCGCCCTTTTCACCGATGGTAGTTATGTTTTTTTTCCGTTTCCCTAGTAGGGACGGTCGCCCCGCAAGATGATGCCCTATACCTGACATTAATTTTTTCAGAAGGCTTAAAAGCACGCGCCATCCTGAAGCAGGACGCTCTTTGATACAGCGCCGCCCCCCCAGCGGCCTACCACGAGTCTCTGAATGATCCTTCCAAGATGCAGCCCTCTTGTTAACCTTATATTCCCCTCAAACGCCTTTCCAAGGTACGCCTGGTCTTTTTCATGCCCTGGGGGCTGGCTGCCTTTCCTTTCCCATTCTTACAAATGAGGTTCCTTTAGGTAAGGCTACCTTCGGCAGGCGATTTGGGCCTTGATGGAGGTTTTTCTTTCGGGGGCCTTCCCCTCCTTTTCACCGAACGATGTTTTTTTCAACAGGAGGAAATTGAAGCGGTCGAGAAGATCTCTTTTTCTCTGGTCTAAGTGACGACCCTTCCTCGGGGTTCCCCCTTCCTTCTAAGGGCAGGACGTGACCTCTTTAATAATAAGAAGGTGTTGTTGTTTCTATCTCCCGGCCATGAACCCCTTTCCCTCCCGCTGGAATTTTTTTCGGACCAGGGTACACTAGGAATTACCTTCCTTCTAGACCGTCCGCAAGGTTTCCTTATCCCCCCCCATCGTCGGTGCTTCCGGCAACCCCCCCCGACCTCCCACCTTACCACTCTACCCCCCCCCCCCCTCCTAGTAGATGACCTCCTTCCTTACCTAATGGTGGAAGCATGGCTCCCCCTTTCCCAGAAACGAACTTTTTCGAATGGTTTTCGAAGCAAGGCTCTTTTCGTAAATTGCCGCGGCCTTTCGCGACAGTTAGAGCGAGTTTTTTCAGCGTTTCCTCCCGTTCCCCTGAGCCTTTAGAACTCGGACACGTGTTTGGAATGTTTATGGAGAATGCCCTTGCTCAATTCCCCCCTTCAGCTTTCTTCGACGTGCGTGTTGACGAATCTTTTTTCCTTGGAGGTATTCACCTGTCATTCTCGGATTTTTTTCCCCTTACGACGTCTGACGGTGGCAGCCCCATTGATTGAGGGTTACCCCTACACATGACACCCAAGTAAAGATCGCCCAGTACTTTTTGCTTTTTTTTAGATACTTCTCCCCCAGGCTCTTCCCTTTCTCAGCGCCTAGAGGAATTACCAGGTTGATTTTAGCCGTGGCGATAATTCCTTTTGCCCTGATCCTGGACTATCCCCTGAAGATGGACTTTGTGACGTTTCGACGAACTGCTCCCCTGAGCGACCAGCTTCGTCCGGACCAAGACTCCCTTGGATATATTGACCCACAGTATGAAACGGTCCCTTTTCAGTTAGTTCTCCGTGGCTTTCCTTTTTCCTGTCTTAGGGTACACGTGCCCTTCCAACTGATCTGAGACGACTGAGTTTTCAGGCAGCTTATCGTACTCTCCCCCCCCTTCCCGATCTCCGAATCAATTCAGACTCCCCCGACCTCCCCTCAGTTAGCCCAGTTTCAGGCCCCCGGAATCATTTGGAGCCCCGAGCTCTACTCGCAGCCCTAAGACCCGTCTTTCCCATCACATCGGTCCCACGTTGTTCCCCCGCTTGTTCTAACTCCCCTTCGGGATATCCCAAAGTCCCTTACCCCAGCTTTTTGCTTTGACAAGGCCCTTTTTCATTTTACTCCCTTCCTTCCAGCTGCACCCGCTCTTCCCGGCGCATGGTCCTTCCTCTGGCACGTGCTCGCACACTCTTGGCGGCCAACTTTCTTCCCTGCAGCTACCCATCTACCTTCTCTGAACCCGACCTGCAGCCCCTCCCCGGCCCCCCCTCCCGGGTCCTCTTGAGATGCAGTTTTTCTCCGTGGGGTACCGTGTCTTTCTGGCCACAGACTTCCATGAACATTCGCCCCCCGTTCTTCCCGTTCCAAGTCAAAAACTTCTCCCACGTGGGGCCGGATCCTTTTCCCCCCGAGTTGATTCACAAAGAACCGGTCACTTCCCCCCCAGAACACAGGTTCTCCCCCCACAGGACCAACCTTCTGTCCCATCATTTTTTACATGTCCTTTCTGTGTGATCGCGGACCCCACCCCTTGCGTAAAAAGGGTCGATACTCGCTGCCAGGCAAACGGCCCCCGTGGTCCCCCCCGCCAAGCATCCGGAAGTTCCTTCCCTTTCTCCCCCAACGCCTAGAACCGCAACGTTTTCCCTCCGCCAACAACGAACCCTTCGCGTTCTACGAAGATTCCCTTCGTACTGACGGCCCTTCCTTAGCGCCACGTGCCTGCCTTTCCCTAAAAAAACTTTTTCTAGGGACCCGTCCCCGGGAGATGATGGACTTTCCATGCCTGCGTCGGAGTCTTTTTTTCCATCAACTTCCTTTCCTCATGTCGACGGGGCCTTTTTTTTTTTCCACACTGACCTGACATCCGGTAGAGGCTGAGCAAAAGAGATCCTTTTCGTTCACCCCCACTTCCACGTCCTTTTTCGTCTCGCGGGGACTTCCTTTTTCCGTGCCCTAGTCTCCTCAAGTGGCAAGAGTCCATCTGCAAAAAAGGCTCCTCCGGGTTTTCCCCGTGACACCCTCCCCGCCTATCCCCCCGCGTGACATCCGCCTGCCCTTTTTCGAGTGGAAGGAACGGTCCATCTCTATCTCTTTGTTGTTGAATTGTTCCCCCTCACCTCGAGCACCTTTTTCCCGCGTGGAGTAGACTTTGATCACAGTCTTTTTTCTTGGCGTTGCTTGAGGCTTAGTTCTCTCTTTGCAGAAGATGACTCCTTCTTTTCCGACGTCCTCGTGTCTTTTTCCTCCGTATTTCTCTTTTTCCGTGAAGTTTTCCGGGTGAAGGTTTCGGGATGGTGAACTCCCGTAGATCTTTTTGCAGCAGCGGTCTTTCTGGAGGACGACGAAGGGCCATCCAGTTGGAAGGCCGCCGTCGAACTTCTCTCTATCAGATTTCCCCTTTTTTATTCTTCCCCCTTCAGACAGACTCCCGGAAGGAGAGGTCATTCCTCTCCTCGGTTCGGGGTTTTATCCAGCGTTCCCGCCGAGCTGCTTTGGTTCGTTTCTACAATTGACCAGTACTGAGAATTGAAAGATATAGTAGCCTATTTTTTTAGGTGGGTGATGTGTTTGTCCTTTTTTGTTTCAGCTTTCGAGTTCTGAACTCCGTGTTCAACGCCCTTCTCTGGGGTTGCCCAACGTTGACGACCTCTGGAATTCCTTATCTTCCCTTTATTGTGGTCTCTCTTTCCTCCACCCCCTCTGGGGGTGTCGACAAAGTGAACAGTGAGGATTTTAACCGCTGTTAATCAGAGGTTGTCCTAGTGAGAGGGTTTCGTTGAGAAGTAGTCCTTCCTGTACGCATGTTCCCTTTCCTCCTGTGTTAAGGAAGGGAAGTTTGTTGTCAATTAAGGTGTGGTCGTTCTTTCTTTCCCTTTTGTAGAATTCCGCGAAACACTCGAGGCCGCCTTCCCCCCCACTGAGGGCTAAACCCCTGTAGGGACATGGCACCGTGGCCACCCCAAGAGAAGAGTGCGTTCGCGGGTTTTTCTATGTGAGAGCTCCTCGGAAACAGATCGTTTTAGGTACCCCCTTTTTTTTTCAAGAATTTCTCTTTCTCCCTGAACCATGCCTTCAGAACGAGGCTTGAATCTTGTTTCTTTGTTCCCTCTGGGCCGGTGGTTAGAACATCTGGTCGTTATTTTTCCAACGGAGACAGGCCTTTTTAGAGGACACAGGTTTGCGACCCTCCCACCTTTCGAGCCGTCTTCCCCGGTCAGACCTAGCGCGTTCTCCCTCTTGAGAAGTTGGTGCTCCAGTTCTGTGCGCCGGATTTAGGGCCGTCCCCGATGCGGATTATCCGGGGAGTGGCCTTCTTCACGGGCGCGCCTCACCGGCGGGCAAGGCTGAACCCCTTCGTCGCATTTTTGACGAATCCCAATAACGCCTTCCTTTTTTTATCAACGGGTTCTTTGGAACTAAATGAACTGGTACAGGAATTCCCCTCAAGTTCTTTCTTCAGCGGCCCTTCCCCTCCGTTTTAGATGTTCCGTTGTCCCTGAGGCCTCTTTCTAGTTCCCGTCCAGGGCACTCTGAACTTTCCCGGCTGGAGTCCGGACCTCATGATGCCACCCTCCGATCTCCCCCCTTAATTGTTTCCGTCTTTTCAGGATAAGGCTCCGGGAATGCAAGATCCTCGGAGCTTTTTGTCCCCCCTTCTCTAACGTTCCTCATCCCGAGATGAGGTGACCTTTGAGAAAGTAATTTCCGTCGTAGGATCCCCGCATACCTCCCCTTAAATTCCCCCGTCCTGTCGGTCCCCAGTTCTCCATCCCCTCCCTCCTCAGAGGGCCCGCCTTTGCGGAAGTGCATCAGAAAGACCTGCCCTCGCCAGTGCATGAAAACTCTTGCAGTTCTGACTGTCTTCCCCTTTTGCCCGTGTACGGCACTCTCTCTCGCGCAGGGCTGCGTGCCGGATCCCCCTTGCTGACTCAAGATCGTGTGGTGATTCTTTCTTTAAACCTTTCAGGTCAGCTATATTTTTTTTCGGGGTTGGTTCTTTTCCTCCCTTTGCGTTTTTGAATGAATCTTTCACTACGATGGTTTTTTGACCGCCTGAAGGACAGGTCCCCCCTTGTGTGCTGAGATGTTTTTTCCCCTGGTCCGCCAGCCCGCGTTCCACTGAAAGAGGAAGACTTCTCCTTCAGGATCTCTCTATTTACTTTTTGTTGTATTCGTTCCTGACCTTCCCCTGCAGTTAGTTGGCCCTCGGTTTCTTCGGTCCTTTTTTTTTTACCGGGAAACCAGCGCCAGGCACCTGAAACGGCAAAGTAATGTACCCTTCTCCGGTCCCTTCAAGTTCCCAAAATATACCGAGTCATTCCTCCCCTCCCGGACAGCCCTTTTTTCCGCCCTCCCCCCCACCCCCCACCCCCCCCCCCCCCCCCCACCCCCCACATGCCGTTTTCTTTTCGCGGAGAATGTCTGCTCCCCTCTTCTTCCCTTTAATGTTAAGCATTTCCCCCCCCCCCTATTAGCTCCTTTCTTCCTTTTTTCGTACCTTGCCGCGTCCCCCCCTGATGAGTTAGGAGACATTATGACGACTGTTCTATCTTTCTTTCGCAAGTCCTGTGGTAAGGCGCCTTCTCCAATTATACCAGCCTCTTTCCTTTCAGCGTCAGCTCTTTGTAGAGTTGAGTTCTCCTCTCCCGGCAAGCACTTCTGAATTTCTTTTTACATCATCTTTTTCCGTCTAATTGTTCCTCTCCTTTAAAATAGTCATCGTAGGTCAGTAGGAGAACACCGTTCGATACGTCAAAAACTTGTCCAATTATCCTCACGGTCATTCACCTGACCCTTAGGAATTCCCTTCTCAACAGACTCGTTGTCTTCCAGGATTGAATGGTCATTTTTTACGAAGGTAAGTTTCCTTCGCAGGCCATTGCTCTTTGATGCGATGACGGTTGGCACTCTACTGATCACTGGAACCTCCTTTCCCGGAGGAAAAGCTCTGGAGATATGATTCCACAACAGTCTTTACAGGGCTTCCCCCAGAAAACCTCTTTCCCCTTCCCGTATCCGTTGATTTTTTTTTTTCTTCAATAGTTGTTCTTCTCTTCTTTGGTGTCAGACTCGACAGCGGAAGTGGTACTCCTTGCGTTATCCCCACACCTTCGTATAATCCGCATCGTCGGTCCCCCTCTCCCACAGTTCTATTTTTCCCGTCTCTTCCTGTGCTTCACACGGACATTCACGTTCTCTGAGCCCGCGCTCAGATTCCTTGACGGATTCCTTCATCACGGCGTCCGTGTCCCTCCGACGATCCACGCGGTTATACTCCTTCCGGGCTCGGGTAAACAACCAGATTCCACACCGGCCCATTGCCCTTCGGAACTATCCCCTAGTTATGGCTCAGCCTATGTGAGACTAGTCCCTTTTCTCCTCCCCAAAACCTGCTCCTCCCGACCCCTTTTGCCAAGCCGACATCTCCTCCCACTCGTAAACCTTCCTTCTTCTAGGCCCCGGCCAGGCCTCTAGGAGATGAAAGTTTCTTTCCCCCCCGCCTGGGAGGTTTTCTTGCAGGAGGGCCCTTTTTCCGGAAGTGGTTCCTGCAACCCCCTCCCTTCCGAGAAACGACACCCGTTTCCCCCAGTTAAACACCCTGGCCTGCTTAACACCTTGGCCGTTTCCTGTTCATCACCCTAAACCCGGGTCCCCCCACCCCGAGCCATCGTGCCTTCCCCAAAGGAACCTGCGGATTCCTTTCGGCCTACCGTTGCCTGATAGCGTTTTTGCTCGTTTTTCAAGGGGATACCGGGTCCCGTTTTTACGAGACCCACAAACGGACTAATTGGTCTTAAACGCCCAGCAAGTCCTTATTAACCAACTACCCCCCCCCTTCCCAAGTCACAGAAGAACAACACCCTCCAACGTCGGCGTTTAGAAGACGATTTTCACTTCAGTTAATGAGGACACTTTCTGAAACCCCAAGGTGCCTGAAGCCCCCTTTTCAAACCAAGTCTCCCCAGTAACCTCCTTTGAGGGGGGGGGTTTCACTTCTGAATCGTCGTCAGGCTAGGATCCCTCCCTTTTAAGAGTCGACCTCGTCAAGTAACACCTCAACTGCCAGTGTCGATCCTTGTCGACTCCCCCTTTCCACACGAGTTGTCCATGACTGACAGTAACCCCTTTCACAGTCCATTGCTAGTAGGAAATCCTTTCCGGTGATTCTTCCCTTTGTAGTTCCTCGCTTCAGAGTGACCCCAAAAGGAGGATTCCGAAGGGATGATTCACCCTCACAGAACCTTCCCTTCACTCCCCTCAATTTTTCCGCTTATTTGAGGCGTCACCTTTCTCTCCGTTGGTGTTGTGAAGATCTTCAGAATTAATGACCCGTCAGCAGGCTTTTATGCTTTCTCTTAGAAGTCTGATGCCCCTTTTTGGATCTCCCGGACGTGAACGTTCTCCCTTTATCCCACGGCCGGGTTTTGTCCCTCTGAAGGTACTACAGGAAAGACGGTGGTAGTCCGTCATCCAGCTCTTCCCTAAGGAATCAGTGACGTTTTTTCTTCTTGGTATTGTTCCCCCTCTCTCGGGTGCATCATGTCGGAGACCCTCTGATGAGTCCCAGTTTCCGCCGTCTACCTTCCTCCCCCTCGAACTGTGATCTTAACAATAACATCTCCCTTCCCTGAATTTTTCAGACCCCCTCTAACATGAGAGGTCTTGTGTCTTCACGTTTCGTTGTCTGACTAGCGAGCTTTTCATGGGTCTTGGATGGGGTAGGTTGAAGGTACCAGGGAATCTGTCGGAAGAACGCTTTTTTTTTCTTTGTAGCAGGTTCCTTTTTTCAAGGCGGTTTCTGAAATCAGTGTTTCCTTGCTCCTTTCCAATGATGAGTTGGGTTTTTCATCCCCCCCCTTCTCCCGACTGCCGTTGGCATTGATTTCTCCGTAAAGAAACAGGTGCTCTTCCTCCCCCGTTAGAGGTGAGGTACTCGCCCCATCCCCTTCTTCCCGGTGTCCTCGGTCCGGCGGTCCCCCCCTTGTCATCAGCCGGTGTTTTGGTTAGGAAAGAAGTACTCGGGGTGGATGGTTGGGACTCTTTCTTTGCCTAGACTTTGAGCAGGGACAAACACCCCCCTTTTTTTTCTTCAGGCGTGTGGTGACCTCTTATAGTCCCCCCTGTTAATGGCCCCGGCGGTGCCCCCCCCCTCCCGACGGCCAGGTACACAGCCAGGCTCTCAACCTTGCATATTTCTTTGGCCTCTCCGTGAATAATTGCTCTCCTTTTCCCGAAGATGTTCTCAGTGTCCGGATTGAAGACGTAGGGTTTCTCCCCGTCTTTTTTTTTTCGAGGTCGCCTACATCCCGCTCTCCTCTTTTTGAAGATGGACTCTTTCGGTAAGACAGATGAAGCCTGTTTTCCTGTGGGAGTTAGCCCCCATCTTTTTTTTCCTTACCTTCCTTTCTTTTCCTAACAGCGTTCGGCTTCTCGTGGCGATGTCCCCCTGGCTGTGCGCGCCTGATTCCTACAGTCAATCAACTGCTCCCAAGTTGATTTGAAGTGTTTCGCACCAGTGATGGGCTCTTCTGATAGCCTAGGGTTTCGTCTAGTTTGGACATCCCGCTTCCTCCGAGCGGTGTCCCGACAGTTTCTTACCTCTCAATTCTCCCCGCATGATCCCGGCAGATAAGGCTGACACCAGCGTGAGTGCCCTACGTTTTTCCTCACTTATACTCTGCGTGATTTGTTCCACGGGTTAATTTTCTGAACCTTCCTGGTCCCAGCTGTTCTCCACTCCCGCTCTTTTTGTTAAAGAAGCGGTCCCTTTAAGCAGATGGCTTTTAGTCTTCCTTTCTCCACCCTTCCCTAATATTCTTTCCATTCCCCCGGGCACGCAGATGACCCGGTCGGGCAACTTACGTGATCTCAAGTCAAGCCCCCTGATAGTTTTGACCTTCTCCTTTCCCTAAGTGCAGTCTCCCAGGGAATACTCCCCTCGTACTTGCTCGCGTGGATTTCCTTCTGTTCTCCGACGTGACTTCTAGACCCGATGTGTCGCGACAATTCCTGGACGTAGTACGGGCTCGCCTTATGTCTCTCCCAGGATTCCCCGTTCTTTTCGATACGCCGTCCTTCCTTCCAATCCGAGCTGACTTAGGGACCGACGGGCGGAAGGGTCCCATCTCCCCCTTCCGCCAGTGCTGAGGTCGTGTCCTGCCACTTTGTTTTTTTTCCCTCCTTTAGAAGCCCCTATGTCGCCGAACGTCCTCCCGGTTTCCCCCCGGCAAGGTTACGCTCGGCTGTCCTCTTTTCCGCTCGTGGGTGTTCCCTGCTTCCACCTTTTGAGGATGGAAGATAACTAGGGAGACCGGTTCGCGTCTGGCTGTTCTCGGTTGTCTTCCTAGTCCCTTCTGGTGGTGAACACGCTTTACCCGGCGATCGGGCGGGTGCCTGTCCTTTTTGCGATCATGGTTTTCCTCAATCTTTTCCGTGACGGGTGTTGATATATCTTATTTCATACTCCTCGTTGTTTTTGTCGTCGATCCGGTCTCCTTTCCGTACTTTCCCTTTTCCTTTATGAGGACCAGGGTTCTTCTCCAGTTCGCCCGTCCTTCCTTTCCGGCAAGGTACGCCCTTTTGAAAAACAAATAGTCGTTTCCGAGTCATTCGCCCCCGCCTACAGCCCCATCTGGCAACAGACGCGACCCCTCCTCCATAGTCTCCTCCTCAGGAAACACTCAGTTGTGCATGGCTCCATGACCCCGCGGTATCTTTTCATCCCTGCACCCTAATGAATGCGGACATTTTACCTTGACTCCCCCACCTGTACGTGAACGACGGCCCACGCCCATTGAGCCGGCAAGGGGACTACTCAGATCACTGTCAATCGCACCCCTTTTCGAAGAGTTTAAAACTGAATCGTACTGTTTCCCTTAGTCCCCTTTTTTCCTGGAGCTCTTAGAATGCAAGTTCTCCCTGTACTTCTGTTAGTTTCCCCCGTGAGGTTAGATCTCCTCAGAAAGTACGGACCTTCCTCCTCTCATGTAATTTCGTGATTCAGTACAGAAGTCCTTTTCCCTAGGTGAAAAACTCTTCCCCCACGTAGGAGACCCCCCCCCCCCGTATAAGGAAACCCTTTTCAAGGATCCTCAAATCACCTCCCTATTAAGCCCCCCTCAACCTTCTCCAATCCCGTGATAAGAGATATCCTTGAAATACCGGCTTGCCCTCGTGGTAAGTTTCCCCTTATCCCCTTCCGATGCGACCCGACCTGCCGAGCCCTTTCTTCCTCCCTCATGAAAGATAACTTTCGAGAAAGAGAGTAAGGCCGGCTGCCAGGCCCCACGGGATATACATTCTTTAAGTTTGGGAACCCTTTAATCCTTACCCCCCCCGTGGATGTTTGACCTAGGCCCACCTTTCGAGGAAATAAGTTTCGAGATTGTGTCATCTCCTCAGGACCTCCCTCCGCCTTTTCTCCCGCCCCTTTTCTCCCCTTTTTTTGCAAAGACGAGCCCCCCTTTCGACGATAAGGATCGATCGCCTTTCTTCACCCCACGGCATAAACTCGAGTTCTTTTTCACTCCTTCCATTTTTTCCCGGCGGGCACTCCCCTGTTGCCACGAAGGATCTCTCTGTTCTATCCAACTTTCCTGCTCGGGAACAACGGCACCTACAAGATCCCCCCCGAACCCCCGTTCAGGCTGCCGCTTCTTCCATAGCTTACCCCTTTCCCCCTTTTTATGAGCAGGCATGGTCATTTTTCCTAGCAAGGATCTCCCCCCCTAATGGGAGGCCCCAGACTCTTTTTACAGCGACTCTGTACCTTCGACCCCACCGATGCACTACTTAGGCTTTTCCAGGAAAGGCCTCTTTCCCTTCAGTTATACCTTTAAATTTTCCTTCCCTTGCGGCACACCGCCCTTCCCCCTTGCACCTGTCACCTTTCCCCCTCCCTTTCGAACGAAAACACTAACAGTTAACCCCCACGGCTGCCCCTTGGGGAAGGGCTCCTTTTTCGTCCTTCACCCCCTGGACAGTATAAGGGTCTCTCCCCCCCCCCTCCCCACCAGAGAAATTAGTGCCGCCACAAGGCCAAACCTGTATTGTCCTTTCCCCGCTCACCCTGGTGTTCGACACCCCTTCGCCTGTTATGTTCCCCCCCCCCTACGGGCGTCATTTGACGGAGAGCCGCCCCCCCCCTTGCTTCATGTAAAAGTGGTTCCCATCAATTGTTTTTTCCTCTTTTATGAACTCCACCCTTGAGCGCAAAATGACCCCTCTTACCTCAAGTTCCCCAAACCTCTACGAGTCTGGTGCCTGCGCTCCCGGAAAGTCCCCAGCAGAAACGTGAATTCCTCCTCTCGTCTCGGAAAACGATAAGTTCTTCCACCGACCGTGTGATTTTTCTTTTCCATCCACCCCCCTCCTGCGTCGTCTTTTAAGATCACTCCTGCCAGATCCCGACTCTTCCCAACTTCAACCTTTCCCCAGATCCCTCAAAAATCCCTTTAATGACTCCCGTTCCTGTTCCCCCTTTCTCACAGCCCTCCGGACATTGGCCCCCAGTTCGGACCTTCGCGCTTAGGAAGGAGCGTCAGCGCCTCCCCTTCCTTTAATTTTCCTCAGCCACTTTCCCCCTTTCCTCGTGAACCCCTCCACAGAACTCGCTCCCTTCACTCAACGAGTGGGCCTTTCCTGCTCGTGGCATTTCCTTTTTCTTCTGTTCTCCTCCTCCAGTTTTTTCGATGTCATGCCATTCCCTCCCTCCTCCTTTCCGCGGCATTTTTTCACTCTTTTAGTAGAAGGGATAGCATCTGAGTTTCTGGGTGGCGGCCAGCATCCCGTTTCCCTTAGTCATTTTTTTTTTTGAATCTTTCCGCTTTTCTGAGGTAGACCTCTCCCACTGACTCCTCCGAGATTATGTCCTCTGAGGTGCTTTGTGATTTCCTTTCCTTTTTTGAAAAGGAACCCCTCTGTGGGGGGCGACTTTCCCGAGCCCTTCCTGTTCACGCTGTAGAAATCCTCCCTTTTCAGTAGAATTCGAGGAAGAACTTTTTCCTTAACATCCAGCGACTAAGACTTTATCATTTCCGATCAGTATCGCGTCGTTTTTTTTTGCATTCATGAATGCCCCTTTTTCGTCCGACATCTTCCCTCCCCCCGAAGTGACAAGATATCGTCTCTTTGCACGAGACGTTTCTTTTGGGCTTCCCCCTCCCGTTTCATTTTTGGGAAGGTGAGGGCAGCTTCTCTTGTGAATCCTTCTCTTGGTGCCTCTAGTCGTGACCCCCTTTTTTTTTCTGGGTTTGACTCTTGAAGAAGCCGTTGGACTTGCTCTTTTCCATCCGACCCTTCCGTCGTGTTTTCCAACACGCGCAGCCCTGGGGCACCGTTTCGTCATCAGTGCAGGTTTTTTTTGTTCGGAAAGAAGTGACTTTTTTCTGGGGGTTCCGTAGACTTTCCTCCCGATCGCGACTTTTCACCTTCCGCGTTGTAAGGTTCATTTCCTTTGTGTATTATCGTAGAACTTGTCTATGTTAATGGCACTCCCCACTGGCCTGGCGCGTGCCTCTTTTTCCCCACCCCTCCCCCGCGGCGTCCTCCCTGGCACTTCCTTCTTTTGGGCCGAAGACGAAGTAGTAGAGCCTCTTTGTTGGTGCTCTTTAGTCGGCTTAGGCCTTCGTTTTTCCCCTTAAGAAAGTAGGGGTTTCGCCTTGCGAGGAGAACGTTACCCTGCCTAGCCACATCCCCCGCTGTACTTTTTCAGTACTGCCCTTTGTGCCTTTCTTCCTTGAACTGCAATCGTTTCTCCCCGTTTATTCCGGACGGTTGAGTTCCTGAGGGAGACGTCGCGCGGATCGTCTTTTCTTGATGGGCGTTCGCATGCTTCCGCCTGCCCCATCCTCCTTCGCGTCACTTGATTTTTTGCAGAAAAAGTGGAGTTTCCCCCCCTTTCCCTATCCTATATCGCTACGGCCTTCTTATACGAGCGTTCCTTTAGTTTAACGTCTTTTCCCTCTTTCTCCTAGATCACCGGCGCGCGCTGAAAAAAGAGAATCGCGTTCATGTCTCTCAGAGACCATTACCCATAAATTTTTTATAGGACAGATCAACCCTCTTACATACTCCCTTGTCTTTCCCTTGTAATATATACAGTGGTCATCTCAGCAAGAGGAAATTAGATTTTTCCCCCCTGGTCTTTTTCGTAGACCTTTTTTTTTTTCCCCCCCCCTTCAGCGGCTCGTACCATTCACAAACCCCAATGGGAACTGCCGCCCGGTAAGGGAAAAAACGTGGTAGTTCAGGACTTGTATTAATCCTCATACTGATTTCCCTTCAGTGTTCTTTGATTTTTCAACAACATATAAGGGAATGCCCCTCCCTTACGGGGATCCTTGACGGTGGTTGTATACCTCCTTCGGATGACTTTTACCGTTTTTTTCGTCCTTCTTTCTTATGATAGAAACCCACGATGATTCCCTGACCCTGGTTCTACCTCTTCGTCTCCCCCCCTTCGAAGTTCAGATAGAGGAGGACCTGGCTTCCTTGCCTCCAGCGCCATTTCCCCCCTCACGAGGTTGTTCTTCTTTTCTTTTTTTCCGTTGTGAAACGATTATGGCAATCTATATGGATCTCCTGCATCCGGTTCCGGGTATTCAGGCGCTGCTCCCCCCCTATTTGAGGCAGTCCTTCTCCCCCCTCGGGTGGAATTAGTATTTCTAAGAGGTAGAAGAGAGGTTTCTTCTTTTCTTTGCTCAGTGGGTCGTTTTGGCTTATTCCTCTGGGGTCCCCCTTTTTTTCCCCCTGCAGGAAGGCGATGACAGGAAGGTGCAGGTTCGGGTTGCTGTGGTTGCTGAGACCTTCCGTGTGGAGCCCCCCGTGACGGGCCTGTCCGGCTTTTCTCTCCCCTTTTTGTTTGAGAGCCTTCCCTTTTTTGGAGCAACATAGGTCTGCTCAGGGTCGTCAAGGAAACAATCTCCATCCCTGCCCGGCAAAGTCCTGTCGGAAAGTTCCGCCGTCCCCCCATCGTAGTGATGTAGTATGACACCCCTCCTCCTCCCCCTCCATCCCCCCCCCAATGCCTAGACGCGAAACTAGAGTTCTCTAGTATCTGCTCATCAGGACCCCCATCATGGCCCCCCCCCCCTCTCCCGAGGGGATTTTCCCTTTGCCCTGGCAAGGATGTCTTTTCCCCCTCTTTCGATGAACTGATGAGAAGAGTGAAACATGTCGCAGCCCTCCTCTTTTCTTTTCGGCGGCGCTTTCTTTCCTCTACGGCAGCTCTTCCCCTGCGTCAGCGAGGCGGTCCCTCGTGAGGGTAGCATTCCTCTCCCTCCCATTAGGCTTATTTCAGGATCCGTACTTCTTTCGTTATTGCTTTCTGACTCTTTGAATCCTCCTTCCTCGTACATAGAGTAACGTCAGGAGACCCGTCGATACGGACAACACATTCCCCCCGTTACGCCTTTGTTCCCGGATACCTGAGCGAACCCGAAGGCTCATCTATCGAGGAATAAAGTCTTCTTGTCGGAAGACCTGACCGTTTCCCAGTGCCATTATTACCCCAGAGAGATTACTGAAGTTCGACGACCTGGCCGCCACCCTAGAGAAAAGCTCTCCCCCCCCTTTCGTCGGCTGACCAGAGCTTTCATTGAGACAACTCTTTTTCTTCATCGACCCTTTGATCTAAACTAGTCATGGATTTTCTCCTTCTTTCCGTGAGAGGCAAATGATCCTCTGAGATTGGTTTTTCCTTGCCGAGGCCTTCTAGAATACCCCCCCTGTCATTCCCCTCTGTTTCCCCCCCAGAGATCCCCCTTCCCCTTCTCAGGATAGACGGGCTCCTTCATGGGGAGGAAAAAAAGGCATCACTCTCCCGTAAGCAAGAGATTTTTCCGTGCTTAAGTTTTTTTTTTTGCGCTGTGTCACTCCCCGGTGCCCCGTCCCGACCACTCTTCTTCGTCAGGGATACGTTCAACAACGGACCACTACCCCAGATGTTGCTTCGAAGTTTTACTTCGGACGGCAGCGGCTTTTCAGTTCCATTCTAAACCCCTTTCCCGGAATGGGGAATGTGCGACTCCAGGATACGAAAAAAACACTCTTTCTTCCCCGCGGCTTTTCCCTGAAAGACGTTCCCCCCCCTCTTCTAGCGTCCCCCTATACGCTTCTGTTTCCTTCTTCATCCTAGTAGATTCTCTACCCGCGGGATGTTTACCGTGGCGGGAGTGGTCCCGCCATTTCCCTTTCAATGTGCCCCCGCGAACCGACCCCCCCCCCCCCCTTCCCCAAAAAAAGTGAATGGCCTGAACCCGGTGGGGACCGGAAGTTGGGTCATATTTCTGTAGACTTCTCCCCCCCCCCCCAAGCCAACCGTCTCCCCTCCCACAAGCAATTCTCCCTCGGTGAACGCCTCAATTTTCACTCCCCAAAGAGGGCATGAGAGTTTTCCTCCTTGACCCACACGAAGTTTGTAGTCCTCCAAGTCCCTTCCGGGTTAAACTTGTGAAAGTGGTCAACGCCTTATAATTCATACAAAGGAGTTCCTCCTACCCCCCACCAGCTTGCACCAGTCTTTTTCCACTCAAAAACGTCGCTCCCGTCTTTGCCAAGTCCCCCCTTTTAAGGTAGGCACAGACCGCGCCACGGGATGAATCCTTTTGCTCTTCGTTCGAGATGCGATTTTCCTTCCTTTTTTCCCCGCGGGAGATGATGCCTTTTCCCGGCGTCGTTTTTTGCTTTGCTTGATCAAACGGCATCTTTTTGGGGTTGGAATCTGACGGCTCTTTTCTTTCCCCCCATACAAGGCCCTATCCCCTACTCTTAGCAGAAAGATGACTTGTCACCCCGTTAATGTTCACCAGAAAGACCTCCCCTTCCCACAAATTACTTCCCATTTCTCCCTATCTCTAGCGGATGCCTCCTTCCACCTTGCGTCGAAACTGCCAGCGGCATTCTTTTTTTCAAATTTGGACCCCGAACGATGCTTTACCTCAAATGAACCGCAAGTATATCTTCTCACCTTCACACAGTGTCCCTCTTGACGAGTGTTTTTGCAGGACCATCTCGTATATTTCCTCCTCCCTCTGTGTAGGAGATCGGCCCATTTCCTCCCCCCCTGGCCTCTGAGTCCCGCTTCGTAGAAGGATAGAAGATGTTCGGTTGGGGACTTTATGGCCCAGTGCATTTCTTTGATCCGACTTTTTCACGGCCTTAGGAACGACGTGTAGTCACGATTCTCCCTCTATATGTCCGAATCTTTTTTTTTTTTTTCTTTTTCTATTGGCCTTTTGACTTTTCTTTTTACTGGGACCGATCTTTCCAGACGTTCGACGGTTGCTGATAGATTTCCTTTGGACACAGTTTTTGACCTCTTTCTTACCTATCGAGTCATGACGTTTTCAATCCAGACAGAACGACGCGGCATTCAGAAGTCCTCATATAAACCTTCTCTTATCGCTTCTTCTTCTGCCTATCTGACTCTTCCCCTCCCGGTCCCTGCCATTTAAAGACCTCCCAGATATAGTTTTAGGTATAACAGGTGTAGTGTGGGAGTCACTTCCTTTCTTGTAAGCCGGGTTCTACATTTCCTTCGGTGGAAGTTATGCGGTCTTGCAAATGCGGGAGCTGGGTTGAACTTCCCCGGAAGAAGTTTGTACCCCCTTAGTGTGGTCACCTCCCCAGCCGTGGGTGGTACCCTTTCGGAGGTCAAGATGTCTAAGCTTTGGACTCATTTTGGGGGGTGTGTGTTTTTTATTTGGCCATGCTCGGTTTGCTTTTTTTCTGTGGCGCCGTCTTCTTTGGTGATGAAAAGAGAAGTTCACCTTCCGGCCCCACAGGTGTTCTCAGGCCGTGTTTTTTTTTTGTTGTAGTTCTTTTCCTTCCTTTTCCCGTGTCGATTTCCCTTTCGTCATGGCCCGGGCAGCTATCCCCCCTCCAGGTAAAGAAAGGAGGGTAGACCCTGAATCTCAGAGGAGTCGTCTTTTGCCAGCAGAAGTCTCGTTTTTTTTTTTGCTCCGATGTTCTGGCGATTTCTTTTTGTCACCTTCGGGTTGGTCTTTTCGGTCAGGATGTTGGGCTCTCCTTCTTCCCCATACCATGCGACTCTGCAGATGTGTTCCCCCCCCTTGAAGGGGAAGGGTGGTGCCTTCGGACGCACACTTTCATTCGTTGTTCCACGATGCTTGTTTTATTTTCGGCGTCTGGCTTTCTCTTCCCTTGATCAGTTCTTAACGGCTGAGTGAAGAAGGAGTCCTCACTCTTTACGTCTTTCTGCTCCTTCACCAGTGTTGGGCTCCCGGCTTCTTCTTTGTACCGGCGTCTCCTTTACGGATTGAATCCTGGCTGACATGGTTTCCCCGATTACTACTCCCCGTATCACTTCCCCAACCCCTTTTACCCCAAGGATTCTTTTTCTTTTTCCTTAGAGTGAGCCGAAGTCGACATTACAAATTATACGATGCTATTCCCTCCCAACGGGTCATGATTTCTCCGGTGCCCCTTTCCCTTTCCCTAATCCGTGGAGCCTGTTTCCGGGCCTTCTCTTTCCCGGAGATTTGGGATTTCGTCGAAAGTCACCAGTCCTTTCCGCTTCTCGCCTTCTTGACCTTTCCTCTCCGTCATGGTTTTCGTCCGCCCGTCCGCCGGTCTTTTCTTTGATAATGATACCAGTCCTGTCAGAAGGGAATTCCCTTTATCCTTGGCATCCTTCCGTCGCGCTTCCCCTTGTCATTTTACGCCCCTTCTTTTAGAAGTGAAATCGATATTTCCCTTTTTGGTCTCGCCTTTCATCCTTCGACCAATCACCCCTCCCCTGATGAAGGATTTTTCTCTCCTCTGCCGAGTAGGCTCTGCCTCACAGGCGAACTTTAGCTGACGCGTTTGCGCTTTTCTTTTTCTCAAGTCCGTTCCTCCCAGTCTCAGGTAGTGAAGTCGGCGCATTTTTTGTCCTTTTCTGTGAAAGTCTTTCTTCCCGAACGCATCCGTTTTTCCTCCTTCCACCTCGTTTTTTCTTCTTTCGGGGTGCTGGGACTTCTTAAGAAATGAGTACACATGTTGGAATGAGGATTTTTTTTTCCCTCTTTTTGAGGTTCGCGTCTGTCTCTTGTTGTGATTCCGTAGTTTGGGGCGGCTTTTTCAGGTTTCCAGACTCTTTTTTTTCCGCTGACCTTGCTTCTTTCTTCCGGAGTGAGGTTTTCGTGGGAAGAACATGGTCCTCTCGGTTGCGAGCAAATGCCAGCTTCCTTTCTTTCATTCCGGATTTCCTCCGTTTTTTTTTCTCTCTCCTTCATGCCCGTCACGGGCCTTCCTCTTTTTTCCTCGGGTCGCGGAAAATGGTTTTCCCCGAGGCAACAGCCCTTGCCTTCCTGTAAGTCTCGCCGCTTCCCTTCCCCTCCTTTTCACCACCATCCTAGTCTCCTCTTTTCAACCACGCCTCATCACCCTCCCCTCGCGAACCCCCCTTCTCTTCCCTCCCCTAATGAAAACCCATTGAACCTTTTCCCCCTCTTTTTTCCTAGCGGGAGCAGCGATGACCTTCTTCTTCCGTTGAACCGGCCTGAAGTGAGGTCCCAGATGATTGCCCTTTTCTCACTCTTTCCCCCCCCTATTCAGAACTCCTGGATCTGGAGGACTTTGTATTCAAAGTAAGGGGGGTCCCCCCGGAGGTGCCTTCGCTTCAGCTTCGGATGTCTTCTTTCGCCTTTTTCCCCCGTAGGGCACAGTCCCTTTTTCTTTTTCTTTCTCCCACACTCATCCTTTTTTAGTAAGGAACGAGGTCAGGACAAGTGTTTTTCCCCCCCCTTCCATAGTAATCGACTCCAACGTTCGATTTACCCTTCCCCTTCGCGCACCCCCCCTTTTTTTGGCAACTGTTAAATGATACTGCACTTCGCACGGAATGTATTATCCTCTCGATCGAGGTCCCTTCTTGACTTTCCTTCTGCCGGTACGTTTTCCTTCCTCGATCGGAAGGCGCTCTTCGTGGAACGGGACGTAGAACTTTTCCCCCTGCTCAGCGCTTCAGGTCCTGTTTTCTACCATTTTTGGATATATGGGACCAACAGTCTTTTAACTTTTTCTTTTCTTCATAGATTCTCTCATCTGTATAAGTTGCCTCGCTCTGACCTTCCAAATGAGACTTCCCAGCAGATTGGTGATTCTCTTCCGCTCCCCGTTTTATCTTTTCTTAGTACTCGCTCAGGCCCTGCATAGGCGGAAAGACGCCTCCGAACAAGAAGTGATTTCATTCCTCCGTGCCGCTTCCCTTTTCGCACCTTTCTTCTTGCGCGGAGCACGCTCCCTTTTATTTTTCGCTTCAGCCTTTGAACAAAAAGGAGAGAACATCCAGGGCTTCACCCAAGAAGAGACCGGCAGAAGCTGCCCCCCCACCACACTTTACGGCCCCCAGTCACCCTCCTCTGCTGCAGAAGGACCCCTGCATGAATGAGCGTTTTTTACAAAGCGGGGCGGGCTCGGCTTTCTGTGAGGAAGAGCAAAGGATCGACAACCCCCCTACTTGTCGGCATGTTTTTTCCTGTCTTTTTCCCCCTTTGACTCGAACATCTCCCTTCCCCAACCCCCAGAGCTCGCACCTTCTTTTTCAACGGAGGCCACGAGTTATGCAGGTCTAAAAACGGGCTTTTCCCCTTGGCCGGCGTCCCTTTTTTTTTTCTCCATGACACTCCTTTTCTCGAGCACCTTGTTCAACAACACGGACTGCAACAAACGTGGTTCCTCCTTTTCAACCCCATGACTTCCATTCTTCGTCCTCGAAACCCCAATTCGCACCCTAGATTTGAACCCCAGGGAAAAAATTGATGATGACCCCCCCCCGTTGAAAGATCACGTTCTTTCCCTGTTTCTGACACCCCCTGGCTTTTTTTTTTTTGACCACCCACCTACTTTCCCTGCCTTGACTCACCCAAGGATTCGGTTCTAAGTGTTCTCACCAAAAGGCCCCCCTTTCACTCCTCCCGAGTTTAAGAACCTCTCCCCTCCATTCACCCGGCCCGGCCCAAAGTAGAGTTCTCCGACGAGATCGTTCCCCTCGAGTAATGAGGACAAGTCCCCCATAGTCAAAAGTGTTCTGAGCCTTCCCCCCTTTTCTATAGGAGGGCAAACTCACCCCCTCTGAGAATCTGCCTGCCTTTTCCCTCGGGGACTGTTCTTATTTAATATTTTCCACTGATGCCCTCTTCTCTGCGTCACGTTTTCCCCCCCCTCCCTTATCGCCGCGGCAGAAAGAACGGATGTTTCAACCGAGATCTTCCTTTCCCCAGAAAGTCTGCCCAATTCAAGTCCTTCTTCTTTTTTTCTCGGGGTGAATCCTTCTTTAGGTATAACACTCCTTTTCCCACAATATGCAAACCCGGCTTTTTTCTTAAGAAAGACTTTCACTTTCTGCGTGCCCCCCCCTGGTCCCCCCCCTCCGACCTTCCTCTTTCCGTGTCCGGCGTCCTTTCTTGGAAGGCGGACCATCTCCTCTTTAATATACCTAAGTGTTGTTCTTTCTCTCTTTCACGCCTCCTCCCAGGACCTCCTTTCACGGGTAGAAGGGTTATGAAGGCGGAGTTGGTGGCGGGCCTCAGGACAAGTGCTCCTTTCTCTCTTTGCCGCTGGCACGGATTTTCCGGGTTGTTCGTGATTTCATTCTTATGTAAGAACTAGAAGGCCATTTTCTTGGAAGTTGTGGCCAGTTGACTTTTCTTTTTCACCCCCCGAGCTCTTCTCAATGTCCCCTTTTCTTGACCGGGTGCTTCCTGTCCATTGCACCAGTTCCCCCAGAAGTTACGAACTCTCCGTAGATCCTCTGACAGCCCTTCAGCTCCGTCCCCTCTTCGGAAGAGACTCATCTCCAGGGTAGTTTTCTTCGCCGCGTCGTTGGGGTCATTTTCTCTTAAGAACGTGGCGCTGTTTTTCCCCTCCCTTTCCGACCCTCCTTGCCCTTCTCATTCTCTTTCCCTAAGTTGAGGTGTGGGCGGCCTGGACCGTTTTTTCTTTTTTTCTTGGGGTTTTCCTACGTTCTTTATGGACGTATTCCGGTCGTGAAAGTGCCTTCTTCTTTCCAGACCCCACGTGTTTTTTTTTGCTTTTTCGCTAATACTACCACGGTGACTTAGTGTGGGCCTAACGCGATAACCCTCCTCCTCCCTCTTTTTGTGTCCCTAAAAGTTTTCCCCTGTTCATCAGCATTTTTTTTTTCTAATGCCCTCTCTGTGGTGTGGGGTTCGTTGCTCAAGTAGACTTGTCCTTATGACATTCGAATCCCCTTTTCCTTCCCGGTGTTCAGGCGCCTTTTGTCTTTTTACCCCTTTTTTAGTTATAGGGAGACAGTTTCCCTTTAAATTAATTTCACCCCCTCCCCCCTCCCTGGAGGCTGCCCCTTCGGAAAAAGACGGGCGGTCACCTCTGCATTTCCCTTTCTAAGAAGAAGTAGTTCCTGAGATAGTTTTTTGGTGACTCCCCTCCTTTCTCTCTTCTCGTCGGGCTTTCAGTTTTCCCCCGGTCCCGTAGTCATCGGTTTTTTTCTTTCAGAGTAGAAACTATGATCCAGAGACAGAACGGGGAGTCTTTTTTTCCCCTCCCCCCGTGACCCTTCTGTAATCCTTCCCTTCCCATATGGTAGGTGAAGTCTTTTCAATGACTTTTGCGTTAGTAGCCCCTTTCCGTCGTGGCACGATGTAGCCTTTTCTTTTGAGTCGACTTTCTTCAAGGCCTCCTTTTCGACCTTTCTTCCTTTTCTCCGCGACCGCTGAGAGCATTGTAGTTTTCCTCACCGACGGCGATATTCTCGTCGGTTCCGGCTTCAGCTGGCTTCTCCGCGCCGTGAAGCGGATGATAAAGACGCGGCTACCCTGGCTGGTAACGCTTCCCCCCTTCCTCCCGACCCCCCCCAAGCGCTTTTTCTTCATTTTCCCCCTCGTGAGCCGAAGCATATACCATTTCCCTTATTCTGTCCTTCTAACGGGTTATCATGAGAACTTCACTCCTCCTGGTTTTCCTTTCCTTCTCTCTTGAGAGATGGTCAGCCCTTTCCCTGAAGAGTGGTCCCCGCAGGGGAATGGCAGGTTTCCGTAATTCACCGTCATGTGGACAGGGTCTTCCATGAATCAGGGTTTCATCCGGTCCTTTTTTATTGACTATTCCCCACCTCAAAGCCGTTCTTAATAGATCTCTTCCTCTCCCGTCTTTTTCCCCTTGCATTCTCTCCGGGAATGCCCCTCCTTCTGGATTTCCCCCCCGGTGGCTGTAATATAGAAACTTTCTCCCCTCCTTAAGAGTCCTGTGGTAGCGGCACTTTTTCGTCCCGTTCCTGCCTCCCACTGGATTTACGCGCTACCCCCCTTCCCTCCTTCGGTATCTCCTGGCTTCCTTTCTTCTCCCATCACGGCGACCTCCCGATTTTGACTTTTCCAGAAGGGAAAGACGGTTGTCCTGGGAATTATAAAGCTCCCCCCCTTTTAATTTCCCCCCCCTTCTCTTGCAAGTTTGACTGCGCCCCCCCCCTTCCTCTGACCTCTCCCCCCAGGAAATATAATATTTTTTTTCCTCACGGCATCTTTTTTCTGTAAGGTACTTTTTCGTTCTCCCGCTTCCTTTTGCTGTGATGGACCTTTAACACCTTCCACATGCTTGGGGAATGAGGATTTCCCTAGGTCCTCTCTTTTGGCTGGCGTCCCTTTTTTTTCGGCTTTGAGGTTGTTTTTCCCGACCCTTTTCCCCCTTTGGGTGGTGCACCTTCTCCTTCAGATGAAGGTCTTTCTTTAAGGGAGGTTGCATTTCTTTTGTGCTCCCCCCTTTCAGACTGTCCTTTTGTGGCCTCCCCCTTCCTCGGGTAAGG
>Ga0179593_1434651_pt1 | contig 28548 bp, 33 predicted proteins | sample CZODoug2_1_08_16_FD_185931 | JGI IMG/M metagenome (GOLD analysis project Ga0179593, IMG submission 185931) | Vadose zone soil fungal communities from Angelo Coast Range Reserve, California, USA - CZODoug2_1_08_16fungal (PacBio error correction) | ecosystem: Environmental > Terrestrial > Soil >... | reverse complement strand
TTCAGGCGGTTTGTACTTTGTATGTCGCATCTTCTTCGGCTTACACGCTCCCTTCTCGACGATTTCAGCCTCCTTTCCAAAGCCCAACCATTTTGTCTGCAGCTTCTCTTCTCGCGCCTCCGTGTTCCCTCGGGCTTCTTTTGGTTCTTCATTGATGTCGCCCGGGCTTCTTCCACCACCAGAAAGAACTTTTCTCGAGTTTCTTGTTTTGCTGAATCCGCATCCTTCGGACTTCTTTCGTTTCTTCTCCACTTTTGCTCGACGCAACACACTGTCTAAGTCCTGCTTTTTCGATGGCTGCTACCTTAGCCGTTGACTCCTGTTTTTTTTTTTTTTTTTTTTTTTATGTTTCCAGCCAGATTCTTGGTCAAGATTAACATCGCCTTGGTCCACTGAAGCTGATGATGTATTAAACCTTGTTATTCCAGGCCGAGCGGAACTGAAGAGAATTTAACCGGTCCCGTGTCCATCCAATTACCCCTCACCTTAGTATCCCATGTTCTTTTTTCCCTCGCAGTTAAGTCCCAGGTTTGCCTTCCCCTCCTCTGGGGTTTTTGGGCACCCAGCTCCATTCTTTCCCACCATGAGCAGCAATTGAAATCATTTAATGTGTCCCGCTCTTTCTCCAATGTTTTTAACTCTTGACCAATCTTCCCGTTTTTTTTGTGACTTCTTTACACCAGTTGTCTTCCCAACCTGATCGGACCCTAGTCTCTTGTATTCACTGACTTTCTGGCAGCTTTTCCTGACATTTCTCGTCCCTTTCCTTCTGCCTGCCAACCGACTTCGGCGTTCACACCCCTCCCTGTTGCTCGGGCTTTGCTATGGGTACTTGCATTCGGTGCAAGCCCGTACCTTTATTCTCGGCTTTAGTTTATGGTACAACCTATGTCTTCCAAAACCTCCTTTGTTACTCAGATGATTGCAAACTTCTCTTTACCCTTACGGTTTCTCCTTCCCCCTTCCTTTTTACTTCCCCCCCACATTTGCTTGACCCCCCGGAATTTTACATCGGGACCTTTCCCCGCTTCCCTTGTCCTACCCTTCGCGACGTACGCAGTCTATGGGTTGAGTTTTTTTGATGATCTGCACCCCCTTCCACGATGATTATCCCGGAATTTCTTGTATTTGTTAACTCCACCCTCGGAACTCCTCTCCCAAAGTGTTCTGCTTTGAAGCGCAAGCCACTTCCCCTCATCCAGGCCACCTCGACCGTCCCGCTCGGCAACATCTCTCTATCTCTCTTTGGCAGCAACAATGTGTTTTGGCGCTTTTTTGGAACGTCGACTTGCGAACAATATGACTCAGTTGATCCTTTATGCTCCTCCCCTTTCCTCCATTCATGGTTAGTAACCTTATTCTCGTGAACCCCACAAATCCGATCCTTTTCTGTCCCATCTTCCCGGGGGCTGTCCCCTCGTCTTACACTGCCCGTAGTCCTTCATTCATTTCCCCATCCCTCGCCCAACGCGTCTTCCCCGGACCATCCAGGACCCAAGCCGCCCCATCGGAAAAAAATCATTACTTTACGCTTTCCCCCCGACTACCAATGCTCCCCCACTTTTTAGCTCTATTTTTCGTTCCCTCTTTTCCTAATCTGAAGCCAGCTTCATCTTTTCGGCTCACATGTTGTTGTAAGATAGACCCACCCCTTTATCACATTCTCCGTCCCTTGATAATTCGTCCTCTCCGTCTCTCTAACTTCTTTCAAGCCCACTTTCATTGGTGGCCCCCTGCCGCATCATGCATCGCGAGTAATTCTCGGGTGCACTCGCATGTTGCACGGCTTCTCTGACCAGATCCACTACACTTTTTCCTTCTTGCCTCTCTTTGTTCCCCAGAGTCATTGGATGTCATACATCATTAAGACTCCTTTCTTAGTACCGTCTATGTATCCGACGCCGACCCCGTCTGTGAACCGCCTACAAAACTTCGAAGTGACCTTTTGCGTGTTCCTCTCTTGCGTTCTTTTTCTCTATCCGTCTTTACCAACGCCTTTTTCATTTCTATTACAACCCCATGTTCACCACATGGTCTGTAGGCTCCCCTTCGCGTCCTCTTTTTTTTGTTTTTGCCCTGATCTTACCTACGAGCTGGTCTGAGAGCCCGCGTTGGCTCCGGCGATACGGTTGGTTTGAAAATTCGCCAAAAAGCTGTGATTTCTATAAGTACATGTAACTGCTAACCCCCTGTTTTCCTTTATCCCACCTCTGTTTAGTTGGGCTCGTGTAATTCCCTTTTTTTTTCGTTTTTTTTTCTTGAAAGACGTGATTTCTCCCCCGATGATTGCTGCCCAGGTGCGACAGACTTCACATATTCCCCATTTATCCCTCCCACTTCTGTCAATCCTCCTTTTGATGTGTTGGAAAAATCCATCGGCGCGGTAGGCGGCATTGCAGGAATTTTTTCGTTTACCTCCCATCCCTGTGAGAACTACCTCGTTGACGTTAGATTCTATAGCTTCGTGATTTTTCAGATCTTGCTTGGATGTTCGTCCTGACGATAATTTACCCCCTTTCTTTCTACCGTACTCAGTCTCTTTGTTCTCCTTTCCCGTTTCTCTGAGCCTCCAGTTCCCTTTCTTTACTCTTCTACATTTGGATATCCTCTTTTTCAGTTCGTGTTGATAATCCTTTCATTAGTCTCCTTTTTTCCCTCATGTATTTCCCCTGTCCACTGTTGATGTTTTCTTTATGCGTAATTTGGCCATATGCATCCTGCTGGAAGACTCGTTCGTTGTATTTTTGCAGAGATCGGTCTGAATGCTCTCGTCTTCTTAGCCATCTCAGGCATCCGGTCCCCGTTTTTGAGTTGACTTTCTCTCTTCTCGATCACTGGTGATTCTTCGTCTAACATTCCCTCTTCTTTTATAAGGCCTCCCTGCTTTCAGATTGCGATCTCAAGGTCTTCTTTGCGTTGGATTACTCGCAATTTGTACTTCTCATTATTATATTTTCTTTTTCTGTAGTTTCTTGAGTTATGCTTTCTTTTGATCCCTCCCTTTCCTTCTTTGTGTGCTCGTCGGATAACTAATACCCTCCCATCCCCCCCCTATACCAATCAACTTCCTCTTCCGTACCAAGCTAGGACGTCCCTTCTCCCACCTCATAACTTTGTATCCGGCTTCCTTTAATACTCCAGACTGCGTCACTTTATTGATTTTTTCAGGAATTTCTAGACGCTCCCTTATGTATAGAAAGAATCCAGCCACTTCACTCACAGATGAGGGTAGCCGCTTTTTAGTTTTGATTTGCCCTCTATCATAGAACCCCATGCTTTTCCCCCCCCTCACCCCCACCTCGGCTTCCAGGATGCTGTCCCATGGCGGAGGCGTCAGCGGAAACCGAGGCCCGCTAACTCACAACCCCTCCCCCTCTCTTTTGACGTATACCCACTCCCTCCTGAAGACTCTATTCCTGACCTTTTTTCCTCCCCCTCATTTGAATCCCACGCGTCTCCAGTTCCTCATGATCATTTTTCCTCCCCGCCGAGCAGCCCCCCCCCCCCAATCCCCTCCTGAAACAGATAGTCTTCCACTCTCCTTAATTTTCTCCACTCATTTTTTGACACCTGTCTTCCGCAAGCTCCCCCCCTACATGATTTTTCGGATACAACTTCCCGCCCTCTGGCGACCACGGTCCCCCTCGTTCCTTAATCCCTGGTAGTTCCTTTAGCGCCCAAACTTCTCCGGCCCATGCCCCTTACCGCTGGGATTCCATTTTGAAAACCTCCGAAGTAGGAGGAGCCAGCATGTACAAGTCGTTGGGCGAAGAGGGATCGAAGTCCCGTGTAATTCTTTCGCTTTTCTTTCCTGCCCTGTTTCAACCCCCTATACCCGTCAAACCTGTGAACTGCTCCGGGAATTAACTTCCCCTCACCGGCTTTTTTAAACTTCCCAAGTTTTCTCCGCTGATTAGGATTTTGCAAGCCCCCGTTTTGGCGTCGTATTTTTCCAACCCCCACCCCTTTATCTTTGAGCAAAACGCTTTTTTTTTCATCCAGCGCTGTTCTTTTTTTGTCTCCTTCGTCCCCCACCCCCCCACCCCCCCACAGGATGAGGCCTGACGCTTCTCCAAGGTTTGGCTGGTTTTATTATAGGAACTTAACCTTGCTCTTTTGATTTGAAATCTTCCAGTGGAGATACCGTCAGAAGACCCATGACGCACCCCCTTCCCCCCCTCTCCGGTCGGTTCTCCTTCGTGTAGGATTCTGGAGCACGAAGCTGTACGCCCTTCCTTCGGACTTCTTCTGAGCCTACAATCCTCTGCTATCCCCCCCAAAGATTCGGTTTCCCACATTTAGTGGGGAGCCGGAAGAGCATCCTTTTTTTTTTTCTTTTGGTGACACCAGTCTATCGTCTCTCCTCATGCTTTCTGGGCGTCCTTTCCGTTCGATGAGTCCTTCCTTCATTCTCTCTTACACGCGAGGTTGTCCCCTCTGCTTTCCCTCACCGCTTTTTCCCTGCGTATTTTTTTACTTTCCTTCCTCCTCCACACCTCCTCCTTTTCGACGTTTCTGATTCGAAGGCAAGGGTCTCAGCGCCGCCTTTAACACTGTAACAGCCCTCGTCGGGTACCTTTTTGTTCTTTTAGCCTTCGTTCAGGCTGAAAAGGCTTTCGGTTTCGTGCCCTTGTTTCTTCTTCCTGTGGCTCACTTGCCGTGCCGCGGCGGCTGGCTTGGTCATTATGTGCACGAGACATTGTGTAACCGAAGCTCGAGTTTTATCTGCCCCCTCATGTGAAGTTATCGGAGTTGGTGCACTCGTCCGTCTTGAAGGCGTGACTCCCCTGAGATTGCTGCATGTATCCCTTCTCCTCTTCTCCAGATGTTTCTCCCCCTTCTGGTCCATGTCCCACACCTTTTTCTGCTCCTCTTCGCCGAAGAATCTCTTTTTTCGCCGGCGAGGTCTGCTTTACTGTCCGTGTGCTTGTTTCCCCCCGCTTCACACTTTGTCCTGCTCGTTATTCCGTCTGTGTTCGTCGCCCCCTCCATACATTTCTTTCTAGATCTCAACCTTTTTCTTTTTTTCTTGCCCAACCCCAGAGGTATTTTTTCCTTCGATGGATTCAGACCTTCTTTCCTGCCCGTATCCTTTTTTCTTCCTTTTCCTAGATTTTCAATTTCTTCCGGCCTCTAAATAGATAGCTATTCATTCGCAGGTTTTTAATCAATTCGAATACAAAGGATATCTTTCCCTAGCATCCTTACTCCGCGCGACTAGCGTAAGTCTTGCCCTCCCCCCCCCCTCACACTCACTTCATCACTGTCGTCTCTCCCTTGAATTCCCCCCTGTGGATACGCTAGCGCTCCCATTACTTTAACTTTGAGAGCAAGTTTTTGCCGGAAACTGTTACTGGTAACCCTCTTGGCAGCCACTGTTTTCTTTCCCTACCTTCCTTTTTCCCCCTCCCTTTCTCTTGGTTGTGTTTCTATGATATTTCCCCCCCCGTCCCACCTTTCCGTCCCCCCCCACAAGCGGCCCAGTCTAGCTTTTCTCAAGCCACCTTTGATGCGCAGGGGGACATGAATGTCTATAGCGGTCCTTTTTTCGTGCCACTCTCTTTCTTCTTCTGTTTCCACAGAAAGTGTCCGGCGGTGATTTCATGTTCTAGTTCCCCCCTTTTTTTCCTTCTTGCCGCTCCTGCATGTCTTAACAAGTGATACCGGTGTATATCGATCCAGTGTCCTCAAACCTGAGATTGTCAATATCGTACTCCCGGCTGAATGAGCTTACATTCCCATCCGCTCGGCTCTTTCCTTTGCCCTTCACCCCTCTCCATTCCCGAAGAGAAGTTCCTCTCTCTTTTTTCTTTCGCCAAACATTCCATCGCTAATATCGCACGAAGTTCGCCGATATTTCTTTTAGGTTGAGGTTCTCCTCACACCCCGCATAATCGGATCACCCCAGTTTTTTTCTTTTAAGTCAAGACCCTTCTCCATCCCCTCACCTTCCCTAGCTCAACACATAGTCCTTCTCGTCAGATTACTTCTTTGGCAGGACAATTTTTGTTGGCTGGCTTTTGGTCCTTCTACGTCGAACACTTTCTCTCCGTTTTCTCTCGTTGCTCTCTCCTCCTTTCGATCTCGGTATGGGAGAACCTTTTCCCCCCCCGATACACTCTTCGCCCTTTTCGCGTGGTCTCTCCCCCCACTAGCCTACTCTCGGAACGCGTGCACTATTGACATCACAGCGCCTGCTTCCAGCTCCCCCTTTCCCCCCTGTGGCACCTAACACAGCCGCCCCTTCCCTTTTAACCCTCAACTCCCTTTCAGTTAACGTCCCTCCCCTTCGCCAGTCTCACCCATATGGTTCCACTTCTCTTTCGTTTTTGTCCTCTAACGCCCATCTTGCTTCCCTCCTCGATCTCAGGACATATTGAGTCTCAAACTGGCGTTTTCCTTCCTTCCCCTCACACCCTCACATGCCGCCTCCCGTCTCATCCTCCTTTCTGCTACCCTTCTCCTGTCAGAGCGTCTCAAATCCCTTATGATCCCCGTCCGCAGCATCTTCTCCGCGTCTTGCTCGTTTGTGCACTTTTGCCCTCCCGTCCCCCCCTACATCCCCTCATCTTTGTTTCCACCTTCCCCCCGCGGCCGTTTTCTCCTGTCTCACCTTCAACTTCACTTTCTAAGTTCTTCGTTTACCTCCGTCTCTTCGGAGCCCCCGGCTGACACCCTCCCTACCCGCATCCTTTTTGAGGTTCTCTTGTGGGTGCCGCTTTTTGTTGAACGCGTCATCTTCCAGAAGACGATTTAACCTGTCTTCCCTCCCCCCTTTTCCTGTCTAGGCCGACATTCCCCCTTTTCTCTCTCTCCCGCCGCTCGGGTGGTTGTTGGCTCCTTCCTAACAGTCCTTTCCGGATTAGTGTACAACCGGTTTGGATCGGAATAGATCCTTTTTTTTTTGCGAAAATTTAGACTCCCCCCCGGTTTTCTTCCCCTCTCCTTAAGGTCCCGGCTAACCATTTATTTTTTGCTGTTTGGGGGTTCCCCCTTCTTTTAATTCCAGTTTTGAATGCGGTTGATATCTTACGCTTTATCCCTGTGTCTCAATACTCCGATAGTCCTCTTCTCCCCCCCCCCTTATAATGCTGGAATACTCCCTTCCTCGATTTTGCCAAAAATACATCTTCCTTTTCTTGGTCAATCGGCCTGCAGGAAGTTTGGTCTTTTCCCACTTTTCCCTCCCTTGCTGACATTCCCGTTCTGTGACCCTTTTTTCTTATGGGACTCTGCATTCTTTCCTTTTCCTTTTCTTTCGTCGCGATTTTTTTTCCACCATCGTTTCTAAAGTTCCTATGTCGTCCGCTTTTGAGCCGTCCATCTTTTGTGAGCCGTTTTCTTCTTTTCGCAGCCTTTTTGGAAACTTCCCTCTCACTGGTGGACGTCCCCCTTTGCCGTTCACCTATTCTTTTTTAGGCTAGTGTCCATTCCTCGCTGTCTTCCCGTTGTCCTGAATGTTATTGATCCCCATAGAGGTTTGTTGATTTAGTATCAGTTAACGCTTCCTCTTTGCTGACCTTTCCCATATATTGTCCTGGATTCCTAGGGTTGTACGGGTTCCCGAGATTTTTTCCCGGTTTATCGTCCCCCTTGCATCTTTCACACTTCTAAGGGCTGTTGTCCCCCTTTCGGACAGTGCTCTTTATTCTGCTCGCTCTCTTTTCTGATGGCTCACATAACGTTTCGCTGCGTCCCTCCCCACGGTTCCCGGCTTCTTCAGGATGATCGTCTCTCCCCTTCCCTCTCCTCTGACCACTAATTTTTACTTTTTCCGGCTCTCTCTTTTCTGAGTCTGTTATGGGATTGATTGATTATTCCCTCTTTCCTCCTTTGGTGTGTTTCTTTCTCAATCACTACCCCCTTACACTGTTGCCAACACATCCTCCTCCAATAGAAGATTCTTCCCCGCGGCCTGTAAGTGCAAGAATTTTTCTCCCCCCCGGCTTACCTCTTCCGTTTCCTCCACACTCATTCGATGCTGCCTTCCGCTGTCTTTGCCCGCAGTTCCTTTGTTTAGACCCAGCATCCCCGCTTAGCTCTTTCACCTCACTCTCTTTCTCGGCGTCGCGTGGATCGCTGAAGAAGATCTCCCCTTTCAACCGCCTTCACCATACAAGAAGAGGGGATTCCCCTTCTGTCACTAGGTCCTGACGTCCCCTCTACGTACGTGAGTATACACGCCATCAAGTGCAACTCGATTTTGAACATGGATCACTACCTCATCAACCCTTCCTCACTCTATGTTGTTTCTGTCCTTTTCATCCCGCCCTCCAAAGGCGAGTTCCTTTCTCCTCCCATTCCCGCTGCCGAGTGCAGCCCCTCCCACCGCACAACAGATAGAAGTCTTTAACCCTCTGACGCCGGCTACTTTTTAGAAACGACCTGGTTTCCCGGTTTCTTTCTCTCCCCCCCCGATTCTTTCTCCCCCTCTCCTGCTTCCATCTTCGAGAAAACCCTTTCACAAACTCCGGGTCCCTCTCTTAGTTCCCTTGAGAACCCAACCCTCCTCCCTTCCCATTGCCCTGACATTTTCAACATCCTCGTAGGAGTCGCCATCTGCTCCCTAGTGGAGCGGGTGACACGAGCGTTTCCTTTGCTCATTTATAGATCGGTGTTCCTTCTACAAGCTTTTCAAACCCTGTCTCACTTGGTAAGCCCCCTCCCTCAAGCTTTCTTCCCTACGTCTCCGTGACCCTCTTCCTTCTGAACAGAACGGTTTCTTCCTCCCAACCAACACTTAACTTGACCTAGCCAACCTCTTTATCAGCCTCCAATCCTGTCTCTCCCATCTTCTGATGCGGAGGCAGTTCTCCCCTCCCCCTTTTTTTTTCAAAGGGGTTATTAATAGGCAGTCACGTCGTTATTTTAATTTTTCCCCCTGGGCATGACTTTCCTGACTCCCAAGTGCCGTTCCCCCCATCTCTCCTTCTCCCCCCCCCTTAATTTTGCTTCCTTCCCTTTTCGGAGCATTTTTTCCTGACTTTTCGTCTTCCTCTTCTCCATGAAGCCACCTGTTTTGGAGTGGCCCAGTAGAGGGTTCACAGTCCCTTCTGGATTGTCTCTGCCTTTGCGCCTTCCCACGAGCATTTCTCTATGTTTCTGTGTCGTTGAACTGGCTCTCGACGATCTGGACCTTTTCCCCTTGTTTAGCTCGCTCATTCTCACCTCTCCAGCTGCCATGTGTCAATATTGTTTTCCTCTCCACTGACCGAACCCCCCAGTTTGTACCCTCATCTTTCTGTCCGATGCTCTGAGTGCTTTCCGTTCTAGCGCGAAGTAACCCTCCCCCCTCCTGATCTAGTGCCCCCTATTTTTCGTTTGTCGCTTCCCCGGTCGGTGTCCTGTCAAAGGATTGCGTTTTTCCCGAGTTGGAGGCTGTTAGTCTTTTTTCTCCGGCGTTGACTTAGGCTTCTTCTCTGTTTTCCCTGTCAGTTTCTCTCCGTTTTTCGTTTAAGACTTTCTTTCTGTCCATCACCCTCAGCGCTTTGCTAGAGTCTAGCGTGGTTCCCCCTCCTAATCTGCAGGCGTTCTTCCCTCCCTGATCTTTTATCTTTCTGATCTGTCGCTAAATTCGTCTATTCGGGCCAAATCCCCCCCCCCTTTGTCCTGCACCCAATCGTCTCGCGCGCGAAGACCTTTTTGGCGCTGCCTGCCTGTGATAGCGTGTCGTTCCCCTCCCCAGCAGCCCTCACTTTTCGCCTTCTTCCCTTCTGGGTGCGTGAGACCTCCCCCTCCCTCTATAGGCCTAGACTTTCTTGCTTAGCTACCCCCTCTTTTGCTTTGAAGTCAACCACCAAGATTCTTTTCCTTTGTTGCTGCGTCTTCTTTTTACTCCGGATGTAATCTTCTTTGTCGCAAATTTTAATTCCTCTCTCATCGGCAGATACCCTTTTCTCTACTGCGTCCTTCACTCCTTTACACCTTTTCTTTCTTTTTTCCAGTTCCAGACGGCACTTCCTCAGAATGTACCCTGGTCACTTCTTCCTTCCTCAGTAACATATCAACTTCCGTCTTCACCCGGCTGTTGTGCCAGCTCCCTTGAAGTCCAGCTTTCCCCGGAATACCTCTCTCTATTCATTCCTGTTCCCTGCGCCGCCGTGTTCTGAATCATGAATCGACTGGTATTCGCAGATCTTGACGCCACTGTTTCCTCGGACCCCCACCCCTTTTTTTCCCACTCTCTATTGTGTTTTTTTGAGATCCTTTGTCCCTCGGGAAACCTTTTCTCTTTGCCAGAGAGCAGGTTCTTCAGACCTTGCTCTTTTTTACCGATGGAAATATTTTTCTTCTTTCCCTTCCGTCAAAAGCGCTGGTCCTCACTCCCGATGGTCCCTCCTTTGTAGCGGAATTTTTGATATGGTTCTCTTTATGCTTCACTCCCGTTGCCTACATTCGCGGAGGAGTTACTCTCTGCCTGAAACTCTCTCCTGCTATACTGTATGCGTAGACCCCTTTTCTCTCTGGTATCTTTGACTGAGAGGCCTTTTTTCTTCCCGGTAATGAGGACCTTCAGGGTCCTTTCTCCGATTTCTCAGCCCCTCTCGATTGACCTTTTCCCTTCAGCTATTGTGGTTCTTCCCCTCTCCAACACTTTCACTCCTATCTACCGAGTTTCCTTTTCCTCTTTCTTTTTTTTCCCCCACGGGCCTCTCGGCCTCCAAGTTGTCTGTTTGAAGCGACCACGGGACATCAGCCCAATTCATCCCCCCCCTGGCAGGTCGACAAATATGCTTTCTCCCCTTTCGCTCTTGACCCAAATGTTTTTCCTTTGCTTCACTTGTTTTGTCCCCGGCCACCAGATGCGGTGGTGAGCGTGCTCTTTCCGATTCCGCCCTCTCTGGTTCAGTAACGCTCATTCGTCAGGTGGTCCCCAACTGATACTTTCTTCCTTCTGTACCCTCTCCCCTGACGTTCGCTCCAGTCATTCCATCAAAACGCGAGGCAATCTCCCCGGAATCCAGACAAATCCGCCCCCTTCAACACCCGCAATCCTTTCGCCTTCCCCCTCCCCATCGGGGTGCCCCCTTTTTTTTTATTGCCGTTTCCTCTCCTCTCTATCCCCCTTGCCGTGCCTCAGCGCCCCTCCTCTTAGGATCAAACTTTTTTGCTTAGTTCCCTCTCCCCCCCCCAATACCCATTCGTTCGTCCCATTCCCCCTGCATCTTCTCTTTCTCAAAAACTAGTTCTGCCGAGGTGCGCAAGTTCCCCCTTCTCCCTCCTCTGCCGCATAAGCGTCTCATCATCTTCCCTCTTTTGCCCCGCATACTTTCTGAACACTATACCTTGAGGGTGTTTCCCCCCCCTTTTATTGCATTTTTGAGTTTCATTTCCTAATCATCCGACCCAGTTTCCTGCTTCCTCTTTTTACTCTCCGACCACTCCGTCCTGAACCCAAGTCTCCACCCCCTTGCTCGGTCCTCTTAGATTTCCCTGCTTGCAGTAGTAAGCTTCACTTTACTCCCGTTTTCCCCCCAAAGAACCGCCCCGCGTTTTTCTTGATATGAGAACCCTTACACACCTATGATCTGCTCTTGCGCTCTTTTTTGTTGGGACGACTCACTCCCTCCCTTTTTTTTTGCGTCTCCCCGCTTTTTTTCTAGTCATCCCCTTTGACAACCTCGCTTCCCTTTTTGAAAGGTCACCCGTTCTGCTTTTCCAAAGCTTTTTAGTGAGGTTCCTTTTCTCTTGTCTGCCATGGTTCATGCGTGATCTTTTTCCCCTCTTCTTTTAAGACTTTCCCCTGCTCTTTCACCCTTTCCTCCCCCGCTGTAAATTGCTTGCTCCATCCTCTTCTGTTTTTTGCCCCAAATGAACTTCTTCTGTATTGGCCATTTTCCGCGATTTGTATCTCTTCACGTAAATATCAGGAGGAATCCCTCTTCGTTTCTCCTCTTCCTGGAACTACCTGCGGGAAGGTTTCCCCCCCTCTTTTCTTTGGGATGTCTACTTGTCACCAGTTCTTCCCAGTCAGTTTGGTATTGGGAGTCCCTTTAACCTTGTTTTCGCCCCCCCGGTGGCTTGTCTGGAACGCCTTCTCCAGTATAGAGGATCATGTCTCATGCGCAATTTTGTCCCAGCCAACCGGTTTGCTTTCAGATTTCTTCTCACTGTTTCCCCTTCCGTGTTGTCTTTTCCTGCTACTTTTCATTCTATTTTTTCTTGGCTTAGTCGCACTTTCACTCGGCAGCAGGGCTTTTCATTCCGTCTGTTTCGTTGTATTTCCTCCCCCCCCTTTCGTGATTATCTTGATCCGCGACCCAGCGAAGGATAGCTGCTCCGCTCTTCTTGGTGACCGTGGCTATCTTCGGACTCTTTTAGATGGGCTCTCTAAACACCCCCGCGTTTCTTCCGCATTTCCCCCCCAAGGTTGTTTCCCTTATTCAAGGCGTGCTGCCCCCCCGTCTTAGTGGCGCCTTCCGTCCCATTTTTTGTCAGTAATCTTACTGGATCTGGATTGGTGTTTTTCGGGAGGGTATTTTCCCATCTCTTTTGTTTTTTTTTTCCTTTTTTTTCTTCTCTCAATAACTAAAAGACCCCCAACTCCCTCAATCCAATAGAATCCTTTCCCCTCTATCAGTCCGTCTGCCAACTCTTCCTTTGCTCCGTGCTCATTACCTGAGTCAGAACCCTGCTGACGGTCTTTTTTCCCCCCCTTTCAGGCTGCTTTGTTCTAGGACCTGTCTACCCCTATGATATATGTCCTCCTTTGCGGCCAAGGTCCACTCACGGGATTTCTTTGCGATCCGTCTGGATCGATGACATTGATCTCCCAGGCAAAACTTCCCCTCCGTCGGCATTTTCCAGTGATTCCCCATGAGCTTCCCCGGCGGCAGTGGCAATCCCCTGTTACGATAAACGACCTAATAATCCCGCTTGATTTTTCCCCATCTTCTCCTGCCGCCTGATTTATTACCTTTTCTTACTCCCCCTTTTTCTTTGAAAAGGCGCTTCTTTTATTACAGTCCGAACGGCGAGCAGCACCGCCCCGGTTATCCCCCCTCTATCCGGATACCCCCCTTCCCCCCTCCTCAGAAGACTGTTGGTCACGTCCTCGGCACAGATCCTCTCTTTGCTACTGGTCTCACCTTCCCTGCTATCCCAGCGTTCTCCGAGTCAACATCCGGGACTCCCGCACTGATTTTCTTCTTTCGCGATAACCTGCGCAGATTGCCCCCTTTCATGTTGCAAAAGCGTTCCCTTCTTTCTTTTCTCAGTTCATGTATCCCTTTTTGCTCCTCTTGGGGGATTGGAATTTCTGACATTTCCCTCTACATTGGGGTTGTTCCCCCTCCACATTTTCCCCCACCCATTTCTCCCTCGAATCCCTCCAATGAATCTTGTCTCCATGACAGGGGTTCGCTTCCTTTGGACTGAAACAGCCTTTGGCTTCTGTCTTTTTTCACCCCCCCCCCCTCTCTCTTTCCTTCGCCACCCGTCCATCCTCAAGCTCCTGTTATGTCGAGTCTTGTCCCCACACCAAAGGCTTCGTTCCCCCCCTCTTTCGCTATCCTTTTTGTGACTGGGTGGCCATTCATTGTTTTTTCTTTGTCTGGATAAATCGGTCTTGCCTTTTCGCTGAGACGCCCCGTGGAACCAGCTCAGCTCCCCCCCACTGCTCTTGTTCTAGTCTCTTCCCTTTCGTGTCGCTGAGATAGAAGCTTAAGTCCTCTTCTTCGGTCCCCTTTTCATGATGAGATACTCAATGCGCTGTGGTGAGAAACAGATGAGGTCCCCTCCTTTATTTGATTTTCCCCGAGTCTCTTCTCGCGTGGTTGGATTCCCCCCCTCAAATTCTATGATGATGCCGGATTCCTTTTTACTGTGCTTGCGCAGCTCTGATCCCCCTCGGGTTTAGATACGCTGCGTGGCGAAATCCTTTGTCGGTCTTTTTTCACCTTTTTTTCGCTCTGACGCGCACACAGTTTGCCCTCACTTTTTTTCGGGCCTTTTTTCCTTTTTTCGCTCAGTAAATGACAAATCCACTCTCAGGGACCCCGATGGTTCGTGTTTTCCTTCCCTTTTCATTCTAAATATTTCGTGTTTTCGTTCGGTTTTCGGGAATTTTTGGAGCAGGAGCTTCCTCCTTTTTCGTCGCCCTTCTTTTTCTATCGGAGTTAATAGCCCCTCATGCCGAAGAGTCTCTTTCTTTTGTGTGCCCAAGATGAAGGCAGAGTGGACTCTCTCCTTGCGGCGAGTTCTGAGAAAGTTCCTTCGCTTCTGCCAGTGTCAGGTGCCAACAGCCCCCCTGTTGCTTCAACCAAAGAGTAGAGCTTCAATAAGAGTTGAGTCCGGCCGAGGCTCTGGGGTGCTTTTCCCGGGCTTGCTGCTTCCCAACTTCCATTCAGCACTTGCTCTATCCTTCAGGGTCGTGGCGGTCTCCCAAATACCCATATCGGACTCGCTCTAGCATTTCGTTCTTGATTTGCGTACCTCCAAACACCAACCAAGAGTTACTTCTTCTTAGTTTTCTTTTTAGCGTTGTCCTCGTTCTTCACCTCCGGTGCATGCCCCCTATTGTTTCCCATTTTTGCCGATAGATTACCGGTCTTTCCTCTCTCGTATATACACGATTAGTCTTTTCCAGCAGAGCTTTAACTCGCGACTTTACCTTCACGGCTTTTAAATGGAAAATTAACCCCCTCTAACTTTATGTTGTTTCCTTTTTCACGGCTCTTTTTGCGCCGGAAACGTTCCCTCTCCCCAGCTCCTGTCACATGCGCAGCCCCTTTTTTCCCTCTCTACTGGTAGCCGATCTTTTCGCGTTTTGAACTCTCTCTCCCTGGTGTTGTGAGATCTCCTTTTGCCGCGGGCCCCCGTGGGTTACCCCCCCCTCAGCGGCCTTACATAGAGCAGTTGTCTTCAATCCCCTGTTCTGGCAGGGGGACAGTCTGACTTTCTTTGACTTTCCGGCACCAAAGTTTTACTCAATTTTTTTTTACCCAGCACAGGGGACCCATCTGTAACGTTTTCTCTTTTTCCTTTGCCTTTTTTGACAGTGACCTTCCATTTTTTCGGGGAGTTCCCCCCTTCTGGCCTGTTAAAAAGGACCCGTTTCGATCAATTCGGTCACCTTTCCTTCCTCTTTCCGGCCGGACTGATCGTGAATTGCAACTCTGACCGGCGATCCTTTTCCCCCCCTCCCCTAGGTCGCAGCCCTCCTACCAGAAGTACTTTTGTTTTTTCGAGAAACCTTCAATTCCCCTTTTCCCAGACCTTTCTCCCTTGTATGTTTTTCTTTCTTCTCCTCACCGGAATACTCTCCTTGCCTTGACTTTGACGCCGCCTCCCCGTTTCATCAGAAAATCGCCCGGCCGCTTTCGCTCTCTTCCGAGCGCTCCCCTTTTTTGAGGACCCACAACTTGTGTGGGACTGGACCGTCGACTTGAGTTCCCTGCTTCCTTGAGCCGTGATAGCTCCTTCCCCCATCTCCGGGTAGAGTCAACCCCTATTTGTGCACCAACTCCGATCCTCTTCTTTCCCCCTTTCTTTTTTTATCCCCATCGATACTTCTTCACGTCCACTTGCCCTGCACTGCTGCCATCAACCTTTCCGTTTCGCGCTGCTCCACGGTCTTCTACCAAGCGCCCACCTTTTTTTAAAACCAATCCTTTAAGGTCTTTCACCGCCCTTCCCCTTCCCCGGGGGGTACATCTCCTGGCCTGTAGGAACTTATTCGTTTTTTTCTTACTCCCTTGCAGGCGGCCCCCCCTCCCTGTCAGCGTGTAATATTGAGTTTCCCCTTTTCTCTTCCGAACCAACCCCCCCGCCTTCAGGCACAGATCCTTAGCACCGTCATCCGAGCTAACTCATGTCAGATTTTTTTTTTCGCAACCCAGGTTTTTAGGCCCGCTTTTCCTCCTATTTAACTGCTAGTGGTGCCTTTTCTCTTCTTTGACAGATCCCACATTGATGTGACCTAATCTGGTTCCCCCCCCCCCCTTCCTGGGAGCATTTTTTCCTTTCCTTCATTTCTTCAAGTATTTCGACCTTCTCTTCCGTAATCTTGCTTCGCCGACCCGTGCTCCTTTTTTAGGTGCTAGCCTGTTCCTTCGCTTTGTTTTCCCTGCCCCCACTGCAGACGTATACCACATTCCCTGCAACCGCCGTTCCTGTCCTGAAGACCTGTTCACCCCCCCCTGGAGATCTCCCTCGTTGTCCTTTTTGTGTGGTTTTTTCTGTCTCCTTCCAATTACAGGTTAGACTTGCGGCTTTCGTCCACGCTTGTTCTCCATTCTCTTCCTTTGTTTTCCCATCTTCGTCGCCACACGGTTTTCTTTAATTTTTTCCCTTCCTTACAAGGTATTTGATCAACAGCGGTGATTGTCGTTTGGCATTCACGGCCTTTTCAGGTCAGTTTTTTTGACCAGGCGGTGAGTGTTCCTTTTTTAGATCATTGATGGCGCCCTGCTCCCCCACATTTCACCCGCGGCGCAACCTCTCCTATCCTTGAAGCGCCAGCCCGACCAAGCCGCTTTTTTTTTCAATGGAATCCCCCTTTTTCTGCAATTTGCCTCCTTAATTTTTCTTCCGCTAATTCCCCTACCCTTCGATTCCTTACCTACTTGACCGGGTCGTTCTTTTGACGGGCGGGAATTTTTTACCAGTCCTTTATGGATGTTTCCTTCGATCCCATTTCCACAGCGTGTTACCGTTAATGCTACGTGGTGCGCCTTCTTTTTCCTTGGTGGCTTTTCTGTGCTCGGCCGTTCGTTCCCGTTTTTCCGAGTCGTTCCCTTCTCTTTTTGAATTTTCAAATTTGTTTCTGAAGATTCATGGCGCATTTTTTTGTCTGAAGGTATGTACCCTTTCACATCGTAGTCTTGATTGCGCTAGCTCAATCGGACTCGCTTCTCGGATTCATCCCCTTTGAAGCGATTTTTATTTTTGCACCTTTCTCTCTTTCTGATGATTAGTTTTATCCCCCCCCCCCCCCCCCCCCCCCCCCGCAAGTTAGGCGTACCTCTTTTTTACTTGCTTCTTTCTAGCCTTCTCTGGGCCTTTCTACCATCCCCCGCGCTGATTTACTCAGCTTCCCTCTTTGTTCTTCCCCTCCTTAGGCCGTCCCCCTTTTTTCGACGTCCGGCTATTTCGGACTTTATTGGATGGAGTCGTTCTTATTCTTGATTTATCTTTTTTTCTCCCCCTCCGTTGTGGTTTTTTTTAGATCCGAAAATCATCCGAACGACAACGAAAACTTCATCCAATATTAACTTTTCAAAGCTCTCCTTCTCGCAACTGAATGCTGTGATGCGCCTCATCCATGAAGAAAAGCTTTTCGATTCTGTTTTCTTCGCGTTTTCTACATTTCATCCCATTTGATTCAGAGAGAGCCCCCCTCCACCCTTCCGGGGACGCGGTGATCCTGCTTTTTTTTTCCTATGAACTTCCTCGTCCCCCCCCCTTCTTTGGAAACCTTTCCCCTCCCCGGCGGCATTCCGTTGTCTGTATGGAGGACAGCGGTCCTCTTCCCGCTAACGCTCACATAAAATGTGGGACATTTGACAATTCTCCCCCAACTTCCTCCTAGCTGTCTTCCTTGAAATCCCTCTTTCAACTACCTATTTGACTCCCCCAATGCTCTCCAGTGGCCTCGATCTTTCCGCAAGCTTTGACGACCCTCCCCCAGCCAACGTTCTTTCGCAAAGTCTTTTCTTCTCCCCCAATATTCCTCAGCCTTCTGCCCACTCACATGGTGTTTGCCTTTATGCATTTTCAAGCCAATTTCCCTTTTTTTTAGAAACTTTTTCCCGCCTTCCCTCTAGCGACTGGTAAACCTCAGTGATCCTAGCATTCTGTCATTGAGCGATTCCAAACCCTGCAGGCCCCATTTCCCACCTCGGTCATTTTGAAAATCTTTTCCTTTTCGGATGACTCTCCAAGAAGGTATCGTTTCTCGAGGTGTGTACTTGGAAGTTGCAGCCTCTCGCGTTTCGTGTCCCGATCAACGGCATTTTCAAACCTTGTCATGACCGTTCTGGGTTCCCCACTTCCCGCTCTGTGGATCCCAATTCGAAAGGGGTAGCGTGACAATTTCCGGCTTTCACAGCCCACCGTTTTCGGCTATATCAAACCCCCCTTATCTTGCATGTTTCCCCTTCAGCCGCAAGCCTGTTTTTTCATCATTCGTCCCACAACACCCTTCTTCTTCGACCGGTAGCTCTCCTTTTTTTTTGTGAACATGGGTTTTTCTCTTCCCTTCCCGGCCTTTCTTGACTTGTACACCTTTTGCATTGTAAGCTTGTTTCCCCCCCCCCCCACGCCCCGCGCCCGACCCTTAGCGCACCCCATGCCTGGAGGGTTTCGGCTTTTTCCCTTTCTTCGGTACCTCGGCGCCATTGACGAGTACTCCCAGATGACCTTCCCGTACTCTTCCTTCCGACATGATCCAATTCTTTCCTCTTAGTGGGTCACCGGCAATCTTTTTCTCTGTCCATAGATGCGTTTCCTGCGAGGTGCAACACTGAGCAGCTCGCTTCCTGCTTTTTCTCCTTTGACATTGTTTCCGTAACTTTCTGATTCCTAGGTTTAGCCCTATGCGTTCGCTTTCTTCCTGCCTTTTGCATGTGTATTGGTTTGTTCTACTTAGCTGACCCCAGTTTGCTTCCATTACGCTTTCTTTTTGTCAGCTTAAGGAGACAGACGGCTCCCTTAAAACTGCACCCCACTACGATTTTTACAGAGACTGGGTGTTCTTTTTCTCCCTTAGGTGAATGAGGAACAGCTTAGGGGGTGAAGAGTGGTTTTTTTTTTTTTTTCACGTGGAGCAGTATTGCTCCGGCGTGGTGTGGCATCCAGTTCCCATTAATTTTACTTCTCCCTTATTGGTGACTATACACCGCGCGATGGTTTCTTAGTGTTGGTGCTTTTATCTTCGTAGAGTAGTGCTCCCATGATTCCTTTCGGAAACGGCGGTTGCACTTTCACTCTTTTCAGCTTTTTCAGTCGGTCTTCCCCCCAAGCCCCCACCATTGGGTACTGAACCCAATTACGTCGCTCCCTAAGGATGTTCGCTCCTTCAGGCGAGTTCTTATTCACATCTTTTTTTTCTTCAAAAACGCTTGCTGAGAAAATTTGCGTTTTTTTCCTTGTTTTTTGAGCCCCTACTATATCTTGTTTCTCCTTCGTTTCCTTCATTTTTTTATCGAAGCCCCCCCCACCGAGCTTATTCGTCTTCGCTTTTGAGGAGAACTTCGAGTACTTCCCGGATAATTTTTGTCAGCAAGATTTCTCATTCCGGCCGCCCGAACTTCTTTTATTGATCGTCATTCCTTTTACAGGCCCTTTTTATGTCAATCAGACCTATATGAATTTTTTCGCTTTTTTTCACCTCTCCCCCCAAGGCCCATATAAAACCCTTTCTATCACCTTAGCGTCTTTTCCGTCCCTCTTGTGCTTCCCAATTTACGATTACATTCCCCCCCCCTCTCCTCAGCAAGTGTATTGAAGACCTGCTCACTGTGAAGTATGGGAAGACCATGTTTCCGCGGAACCCTTTCTTTTCCTCCTCCTCCGTTGTGTTGGATCCTCTTGCGTCCAACATTGTCACCTTTATACATTTTAGTGTATTCCAAGACCTTTCTTCTTTTCTTCCCTGGACTGGCCTTCTTGTCTAGCTGTTAATTTCCTTTTGCCCCCACTCGCGTACTTCAAGGCGCGTTAACTTTCTTAGGGATATGGTTGAAGTCCCCTTTCCCTTTCAATCCAGCGGGCTTTTCCCCTTTTTCCGTACAAGACCTATCCGGTGTATTCTCAGGCTTGGAGGTTCCACCTTTCCCGTTATCGGCCTGGGGTTGCACCGTGCTTTAAACTCCTTGGTTTTTTTTTCACCCGCAATTTCTCTCCTTCTCATTTTCACGTAAGCTCTTGTTTGTTGGTCTTTTAAAAAAAATTCCCATTCGATCTAGCGCCCTTCGAGTATCTTCTGTAGTTGGATGCTCACCACCGCTGGAATACCCCTTTTTTTTTTCCTTTAAGCTCCTCCCTTTCCACTCCAGCACCCCCCGTGCCTGAGAGCGCAACAATTATCGCGCGCCTTTTTTGCATGCCTTTGGTTGCTTGGCCCGTCGACTTGACTTTTCACCCCCTTCGCGACTGCGCCGTTTGCTCACCCAGCAGACGCGATTTCCCCAATCTCAGGAGAGTCATCTTCACCTTTACCACAATCCCCTCCTCCAAGCGAGGGTTTGTAGTCCTCTCTTACGGCTCTGATGTCCCCCTGCCTTTTTTTCAAGGTCTGCTCACCTGAATCCATCAACAGCCGCCGCAGGAAACCAAGCAATCATTTCGCTTCACGCCTTCCCCCCCGCGCAACCCCCCCCCTGGGGCACTATTCTCGCTTTCATTCTCTCTTTTTCTTCCTACTCTCGATTTCCCTCTTCTATTTTTCCCATGTTGTGCGTCGTGATCAACACAATATTCAAATGCTGCAGGCTCCGTCCTCCCTACCGCTTCCTGTACTTCGTAGAATGCCCCACCTTCGAATTCCGCCAGACTCTGTAGTGTTGCAGTCCCTTCTTTCAGATAACATTGACCTCTCCATAATCTTTGTCTAACCCCCTCTTGGATCGGTTCTCCTTCCTTTTCTTTCAGTTTCATCTTCGTACAGTCATCGAAGACAGAATCCACGCGTCGGAACAAGCCCCTTTCTCATTTGGAGGTGCGTACTCGCTTTTTTGTTTCGTCAGCTTTAGTCTCCCTTTCCCAGCACGCCTGTGTACTGGCCTTAAGACAAACGTTTTAACAACGTTCTCTCGCCTCATCCTTGGTGGTTGTTGGCATCACCCTACAGTCCATTGCGAGATTTCTCTAGCTGAAGAAGAGTTTTGTCGCCATAAGGGTGATGAAATCTCCCCCCCCCCACGTTGGGCTGTTTACTCCGGAATGCTAACCTTTAATGGATCCACTTTGCTTGGAATTCAGGACCTTTTTTTTTTCCCAATCGTGTCTCTCTACCCCCCAGATGTTGAGCAGGTTTCCCCCAAGACTCCACTCGTTCTGCCACGATGGACCGCATCCGAACTCCCCTATGTTGGCCCTTTTCCGGGGGTTTATTGGGCATGGCCTTTATGCATTTTTTGTTGTCGTCCTATAACCCCTTGCGAGTGAATTCCGGATGTGTCGCATTATGCATCCTTTCCAGGTGTCTCCCCAGATGGGATTGGCTTCGGTCTTACTTCCATTTTTTGTCACCCCTGCTCTGTGTTCCATGCCTTCCCTACTGTTTTTCGCCCCTTCCCGTTTGCTTTGATGATTCCCCCGCCTCTGAAATGATCGAGTCCACTCGCATTTTTTCATTCACCTTATGTGTGTACTTGAATCCCCCTAATTCGTCCTTTTTTTGTAGGTCTTTCCCTTTTTGCTGGCGTTAGCATTCTCTTAAGCCCAGTTTCCTTATAATGGCTCCGTCCTATTCGTTGATTTCCCTCTCTTGTTTCCTCTCTTCTTTAGTAGACCCGCCTTCCCCCTTTGCGTGAGGTGCACGTGGCTTGATAGCAAATCTTTTGCTTCTTGTTACACTTTCAAAGTCTCCCATCCACTGTTTTCTTCATGGACTCCGAAGATTTCCCAGGTCCTCCTAACTTCGGTCCTTTTTTGTTTCTTTGATATTTGTTTTTTGAGGGTATTGTTCTCCCCTTTTTCTCCTCCTCCGTTGGTTTTTGGTTTCTCTCGATACCTACCCCCTTCCAGACCACCTTCCCCCCCAGTTCCTGAAATATTGCCGTCCGTCCCATCTCCTTTCTTTGCGCTCCTTCTTACAAGCTGATGCCGTCGCTCGTTCCAGAAGGCGGCGTGATGTTACCTGCATACAATTGCTCTCTACGAAGAGGGTCACCCACGTTCCTCACTCCCTTTTATATGACGCCGAGATCATCCCCCTCATATCTGGGTCACAATACCGGATTGACCCCGGTCTTAGTTGCAGCGGACGTCTTTACTGCCCCCCTTTTCCCTTCTTTTCTGGATCCCTACATTTTTTCATCAACCCCCCTTTTCCTACGCTCTTCTTCATGGATTCATCACCGGCCCTTTTCCTTTCTCGCTACGGAGCCTCATCCAACGTCTTTTTCTGTTAACTTTTTTCCCTTTCCCCAACAGAGCCCCCATTGATCCAGCTCAATGTCCAAGACCTTTTTTACCACGTTATCGCTCACCTTAAACTCTCTGGAACTTCCCTGCATGATATCACCAGGGTAACCTTTAATTCCTCGCATTTCTCGGATTCTCTTCAACCCTTCCTGAGTGCATTGCCAATCCTCCGCCCTTTGCCCCCCCTAAGTGGATGAGCACCTCCGCCCTAGTTGTGCTGATTTCTAGCTTGGACAACGTTTCTTATCCATCCCAAGAATAGGGGGACCGCTCCCCGCATTTTTTTTTCCCAACCATGCGACAAGGTCCTTGATTGCCTCCAAAACGCTTTTCTTACATGTGGCCCCTTCGTGTCCCGCCCCAGTTGCGGGCCTGTTTTTTCAACCATTGCATTGTAGCCAACGGATTTTCTCGCGCCGTCTGCCGTGTTCGATCATTCATGCCAACCCATATTTGCCGTCAATTTCCGCCGGTTTGTGCCTTTTCCTTTTTAATAGGCCAGTCACGGCGTTCTTTTTTCTTTTCCCTCGTCTCCTCCAGTACGTTTTGACGATCCCCAAAAGCGCGGACCTCCTAATCCCCTTTCTCGTTCTTCTTTGCCGCTGTCGTCTTTTTTCGAATCTTCTTTACGCGATGCTTCAGGACTCTCCTTGAGGAGCACACCTTCGTTTGATTTTCTCCACATTTTACCACTGATTTTTCTCTCCGTCCTTCCTTTCGTTCACCAGAGCAGCGCCCTATTCTCTGCGGGGCTCAGTTGAACTGTTCTTTGCGAGCCTTGATCGTTTTATACAGAGGCGGTCCGAATCCCGGCTGCCATGTATTGGTTCTCAGCTTTGAAGAGACCCAGTATCCTTCATTTGAACTCTTGCCTCTGGCTAGGGCTTAATCGTCTCCCCCTTCAGTAAACCTTCTCCGAAGCTAGTGAACCCCTATTGCTTTTTTTCTGTTTTTTTTCTGGCGGTTCTTTTTTTTTGTGTCACAAGGTTGCCGTGTTCCGTGGGCGGCGTTTTTCTTCAGGGTCATGCTCTTCCTCGGCGAGGGTTTATTTCATTCCCCGTTTCTGAACTGAAGGATCTCGGGGACTGCCCCCTCTCCTCTTCAAACTTATCGGAGTTTTTGCTGAACTTGAATGCGTGTTTCCCTATCCTCTTTGCTGAACGTTCCGGCCCCTTTCTTCAGATTTTCACTTCTCTGTCCCAAAGAAACCCCCACCGCCAATATTTTTCGAGAGAGCTCGATCAATGTTGTCTTTCCGTCTTGCGTGGCTTTGATCGTCGCCGTGCGTCTTCCAAACCCTCATCATTTTCCCGTCTCTTTTCCAGCTGGTTTCTCTCCGCCCCCCCGTAAATCTTCTGCGCTCTTTCTTTCTATCTTTTATTTCACCTCAGAAAACCACACACTATGTTTCGCGGGCTGCGACCCTTCGCTGCTGATTGCTTTTTTGAGACCCTCTCATTTTCCCTTCCCTTTACAGATTACATTTTCTCATTTTCATCCAGCTTCTCCTATCTCATGATAGTCTTTTGTAAAGGTCCCCAGATCCCTCCTCCCGAATGTAACGCTGGTTGAACCTCTTCACTTCCCCCCAATATACCCCTTTCTCACCTTTCCTTTTTGCGGACTTGAAGTAAAGTTTTTGTGATCTGCTTAATTCTTCCATTCCCCTGTCCCTTTTCAAGTGTATTTCCGTCCCTTCTTGTAATCGCTTACTGTCTTCCCCCTTTCTTTTTTTTTCCCCCCTTCCCCTCCTTTTGTTGTTAGATCGCTTTTTCACTGCCGGCAAATAACGTCCCCCTGAATCTCTTCATTGATTTCGTCTCCAGTGAATCTGTGTTTCTAGCTTCCTTTACCCGCGAAACAAGAGTGTCCCCCTTATCCTTACATGCCCTTCTATTTTCTCTTTTTTTCTTTTGACAGTCTTTAAAGGGCTCCCCGCTGAGGATGTTATCCGCTTTCCTAAATATCCATTTTAGACCATCTTTTTCTGTGCCCCTGCCCTCTTTCATTCCTGTCCTGCATTGAGTCGGACTTTGCCCCCTTCTCTCCCTTCCGGGAAGTTTACCTCTAATCGCATCACATAGAGCCAGACTTTCTCCCAGCTCTTTTTTTTTCTAGCCCCCTTCAGTTCTCAACTAGACAGACTTTCCTTCTAACGATAATGTCTTTTCAACACCCGACAAGGAATTCCTCTAAGTTGCTTTTTTTTACCCTCATACCCTGACATCCACCCAATAGCTTCGGACTGCTTGCACATCTGTATCTCTTGCCTCTTTGTCCGTCCAAACTGGTTTGTTCTGCCCTCTACCCCTTTGATTCACATCTTTCGTGATCCTTTCCCTCCGCGCTCCCCTCCATCTTTCAGTCGTTTAAATCTCTCTCGCGTGCACCCCCTTTTCCCTTCTCGCAAGCGTCGGCTCGTCCCCCTCGATATTCACTTAGGTTTCTGCCTTCCCCCTCCAAAAACCCAGCCTTAGGCCTCTTCCCCCCCCCTTGCCCGAACAACCACAGCTCCCCCCCGGAAACCACTCCCCTCATCCCGCCTTCTTCCCGCGTGCAACCACTCACTTGGTCCTATCTTCGTTTCTTTCCTTTCGACGTTATTGCCCATTTTCCCTTCCTTGCTTTTTCTTCTACATATGAGCTTTTTTCAATGTGTGCGTCTTCCTCTCCCTACCCCCCCTCTCACCACGCCGCCCTGCATATTATCCCCGCATCGTCTCCCAATTCAGTCCGATCCCTCCCCCCTTTCAACGGTCGCCCCAGTGCCATTCCCTCATCTGCCCTTTTTTTTCCCTCGAATGAACTGGCTCCTTCACTCATGAATGTGACCCTCTCTCTACACGCATTTTTTTTTCTCATTTTCCTCCTTTCCTCCCTAATAATTCCTCATTCTCTCCGTGCATCCTGCCCCCTCGACAAAGGTCCCCTCCAGCCTTCTTCGCTCTCTTTTCCCTCGCGCCTTTTCGTCGTTCCCCCCTGACCCCAAGACTAAATGTTCCCCTTTACCCCACCGCCGGTTCGGCCTATAAGTCCCAAATTTTTCCAAAAACTTTGAGAGCGACCTTAGCATCCCTTTTTTGACCGACTGTGAAACGGTGATTGCTTCGTCCTCCCCTCGGGCTCAGTTGACTCTATTTTGGTTTGTCTCTTATCCCGACGGTTTTTTTTTTGTCCGGGCCAGGTAACCCCGTGCTACCTCATTTGCCCGCTTGATTTATCATTACGGCATCCCTCAGGTTGAAACTGGCATAGGTCCCCCCGTCTTCTGGTAAGGTGCTCCAAATGACCCACGCTCTTACCTCCCCAGAGTCCTTTTTTTTCATTCTCACTTCGTATTGGCACAAAATTGCCTTCCCTTTTCTTTTTTCCATTTCCTGGGAGTTTGTCCTTAAGTCCCCATAGTTTTTACTTCCCGGGTTTTTACAGGTTTCTCGATGGCCTTCGTTTTCTTGAGTTTTTCCCCATCGGATTGTTTGCCTTCTTACCCCTTTCCCCCTTTTCTTCTACAGTAAAGGCTGGAATTCTTGAGACTGTCATGCTTTTTGCTGTTGTTCTTTTTTGTGATCGGCAGCTGCCCTTCTTATCCCGCGATCCCATTTTTACGCAGCCTTTTTTGCCAGTCACCTCCTCATTCCGTTGAGGAAGATTCATGACTCACGATTCTCTTTTACCGGTTGGATGTTTTTCCTCTACTTGATCCTTAAAAATCCTATTTTTTTGTAGCTCTTCCTTTCTTAAGCTGCCGACATTCTAGGAATCTTTGCCGAAGAGTGAGTATTTTCTTTCTTAGATCTTTTTTCTGTCTCTTCTTTGATGCAGCTTTCTTTAATGGGTTAATCTCGGTCCGTTTTGATTTTTTTACCTTGGTCCTTTTTCTGTCAGATGGGATGATGAATCATCGCCTGTCAACGAAGCCCTTTTTGGGTTTTTCCTGTTCCGTTCTTCCCCTTCTCTCTTTTGAAGACGGGATTTCCTTGAATTTCTATTGTTCTTGTATGTGTTTCCTGTGTTTTCTTGCTTTTCTTTTTTCCCCCTCCTAGTTTTGTGAGCCTAAATCATTCCTCCCTCCCCACATCCCCTCCATCCCCCCGAGTAACTCCGGACACCTATTCTCCTTTTTTTCCAGTGAACCTTCCGGCGCCTCTTAAGAACACATCTTTTTTGCTGCGTTTGGTTCAGCTTCTGTTATGTGAGACAGTATATATTGCTCTATCACTGTAATACGTTTCCCCTCGCTTTTTTTTAAGCAGTTCCCTGCGTGGCTCGGCTCCCGAGATTCATCCCAACCGCTCTCTTTCCCATATGCACTTCGGCATCCCGCGCCCTCTTCCCTGGCGGTTTCTTCAGCCTTTCCGAGTTACGATAACTCCTCCCAATCAACTCTTTCCTTTTTCCCTTTCGATCCTTACCTCTCTCCAAAGACTATTCCTTTCTTTCATGAAATCTTAATACTCTACCGTTCACTTCCCCCAAGGGAGCGTTCCATTGTCGCATAGCTCCTAACCTGATCTCCCAGACCAAGCAACCGCTCCCCAACCCTCTTACTGCTGAAAACCCCTCAGACTTCTCGTAGGACAGAACTGATTTTGAAACTTCCCCTCCCGAGTTCAAGCCGATTCTAACCCCCCACGATTCTCCCCGAATAGATTCCGTGTTTTCACATACGGAATTAATCTCCCGTATAGTGACTTGAGCTTCCCCCCCCTCAGCAAAATATCCTGATTCCCTTTGCCAAATCTCAGTAGAGCTCCCCAGAATTACCTCGTCTTTTCCCGAGGGTGACGGTTTTTTTCTGTCTTGAGCATCGAAGTTCCCATTTAGGGGCGTTACCTCGATCTCCTTTTTCACTTTTTTTCCTCAAGGCCGGCTTTTGCCTTCCACCCGCCTGGGATCATTACGGTGTAGCGTCCGTGCAAGCTCTTATTTTGGGTGCTACTATTTCAACCCCCTATATTGCATGAGCAAGAGTTTCTCTCCGACCCGATTCCGTGCCCTATCTTAGTAAACACTCTTGGATCCCCGGTCCTCTTTCCCCCAAGTTTTTTGTGAAATGGGTTGCTTCTCGTCCCTTACCGGCTATTATTTCGTTATTTATTGCAGTGGCGCTTGAGGAGACCCTCCCCCTCGCCTTGTTCAACAGCTAAGTCCACCTCCCCAAAACTTGGTCGCTTTTTGGTTTCCTGTATTCTTGACGAAGATTTTCCTACTCTTACTTAGTTGAATTCATGTCCCACTGCGCTTTGCGTGAGAAAAGCTTTCAAAGTTTTTTTTCACCAGTAGTGGGATTTTCCCAGAGAGCTTTCATTGCGAGTGCCCAACCAACCGATACATGCTTTTTCTATTTGCTTCGGAATGGCTGTTGAACTGGTAGGTCGACGTTTCTTGACATGACGATTTTCGATTTCGTGGGGCCCGAATGAGAATATGTGCCTGCAGGAATTTTTGCATTGGGTTGCACTGCCGAGCACACCGTTCTCCTCATACCCCTGCTTCTCGTCTTTGCAGACTTCCGGGAAGCTTTAATTTTCCCGTACAATACCCCTACCCCTAGCTAGTGGCCCACCGATGGGGTTTTTTTGGGGAGAGAGGTGTGATGCAAGCGGACCAAAATGGATGCCGGGGTTAGTGCGTTTGCGGCTTTGGGGATGTTTTTTATCCGTTTTCTCCTGCTTTTTCCCCGATGTTGATTCCAGTGCCGCTCTTTTTTAATATAGTATCGAGGGTGACTCGCACCCCTCTTCCGCTTGCTTTCCAGGTTCTCCCGCGAGTTGTGCGACGTTACTTGTAGTCTATGACTCTCCTGCTTGCTTTTTTGGAATGCGGAGCTGCAATTGATGCTTATTTTCGTTTTCGTGTCCGCAATTTGCCTTGCCAAGCCCCCCCCCCCCCCCATTTCCTGCAAAGATCGCGCGAAGCAGATGCATCGCCGGCAGTCTGCCGCTTTTTTTTTTTTCTGCTTGGTTTTCAAAAAAGAAGCCCCCCTTATTTGCCGAGCTCATGTAGTTTTCAGGAGCCTCCCTACATAATAGCTGAGATTTGCAGTAGTCCTCTTCATTTAATTTTTGCCCTAGTAATATTCAACACAAGAGTTTTCCTACCCTCTTTCTTCGAATTCAGTACCTTTCCTCTCCCTTGATACGGATGTCTCTAGGGGTCACCACCTTGCATTCATCTCATTCCGTCCGACGATTACTCGCAGTTTTTTCTCCCCTGTTTCGATATACCCCCGGATCGTAGATTTTTTCAGGCCCAGAGTTCCCATCAGCCGCGCTTTCAACTTCTCCACTTATTTCACCTTTTTCACTACCCCTTACGCCCCCTTAGTTGTGCCAGCGCTGACTTAAAGTCTTTGTCCTGAATTGATAGACCTCTTATTCCTTTGTTCCCCCCTTCCAGCAGTTTTCCTGAAGAACTGTACTGGCGTTTCCCTTTTTCCTCCCCCCTTTTATGCCGGAC
>Ga0179593_1420559_pt1 | contig 28551 bp, 28 predicted proteins | sample CZODoug2_1_08_16_FD_185931 | JGI IMG/M metagenome (GOLD analysis project Ga0179593, IMG submission 185931) | Vadose zone soil fungal communities from Angelo Coast Range Reserve, California, USA - CZODoug2_1_08_16fungal (PacBio error correction) | ecosystem: Environmental > Terrestrial > Soil >... | reverse complement strand
CTTTATTTCCTTTTCCCCACCCACGCCTTTTCCTTACATTCGCGCCCCGACAAATCGTACCCAAACTTTTTTCAATGTTTTTCCCCCTCTTCACCTCCCCCCCCGCGTTTCCTTCACGATCATATACTCCAGCGGAGCCAGCATTGCCCTTTCTTTTCTACGTGCCCCCCCCTTTTTGGAATCGACTCTCACTATAGGCGCGTTCACTCTCTTCCATGGGTGGGTTAATTTTCTTTTTGGTCCAAGTTTCTCTTATTCTGATTTTTGCCCTACTGTTTTCAAATGTCACCGCAGTCGTTGAAGTTCGGTTCCCTCCCCCGTTCCTCTCCCTTTTTAAAAATAAGGTTTTTGATACTCGTTAGCTTTTAGATTGATGTAACTTGAAGGCGAGAATTACCCACGTTCATTTTTTCTCCTCTCCGCTCCAGTTCAAATTGCCTGCGAGTGGCGATCTTTACCTTTCTTTATTTTGGTGAGTTTCGTGGTTACACTTTTCCCTTCTAATTTCAACAAGCCAGCCCGCCGTTTGCTTTGAATTTGAAAGATTGTGTTTCTTTTTTTGGCTCGTGCACTCTTTACCCTCCAACCTTTTTTTTCTAGTCATGCGCTTACGGCTTTGCGCCCTCTCTTTGACGCAGGTTTTTTTTGTTCGCTCTTCCTTAGCTTTGTTCTCATTTCATTTTCGACTTTGTCCCCTTTTTCGTATATGGGACTATTACGGACATAATTGCATTTTCGGCACACTTCTTTTCCCATTTCTCCCGTTATCGACCTCTCCCAATTCCAAATTTAGATTTTTTCTGTTTCTCCTTCCCCACCCGCCAGCGGGAAGTCTTAGCGCATTCTGGACTCTTGGTTCATTTAAGGTTTTCTTTTTTTGTCGTGTGAGTGCAGTTATGCGTAAGCAAAACTGAGCCAAACGTACAGTGCCCCGGCGACTGATTCCCCCAACGGGCCCTTCTTTTAGCTTTAGGTTCTCTTGGTGGTATCACTCCCCTTCCTTCTTCTCTTTAGTCTACGACCCCTTTTCCGTGTCTCTTTCCCCAGATACCCGCGTTGTTTCCTTCCCCCAAATTGCTTTAGAGGGACGTTAATCAGATATTCTAGTCCCGACCCGTGAATTCAGCTGTCGTCCCTTGCATCATTTCCAACTACAAGTTTCTCCCGGCCATTGGCTTTGACTGGTTCCCCTTCTGCCTTTTTTGCGACCAAGCCACCTCCTCTCTTTTTCAAGTTTTTTCCCTGGGTTACTCGAATAGGACGACCTGATTTGGAAGTTTTTTTCGCATCGTTTCCCCTCTTTCATGCCGGTGCTCCCCGACTACCCCCTGAACTGATGTCACACTTCGGGCTCGAAATTTAGGTTTTTTTCCCCTTTTACCCTGCATTTCACAACCTGTCTCCCCCAATCAAAGATCCCCGAATGACGGTCTCGACTTTCGGAGAGCGAACCGACCCAAGACTCGCAGCTTTGACCCCTGGGTTTGATCAGGTTCGGCGTTACCCCCTTTTCTTCCGTTTGTTTCGGAGTCCGGGGACTACTAGACATACTTCGCACTTCTTCCCTCCCTCAGCAGTTCATTTTCCCTGTTTTTCCCCCCCCTGATAGTCTTCAAATGTATCTTCTCCGTCGTTGGGCATTTGCCAAGTAGTTGCGGTGGTTTTCGGTTTAACCGTCCACTCAATGTCATCTTATCACCTCCGACCGTGCCTTTTTTAGGTCTTTCTCTCAAACCCCGCCTGCCCCCCTCCCCAAAATGGGCGCTTAGGGTCATCGTTTTGCTGGTATGCATCTTTCGGTAGGATCCTTTTTCATTTCTCCTCTTTTCTCTTGGACGCGTTAGATGTTGTAAATTCAATTTGCGTTTCTCAGGCCAATCCTCCCCAGGTGTCGGCGATTACAAAATCTTCGAAGCCTGCTGGTCAGAAACCCAATCATGTACTTTTGCGGCAAGTTGCGCAGAGTCACATATAGTTGGTTTGCTATCCCCTTCTCTCTTCTCACACGTCGCCGCCAGCGGGAGCGCTGTTCATGACTCTCTTTTCCGGGTTTTCCCCCCCCCAGGAAGGAATTTAACGATTTTCCATCTCCCCCTTTATAAGCACTGCGGCGGCTGTCCAGCTGCTCTAGGGCTCTGCCACCCTTCTTTTTGTTTAGCGTCCATGCCAAATGTAATGTCTCCTAAACATCGTGCAAACTGGAAAGTCTTTCGTCCTCAAAGAGCTATAAATCCGTCTTAGTTTTACATCTTAAGACCGCTTAGATAGTTTTCTTCCCTTAGCTTCAATCCGGAGTAGGTAGAGAATCTCCCATGGTAATAATTTTCCCCCTGTGGACCTGGATTTTTCGTGCCTACAGTTAGACTCTATGAGGGCCTGGTTCCTTTTCCCACAGCTTTTTCGCGGTCTTTTCTCTTCTTCATATTGAAGTCCTTTTTTCTTCGCATTTTTCCCTTCTTGCTCTTTGGTCGCCGTATATTTACTGACTCCCAATTCTTCCCGCATTTCCCTTGTTCCTTCGTAGAGGCCACTTTGAGACTTCTTTTTCTTTTTGACCAAATATTCGAGCTCCCTTTTTTTCCCCTCATGTCGTATCTTTCTTTGTGACGATTTAATTTTTGGGGCTGGCTTTCAGCCTCCCTCCTTCTAAGTTCTCTTCTCATAACCTTTCCCTTTCTCCGAGTGTTGGTCTTCCCTTCATTTAGCTTGCACCGAGTTAAGGAGTGATCTTTTTATGTGCCTCACTTTCCCTTTCTTTTATCAGAGGGGCGGAATGAGACATTTGATGTGCAGCAAGGCACAGAGCTCCCCCTAATCGATCCTCCTCTTTCTTTTACTCTAATTGGCCGCCTGAAATCTAGACAGGAAGCGTCCTGGCCGAAACTTTTTTTTCCCGAGACCTCCTTAATCCCCTTTTTTCCTGTTCGGGACGGCGTGAGCCGAGCGAGCGTTTTTTTTTGGTTTTGTTCCCCTCTCTCTTCTGCGTCCCGTGACCCATGCGGATGCTCTCCTCACGGTGTTGGGACTTCATCTCTATATCTTGTGTAGGTCTAGTTCCTAGCCGCATCTGTTTCCTTTCAGCACTGGTCTCCAACCCCTCCTCTCTCTCCTCCCCTTTTTTTTTTCTCTACTCTTTTGCTGTTGGAACAGGCTGCACGATCGCCCACGAAAGCGGAGAGTTCCTAGTCGGAACCCAGATCTATCCCCTCTTTCCGTGTCCAACGCTTTTTTTCACTCTTTTACCTTCCCCCTCATTTCATAGATCTTTGACCCCTCTTGTTTTCCATCGCGTTTCCCCGGAAGTTCCCTTTTCCCGGTCTCCTCCTTTGATGCTAGCTTACTTGTTTTCGTCCGGTTAGGAGTAGTCGCCTCCCTCGGATGCTCCTTTTTTTTTTTTGCATGCCTTTTTCCCCCCAATCATGGCTGCCATCCGCCTCCTTGCCCCTCCGTTGAGATTCCTCTGCTCTAAAATTGCCTCTTCCCACTTTTTTCAACTGCCTCCTTAAGCTTCCAATGACCTCATCTCATTTTAAAGAAAGGAACACTTCTGAGATTCCTTTTCCCCCCTTTTGCTTTCGGCCGTTTTTTTTTTCAGCCCAAGCGGAATCGTCAACAGTACCCCACCCACGATCTTTTTGCTGCGACCTTTCTTTTTTGTCTGTTTCCTTTCAGTTCCGCGCCGGGCCTTCGCTACCTGCGACAAGGAACGGCGCTTTAATAAGCTTTGTGATTCCTTTACGCCTTAAGACGAAACCGAGTCATTTTGCCCTTTCTTCATTTAGAGGATACTTCCATAAGTCTTTTTTGCAGATCCTGCCCGCACAGAGTCACGCGGGCTTTTGATCCCGTCGAAGTACAGCTCTCACCCCTCTTTCGGCTGCCTTATCTGGGAAGAGTCCATGCGTTCGTTTCTCGACACGGACGACTTTTCAAGGATCATTGCCCTGTCCGCACAAATCCAGGCCTGAGGATACTCATGTTTTCGGCCACCCCTTCTCAGCTTATGCTTAAAGGGCGCTCTTGAGTCCTCAAAAAAAACTTTTTTGGACTACGAACCTTTCCCTCTCCCGAATTTATCTTTCGCCACCGCCTTGATCGCGCTAGAGCCTGTTCTCTCTGTCATCTAATATTTTGGATCTTTCCCCCCCATTTTTATTGAAACACTTTCCAACTGCCCTTCTTAGGTTTCGCTTAATTGACACCTCCTTGGCGGTTTCATGACCCAGCGCAGTCGCTTTTTTTTCGCGAGTCGGCCGGGCGAGCACTTTGCACTTCCCACCCCCTCTTCTTTTTCCCGATGCCGAAAAACTTCCCAGCCCACAAATGAAAGATTGTTGTGAAACAGATCCTTTCTCCCCCTTTCTTTTCTATCTTCTACACTCTATTGGGCTGCGCCCCTCCCCCCTTCCTGTCCACATTCTCCCTTTGTCAAGATTTCTAGTCTGAAATACCCTCCATACTGCCGTATGAGAGGAGTCCCTCCGATCTTTTCACCTTCCTGACCCTCCTTTGCTGCGCGTTGAATCGCACCATTCCTCGCCCCCTGCCCTTTTTCCGCTGGCTCCTTCTCTTGGAGTTTTCCAAAAACGTTTCCCACCGATGCGATTTTTCGCACAAACACGATTCGCACTCCTAGCTTTATCCCCCCCCCCTCCATCTTGCGAATCAACTTTCCACTGAGGAGGGTTCTCTTTTGCGGCCCTTAGCTTTGGTTCCCTGCATCCGTGCCACCATGTACCAACCAACATATACGACATGCCGCCCCCCTACCTTTTATTCAACCCGTCTACTCCCCTTGAGACGCTTTTCTTTCCCGGATTACTCATCGATGTAACAGAATTGTCGATCTCTTTTGTCTTGTGTACCTCCGGTGTGCTTGTTACCCCTCCCTTCGTCTTCCTGTTTTCCCCCCCAAAGGTTAATGCGCGAAGGACAGGCGTATTTAACTTTACCCCAATCTCTTTCCTTGTGTACCCTCTTTTCCCGGGATGCCTGAGACCGTAATGCCTCGGTTCCTGGCATTTTCCTCCCCTTCCTCTGCTCTCTGTTGTGGTATTTAGAGAACCGAATTTTAACCCGTCGAATCCTCGGTTTCCTGAGTTTTTTCTTTTTTCCCCCCCAAGTTTGGTTCATATCTTTTTCCAGCGCCTCATTGTCGCAGTGTCTGTCTTTCCTCGCTATCTTCTGACCTCCCGTCGCTGTTCCTTTTTCCCTTACACCTTTATTTTAGTTGACCGTTTACAAAGGTTTTTGCTTTTTCTCTTGTTCCGCATCGCCTCCTTTTCGTTTAAAACTGCTACCAGACATTCCCCCTTTGAATCCGTGAAGGCGGTTATCTCCGACTGAACGTCTCATTTTTTTTTCCCCCGTTGGGTTCCTCAAGCATTCAAGCACCCACACGTAATCCATAAAAACCCGCCGTTTCCGAAACTCTTCCTCTCTATCTACCGTGGATTTTCTTGTCCATAGAAGCTAATATTGTGGCATTGCTTTCGTTCTCCCTTTGCTATCCTTTTTTCTGAAGACACGTGCAACGTATTTCCTTAGTCACTTCGTAAAAATCGATAGATTTTGGCACTAATTGCTCTCCAATTTTGCGCGGCTTCGCTCAGCGCCCGCGTCATTGGAGCACGAGGAACCTACTCGAGAAGACACCTTTCTTCTCAGAGGAAGTAATTTTGCTTTTTTCCCGCGCCAATCCATTCCCACCAATATTTTTCCCCTGACTGGAGGGCTTGTTTTTGTTTCTGTCTTTCTCGTTCACCGTTCAGACCTGACAGCCCTTCCTTTCTTCTCCCTTTAGGTACACGCCTACAAAGACCATTCAGCTCTATCTTTCCTCCCTCGTTGTGCATTCCTTTCGGCCTGTTCCTATAAATGCCTCGAGCCCCCCCCGCTTTTTTTGGGGCTTGCTTAGGAACGGTTGAGGTCATCCCCCTCACTGAGGGGAATTTGCCAGATAGGGTTCAACATAACCTCCTCGCATTGCCCCAACCATCACTGAAAACCCCCCCTTCCACGTCGCCATCAGGCTTTTTCCTCGCCTTCTTTCGGTATTCTGATATTACGTCCGTAATGATCTCTCATGTCCTCCTTTTCGCCGCTTTTTAACGATCATCGGATTTCTTCCTGCGGGGGCGACAAGGAACCCTACCTATTTTACGCCGTCTTTGTTTATATTTTTTTTGGTCGCGTTTTTCGTAATAGTCCTGATCGGCTTTTGTTTTTTTCCAGCCGCACCTCAATTACTCTCTCTTTCCTCCTTCTGTTGGGTTTCTGATTTTTTATGCAAACCCCAAGAAGAGCGGCCAGGTTGCCACTGCAAATCGCCAAAAAAATTTGTTAGAATATATTTTCATATTTTTCCCTCCCTTTTGCCGGGACTAATTTTGAGATCGAAGTCCAGCGGATCCCTCATTTATGATCGCCTTCTTCCCCACCCCTTCCCTTGGATTTGTCTCCGGAATCCCTGAAGCCTTTCTCCTTTTCCGCTGCTGTTTCATGGGTTGGTTCACTTTTGGGGGCATTTTTTTCTTGTTGTCCCCTATTTTTCCACCCCATGTCAGTCGGGCAAGTAGATTTCCCACCGTTCCCTTTCCTGTTTTCACCAGATAACTTATTCGTCGTCTCCCTTCCCCGCTGGATCATGTGCACTTTGCGGCGCGGCTTCTCTTCCTTTGTTACGCGAAGCCTCTATCTCTTGACGTTGGTCCTTTAGTTATCGTTGCTCTCTGGTTTCTTTTTTCTCCAAGGTTTACCCTCCTCCTTCTCCCGAAAGAAATCCCCCGTTGAGAATTAACTATTTTTTTTTTGAATGAGTGTGTCCTTTACACTTTCCATTCTTCTCTTTGATGTTTTCGGTATGTGCGCGATTCGTTGCTCGCGCCTTGCTGAACCCCAATTGGCGCTTTTTCGCGAGCGCTCCGCGCCTCCTTTTTATCGCCGCAACCTATCACCTGTCCCTTCCCCCCCAGCTCCTCTGTGTTTTTGCGATCACGCACGACTGCCCGTTTTCCGGTCCTTTCCTTTCCGAAACCGAGAAAGTCTTTTACGTTTTTCCCTGCCCACGGTTATTAGACGGTATAGCTCGTGATTCCCCACCTCCCGCGGTTTTTTTTTTCTGGAGAGCGCTGTCTTTTCGTCCCTCTTTGTGGCGGTCAAACACACAAAAATTTTTTTTTTGTTTTTCCGGGTTCTGTTTGGCGTTTTTTTAGTTTATTTTCTACGCACTTACGCCCCCCTTCCTCAATTACATTTATCACACCCTCCCCCTCGTATTCGGAAGCTTTTTTGTCAGGCTTTTTTTGAGTTTTTTATTCCCAGTCAAGTAGATAGTTGACGGACTGTCCCCTATCATCACCTCCCTTGTTTTTTTTCTTCCCGGACCTCTTCCTCTTGTCAACACAAAATTTTTGTTTTTCCCCTGTTTTTCAGATTCCTCCTTTCTTGACCCGACAGATGAGAAATTTCCGGCTTTGGACTCACTGTCTTCCCCTACCTTTTTTCCAACCACCTTTTTTTTTCTTCAGTTGTTTCCCCCGACTGGTTGCCTCTGGTCCTTCCCGGTCACCCCTCCTCCGATTTGCATCACTATACCGGGTTAGGCCTTTTTGCGCCGCCTTCCGTAAAACCGGAGGGCACCTTCTCTTTTTCTTCAGGCTCTACAAGTTCCACTATATTGTTATAAACTGTTGAAAATCGGGCTGTCCGTCGGTTTCGATAAGTCTTCAATTGCTAGCGCGTAGCAAGCCACCCCGTGAGCAACAATCAATAGCTGACGCCTTCTTTCTCCGACTCTTCCGTCCAGGACAAGACTCGACGTTCGTAGTCCAATGGTTTTGATCCTTCGGAGCCATGTTTACGTTGTTTTTCTCCCTTTTTTCCGGTTACTTTCCCGCACCGTCCATTTTTTTCCCTCCCCACCCGAATCCCGCAGCCTGTTATCGTCTTTACCGGCTCCCCCATTTTCTATTCGTGTTCGTTTCCTCCCAATACACTTTTCATCGGTGTAGCTTCCCAAACAGACCCCCCAATTCCATCTGGACCTGCTGCTGCTGTCTAGGCATCTTTTCAATCCCTTTTTATCTCTTTTTGTTAGAGCGTTGGTCGACGCCCATTCTCGCGTACGTTGTCGTTTTGCTTTAATTTACGACGCTTCTCTGGTCAGTTAGAGACTGCGGTGCCCCCCCGGAAGCCTTAAAAATCACAATGGGCTTAGTCGATTATAATATTATAGGGGAAGCCCGTAGCCCTAGTCTTTTCAACCTTGCTTTTTTTTTTCCCTGCCGGTTTTCCCCTTCTTTGGTTCGGGCATCTTCAATGCTCCCCCCCCCCCCCCCCCCCACTTTATGCGCTCCACTCCCTCTCCTCAGCTGCTCCATAACTCAAATATGAGGTTTTTTCAAATCAGGAATTCTCTTTGTAACTAGGTTCCCACCACCCTTCATATACGCCATATTGCGTGTTTTGACCTCGCCCCCTTAGCGATTCTTTAGAGTGCCAAGATATCGTTATCTCCGGAGATGACCCCCCCACTTTCGAGTTTTTGTCGCTCCCCGCGTCCTTTCTTCTGCCCATTTCTTTTCTCACTGCGCTTTTTTGTATCACACAGCAGTTTCTCTTTTTGTAAGTCAATTTTCCGAGCTCTGGGCGTAGTTGGGTCTTACGTTTCTTCTTCCTTTCCGTCCTCAGGGCTTTTCAGCCAACTCGGTTAGATATTGGGAAGGTCGGTCTTGGTATCCCCCCGCCCCCGGTGTGGCTGTGGATCTTCCTCCGTATTGCCATCTGAGAGTCCTTCTATCGACTCGTGGTTTTTTCCGCCGTGTGATTCTCTCTCCTTATCACCCAATCTGATTCGCAGGCGGCGTCGGTCTCCCTGTGGGTCTCCCTGCCAGTGACGTCATGTTTACGATTCATTTTGACCAAAGTCTGCCCCGTCTTCCCTCATGTCTTTCTTGGTTCCCTTTGACCTTTACGATTGGGCTGGCGTCAGCGTCCCCGGGTCCCTCCCCTTTTCTTTCCGTCTACTCTTTTTTCATAGATTATTGGTGTCCATCATTCTGTTGCCTTGCCTTAGTGTTCAAGCCAAGTCTTTACAAGTTTTTTTTTATTACTATTGTACGGGAGTTCCCTTCGGGGGTGTTATTTTGCAGCCATGAATTGGCAAGCAAGGCATGAGTTTTGACTTCGACGTTCCTTCTCCTTTTTCAGTGTTTTTTTCGGACCCTTTTTTCCCCTCCAAGGTTTTCCCTTCGAGCTCCCAGGCTGAGGGACTCTCCCTCCCCCTCCCTTCGCTGCCTTTTGCGCTGCAACAGCGTACTTCTCTTCTCCGGTCTCTTGCGTCGGTGTAACATAATGATGAGGAGGGGCCCCCCCTTTTCTATTTCGCTACTTTTTCATTTGTGACGTAAATCGCCGCTTTTTATTCCGAGTGTGAAACTCCTCCTCCTCCTTTTTGCTCTATTCGTTCAGCTGCTCAAACATCACTTTCCTTCCCTCCTCCGGTTTTTTTTTAGGCTCTTTTTTCTTTTAGACCGCGACTTCTCGAGTATTTACCTTTTTGAACAGCTCTCCGCTTCCCAAAACAGTTTTATCCGAAATCCGACTTTTTTCAAGCCTTTCCTCCTTCTCTGTGACCTGTTCTCCCGTCATCGGACGACAAGTCCGTTGTTCCGGAAGTTTTGTTCCTCTTTCTCTTTTTAGGAAAGAAGGCTTTAATAATTTGAGTCTCTTTTTTCCCCCCCTGTATAGCATCTTCAGGGCTCTCTTTTATCCTCGGGTCCTGGCTCTTTTCTTGATTAACATTCATTTCTTCCTCCTCCCTCTTCTACCCTTTCCCCCGATGCATATGCTCTCAGATCCAAACGCGTGAATTGCTACTAAACGTTGGCCTTAACTTCCCCCCCTGATGCATGAAACGAACTCTTGGAGGTCGACCCCCCCCCCCCCTTTCCCTGTGTCCCTATTTTGACGTTTTTGCTGACGCCAGTTCACTAAATTCGTCAACAGTAACTCTCATTTATGCTTACCTTTCCCGTTGCTCTTTTTCCTGGTAATATTAGGGAAGTCGCAACGGTCAAGGCCCTCGTCGTACCTCTATTACTAGGATCATCTTTACCGATCCACTTCTGGAGCCCACAACTCTCAAGTCCTACTCCCCCCCCCTCGGATACTGTACCTCCTTCTTGCAGAACTTTCGACCCAGAGACTTTGTTACTTTTCTCCCCCAGCAGAGTTCCTTACGCTTCGCATTCCTTTGCGTCTTTGGATTTGATGCATGGTTTGACCCGAAGCCTTGCACATTTCCTTCCTATGTTACCTGCCTCTTGCTGATATCTACGCGCCTGCCCCATGTCGACTCTTGATGGCAAAGTTTTTTTTTTTTAGTCCCTTTCCCCCCAATTTTTGCACTCGTATCCTTTTCGGAGTCTTCTCGAAAACCCGTTTTATCGCCTTTTTAGTAGCCGCAGCACGAGTTTTAGTAAGACCTCCCCACTCAATATTATGAAATGTCCCCTTTCCCCCTCTCTTTTCCTCTGAGGTTCCAACATCCGGTATGGAGGTTCATGAACCCCAGCGCGTCTTCTTTCTTTTGACGTTTAGCTGGTTATCCCTAATATGCTCAACACAACGCTCTTTTTCCCCTCTGACCGTCACCTTTCTGTAAAAAACGTTTTTTAAAACCCTTCGCTCTGCTCCGTTTTTTTGCTAACATTTGATTTTTTCCCTTGCGAGGACACATTTGTTTTCCTTTTTTGAGAAAGATCTAAACTGACTTCAACTGGATTGTCTTTCATCCCTACCCGACAGGACCGGCTGTTCCCCTGCACTCCCTCTCTCTCCCCTCCGTCCGCACTTATCGCGTTGAAAGCTGCTCTCATCCACAAGCGTTCTCCCCTCTTTCTCATGATCTTGTTCGTTTTTATGTTTTTCAACTCCTCCACCCGATGAGCCCTTTTCCTTTCGCCCAACTACGCGAGCCCCCTCATATCCCCTTTCTTTCTTTGACTCTCTTTTCAATGCTGTATGCGCTGTCCCCCTCTTTAGAGTGCCCTTCCCCCTAGATGTTGGAAACAAACCACCCTTTTTTCTTCCCATTTCCTTACAAACATTCCGACGCATTGTATGGTCTGCCTATTCCTCACCTTTTGAGACCCGTTTTGGAGCTCTTTTCTTTGCTGGGTACATAGGTGTATAGGAAGTCTTTACCCTTTTCCCACAGCGTTCCCTTGAGTCCTACTTCCCTCCCTGATTTTAATTGTGGACAGATAGTGTCTGGTATACTTTCACTTTTTTTTCCAATCTTTTCGCCTATGCTTCTTCCCTTTTGTTTTTCCTTTTTATTCCCCGCTAAAGTAAGATGCCTTGATGCTATCCCTTCTGTTGCTTTTGTCAGGGCCATCGTAACTTCTTCCAAGTAAATTTTTTCCCAGCCCCGTTGTTTGGCAACCCCACGTAGCTATTCTACTTTCCTCCAGCTCTGACTGTCAGTATAGTGGATATGGATTTTCGAGCAACTTCTCTGACGTCCCCTTATTTTTCCAGTGTGTTTTTCTGGAACAACGCTTATCTTGTTTTTTACCTAGACCAGGCCCCCCTTTTCGGTGATGTCTATGTTCGACGTCCGCTCTTTCTTCCTTTTTCTTTTCAGCTACCTAACCACTCTGTTCCTTCCCGCTCGTATTCTTTTTGATCCTTAGAGTTGCACGGTCTGGCGTCCTGTTTTTTTTCTCTCCCCCTCCCCTAACGACCCAGAACCCGGATCACATAACACCTCCCCCCCATAGTGAAAGTGGGACTCTCTCGAGCTGAGGATTTCTACTTTTCACAGTTCATCGTCCCGCTCCCCCCCCTGTTCCTTGCACGTCCTTTTCGCCCGGGGCGTATAAGTAAGAATTTTGTCACCCCGTGTCCCAATTTCAGTCTTCCCTTATCTCCTAAATGCTCGTCGGCATTGTTCCTGCTCCTCCTTCTATTAACCTTCTTTCTTTTCCGGGAGACACGCGCCAGGAAGGAAGCTCTATGCCACGTCTAGATCGAGAATCTATGCCTTTATAAGGCTTTCCAGGGTAGACGCGGTTCCCTCGGCATAAACCCCACACCCTCTTGTCCAACGCCTCAAAGGTTTTTGCCCTTTGCTTTAAAGATTTTAAAAGTCCCCGCGAATCCTTCACGTCCCGGACGCCTCCTTATGGCCACTCTCACGCCATCCTGGAATAGGCCTTAGCTGAATGAAGTTTCCGCAACTTAGCCTTATTTAAATCTGTCAGTGCAGCGTTCGACGAGATCCCACAGCTTTTTTTTTCAATTCAGAAGTTTTTGGTTCGAGACACTTCCCCTAAGGGGGGCATTTTTGGCCATATAGGGTACACATTCTCGTCCCCCACACCCCCATCCAACACAACCCCACCCTGCACAGTACCTCAGCGTGAACTATCTCTCTGCTTACTTGTCTTAATCGCGTCAGTGCTTGTGACGAATCCGAATGTGGTGATCCCGATGTGACGTCTTCTATCTCTTAATTAGTCCCGTTTCTTTGTTGAATAGGACCCTCTTTTCCTCGGTTGTTTTCTCTTTGTCGTGTCTCCTGGTAATAGTCAGTTTGCCGTCGTTGTTGTTCCCTTCCTACCATACTTTTTTCTTTATGAGAGCGTTTTAATTTGCGGCTGGACCCCAAACACCTTCCCCCCTCTTTCCACGGACCCTCTGTCCCCCCCCTCCCCACAACTAGCTTATACCTCTAGGTTATTACTCCCCCTCCTCCGGGTATACTCCCGCTCTCATTTCCCCCTATGACTTAAGCATTCTGTTTTTATCGCTTACCGTGACACACTTTTAGCGTTTCCCCTGCGCCTCTTCCAGGACGCTAATTAAGATTCGATCGTTCAATGGTCTCCGTTTCCTGGTTGCTTATGGGTTTTTGGTAACGTGTTGAGTATGTTCCCCTATCTGTTCCACCCAATCCTCCCCCAGTAGTGGATTTCGCGAAACTACCGTTCTTTCGGTGTGTTTCACTGTGACTTTTGGTCCTTTTTTAATTTCAGGGATTTAAAAGTACCTTCATCCGCTATTAGAGATTCCATCGGCGGTAGATTAGCCCGCCGTTATCTCAGAGAGTGAGCGGGCTTACCCCCCCTGTTCCCCCTATCCTACCCCTCCAAGCCGTGTCGGAATTGCAGATTGTGTTTTTTGGCTGCGGAACCCCCCGCAGTAAACTTCCATCAGGATTCGTAACATGGGGGATCTTCCTGCCTCCCTCCTTCGGTCCTGTTGGAGGAGTTTCGTCTCTAATTCCGCTCTGGATTCTATATCTCCACTTTTAGATCCGCAAGGACTTCTATAAAGTGTTTATTTCTCCGGCCCGCCTCCGTTATGTCATTACCCTTTCCCCCAGAACGCCCTAGACAGGACAGGCCCTTCCCCCCTGATAGCGGTCGAGAATTTATCGTACGTACAACCCCGAAAGCTGTTCGCTTGACGCCCCAGCGCCTTTTCGGTTTCCCCTCCTTTTGTGGGGTTTTTCTTGAATCTTCCCGGTTTGGCGGTGATGCTTAGAGTAAGACCCCTTTACCTCTCCAGGAACTTTACACGGCGATTCCCCAACCACGCACCTCGTAGTTTCCTTTTTGTCGCTTTCTTCCCGCCGAACCGTTCCGTCGTCTGGACGACTCCACTTCTCCTCCCCTAACTTTTGAGATTTTCAAGAACCCTTTTCTTTTTTCCTCAACACCCTTTAACATTTTTTCTGGTCCTGTTTAACTCTAATCCAGCCCTCCTTCTCCCTTTCCACTGCTTGGGTAATCCAAGATTTTTTTCCCCATACAACGTTTTGCCCGGCAGTTGGCCTCGTTTCATTGGTTTGAAGATGGTCCTTTTTTTTTTCGCGCCCAAAGAACCAGATAGAAGACTATTTCCTGGGTTTGTTTTAGGAAAGCTTCTGTCCCGTCACCCCGTTTCGTGCATATAAGGCAATATAGTCCTCCCTTCTCCAATTCCAAGATGTTATCCCCAAACCTGTCTTTTTTCCCTCCCCGGATCCTTCAACGTAACGATTTTTTCACTGGTCCAGTTCCGTTCTCCCGCCCCCCACCGGAGTCCAAAATAAATGTCGCGCCCATTTCCATTTTAATTCTCTGCCTCTATTACCGACCAGAGTTTGCGAGTCTCTCCCTGGTTTGATCGGTTCGGCGCCCTCGATTCTGTTGTGTTGTTTTAGCAAGTTTTTAGGAGGAAGGGGAGCTCGACATGTTCATCTCCGAAGCAGTTTTCCTCTTTACCTAAGACTGAACCCTCTTGCTCGTCGTTTTGTCTTGCAATGGAACTTCGATAGTTGTTAGTCTTCCAAATGCAAATACTTCATTCTCTCATTTGATGAGAGTGACTTGCCTCCGGCCCTTTCGTCCTCTCTTTCCCCTCCGAATCAACCAAATTTTTTTTGTTTTGTTTCTGCTGTAGGTCCCCCCCCCTTGACTTTCGGACTGTCTTTTGTCACCGTCAGGTCGTTGATGTGCTGAATTTATTCTCCTCTCCCTTGGAATCTTTCTAATGCGTCTTTGCCCAATTAAATTGACTCTCGCCCCTGCCATATCTAGAGTTTTTCAAAATAGCTCAGGTGCAGTTCTCTGACGTTTTATAAACATACTTTTTTTTTTCCGGTTCGGTCCTCGTTGCCCCTTTTGGTTGCTGCATCTTCCCTTGCCCGCTAACGCGCGAGCCCGCTGTCCCGAGCTGATTCACCTCCCAATCTTTTTTTTGTCAAATGAATTGACAAACATCCGCCCCTTCCTTTAATCCTTGTTTTCCCCCAAAAATAACAATTTCGATGAACATTTCCGTGTCGGCTTGACGCTAGTGAGGTGTTCTCTGCTCTCCCAATTGATTGTCCGAGAGCCTAGCCCCCACCTTGTCCCATAGTTCGCGACCACTTTTCGATGCCCCCCAAAACTTTCCGTTTTTTACCCCAAGCGCAAGCCAGTGCATCACTTCGTCTGTCATCCGCTTGAGATTTCGTTCCCTCTTGGACCTCTCCTTTCTGCAAGTAGTTTTGCGACGAAGTCAACCCCCCCACACTTATCTCCTTCCCAGGGTCCTTGAGGACCTTCTTTTGAGAAAACTTTTATCTTCTATGCGGGATGTACAGGTGTAGCAAATCACTGACTCTTTTTTCCCCCGCTCGCCGATTGAACCTTTGGAGCATGTGATCTTCTGCCTTGGTTAGTCGCTCCGTATACTTCCGAAGTCCCCAATATGTTATACGCAGGCTTTCCGGCCCCTCTGTGTAGCCCATGAATTTTTTCGCGGAAGGAGCTGCGAACAGGACACCAATAGTAGCCTCCCCACGGTCTCCTCACTGATATATTTGTTATCTTTTACGATTTTCCGCCTTTTTCTTTTCGTTTCAGGTCTCACTTCCCGTCCGCCAAAGTATATTCCTGTGCCCCTACTCCTTTCGTCGTGATTTGCAGATTGAGGGACTTTTCCTTCCTCATCTCACTCTTTTAGCTATCTGACTTTCTTCACGTGATTTTAGTGATTGGAGGATGGAAGCCAGAGTGGTAAAGCATTGCAGGTCCGTAGGTCCTCCTCATATACTCCAGCTTTTCGACAGCCCCCCCCGGAAGTGGCCAGAGGCCGTCAGGTAGGCAGACCCCCTTCCATCTTCCCGCGGCCGGTCTGAGGCACACGGGACGGCGATGAGCCGTGCTTCTGGTGTCACAGACTTGAGGCGTTTTGCACTTTTGATTCTACTCCCCCAAAGGGTTTTGGAGTTGCCTTCGCAGTTTTCAGTAAGGTTTCCCTAGCCTCCTTGTGCTCTCCTTCTCCCCTGGATCACAAACATCACAATCTCCTGTAATCCGTTTTTTTGTTGAGAGATTTTAGGTTGTGACCGTGAACATCTCACCCTTTTTGATTTGCGCTGTCACCCTTTGCACCAGCTCTCCCTCTTGTCCAACCCCTCTTTTGAGTAGAGCGCAATCTTATGGTTTCCCCCCCTCCTCACAATATAACACGAGCATAGATAGGTCCTTCTCCTTCCTTTTGTCAGGTGGCGGTACATCTTGTCGACTATCCCTTTTTTTTTGAACGATTGTTTGTCTCGGTTTGCGTGATTAGTATTTACCTTCTTGACGTCCGTTCTTTCATCCTTCCTGTCTTCCCCCCCCTCTTTTCCATCCTCCCTTTTTACCACCTCGTGACCATGATGCTATCACGCTTAAAAACGAGTTCTGCTTCCTCCCTTCCCCTTTCCACCTCTCCAATGCGCTAAGGTATACTTTCTCGACTACTTTAGGCCGGCTTGACGTTTTTGCTCAATCCCCCCCCCCCCACCCCTTCGGAATAGTCCCCCTTCACCCTATACCCCTATGAGACAGGAGGATCTCTATTTTTTCCTGCTCAGAGGTTTTGACTTGCTCCCCCCCACTTACGGAGTCCCGACCCCTGCGCCTGCTTGAGAAGATTTTCTGAGTTTTTATCCTGTCTCCCCCCCCTAGAAGGAACTTTTCTAAGAGATTCAAGACGTTCTGACCGCGCCCCATCGTCTTCTAAGTAACCTCCCTCCGAGCACTTCCCCGTATTTTTTTCCTCCTTTTCGTACCTGGGGAGTCTGCTCCCCCCCCCTGTTCTCCTCGCTCCCATGAGATGAAAGGCCATTCATTGTCTGACAGGAGGCTTAATTAGAGCACTGCCGCCGAAGTTTATTTGATACAGTTTGCCTCGTTTTCTCCAAAACGTCCCTTTTATATCTTTGTAGCGACGAATCTCATTCCAGATTCTATCCCCCCTCCTGCTAGCTTGCTCGAACAGCTTTGAGTCCCCCCGACAGCATTGTTCTCGACCTTTTTATGGAAATATATTACCGCCTCTTGAGGTCTCTTCATTTGACACCCTCAAGATGGCTTTACATGAAGCGCGCGGCCGATTGACTCCTGCTACGTTTGTCTTGGAGTGCTACCCAAACCCGAGTTTTCCCTTGACGAACTGGCCGCCCGCCCCGAAGTATTATTTCCCCTTCGACCTGCTTAAATCGTCTATTTGTTCTATTCTCTACACCTTTGCTACTTTTGCCGGCTCGTACATTGATTGGAGCTTTTTTCTAAACGTGTCCCGCAGGGAGGTTCTAAATGATCCCCCCTTTCTTTGTTTTCCGGCTTCCGATGTCAGTCCGCCCTTAGTTGAACTTTCCTTCACGCATTTCTGCGGTACTATGTCGTCAACCATCTCCTCCCCAATCACTGTCTACCTATGAGAAGATGAACGGTTTGTCGGAGTCCAAACCTAAAATCTTTCCCGAATTGCCGCCAACGAAGCTCACTACCTCCTTCCTTTCCTCGAAGATCAACTTTCACTGTCCCCTTTCATTCCCGATTTGGACCCTATGTGAGTTGATCCCGCCTCCTCCGTTGAGTTTCAAATGATCTACCTTTCCCCACCCACCGCATCTCCCAAACATTCTAGTCACCTCTTCCCCGACCTTCTTTTTCTTTTAGCGCTTTCCGCCACCCACTTTCGTTACCGTCCACCTTAGGGGCTTTATTGATGGTGGCCCGTGGTTCCAGCTGATGTGTTCCCCCCCCGTTAAAACTTCTGGTAATTCGAGCCGTCCGTAAAGCCCCCCTATTTATTGACCCCTTATCGTGTCTTTTATCCTAATTGTCAAATCGGCCAGCAGATGCGACTTTCATTTTTTTTTTACCTCCTTCCTTTTCTCCTTTTTAACGATTCACCTTGATGCCTCTCTGCGGTTTTGGTTCCCTCCGTTCCACCATCTCTTTAAACCCTTTTCCTCCCTGACGAGGGCTCTGTAGTGGCAGTGTTGCAGTACAGTCTTGGATTAAGGTTTCAGCTTTTCAGAACTGTTGGATTTCTATCGCAATATCTCTTGACACGTCAGCGGACAATTCTAAGTGTGTTTTCCTCCCACCCAACGAGGGGTAGTTGAACCCCGGGACCAAAAGGTTTGATGGGAAGCCCCCTGATTCCGGAACATTTACCCGCCCGCCCACTCGCGGAGTAATGGAGCGGTTTTCTACTCCTCCTGGGCACGGTCGGTTGGTTCAGTTGGGCCTTTTTTCTGCCCAACTGAAAAAGGACCCTAAAACCCTCACACCATTCGAAAGGAGCAGAGCTGCCGTGGATGTTTCCGATTGCCCCCTCTCACCTTCAAATTGGGCCCTTGCGGCCGTGACTTTGCTTTTTCTTTTTTCACTGAAATTTTGACTTGCCGAACTTTCAAGTTCTTTCCGTGGATCACACTAGACCGATTGTCTTGTCAGCTTCTTGTCTCACATTTCTTCCGGCTTCGCGCCCTGCCCCTGGACGGAACCGCGGCTGCCCCCCCCCCTCCGGTTCCTCTAAGCGATGTACATCCGGATGGAAGGTTCCTCGGGCCGCGCACCCCCACACAATCGGGATGAATTTTCCCGAGGGTGCTGCTTTTTACGTCGATGACCCCCTTTTAAGCCAGAGCATGCCCCCTCTCGCATCCCCCCGATAGGAGGCCACCTTGACAAGCCAATTTAAGCTCGAGTCTAGATTTCACTGCCCCTTGAGACCCCTTTTCCTCGCCAGACCCGCGTTTTGGACCCCCTTCCACGCAGCGGGACGCGCCTCTCATCCCTTCTCTTTTGTGCACCCGCGGAAAGGTGGTGGTCGCTTTTCCATTCCTTTGGTTCCTGAAGATCTTGTCAACTCCTCCCTCATGCTTTTCAACATTGCCCCCCCCCCCATCACCATGTGCCCCCCCCCCCATTCAAAGCAATCAGCGTTAACGATCGAATGCTTAGTTATGTAGACGGTTTCCCCTTCCCCGTGTGTCACCCTGTATTCGATCATGTGTCCGCTTTCTCCGTCTGGGCTCCCCTCCCTAGTCATCGATCTTATTTGGTCCTTCTTTTTCCTTTCACACACCTCAACCTATGATACGCGATTTGTGCGCCCTTTTGTCGCTTTGGTCCTTTTTCGATTGTGGTTTTCTCCGCAACCTCACGATCTCTCTCTTTTCTCCGGTTTTGTACCAGAGATATCGTTGAAGTTCCCTGCTTTCCCCCCCCCCCCCAAGCCGATCTACTACCCAGGATCCCTCTTCCCAAATAGACACAAAAACTCGTCCCAGTCAGGTTTATTTCCCGCCCCCTGCGATTGTCATTCCTCTTTTCCTATCCCTCTTTCATCCCCCGCGGCTCCCCGCCCTTCTCTTTTCTTGCCCCTTCGTGACCAATTGAGCAAGTGGAACGCGACTCTGCAGACGGGCCTTCTCCTCCATTAGAGCCGTTTGAATGAATGGGGTGAGGTCATTTTTGTTTCTTTGGTGAATGTGACTCGGATTGATGGATTTGCCCCCGAGTCAAAAAAGGCGCAGTCGGGGACTAGAGAGCACAGGTACTATTTATTTTTGCTTCCAAACCAAGGATACGGGTGTTTTCTCCGCGCGTCCCCGAAGCTGGGAATTTGCACCGGCGTGCGGTTCCTATTTATTACCGACGTGGTAACTTCCTCTCCTCTCGAGCTTTTCCCCCCCATCTTTCTCGTGTGCCCGCTCTCGCTTCTATTGCAGGCTGGCGGTCCTACCCCTTTTTCCCCCTCGGCAAACCATCCTCCAAGCAAGACTCGTTCATGCCATGATGGTTCTGTACCCGGTACTCCTCCTCAATAAGGACGTGCCCTTCGCTCGTTGATTATGAGATGCATATCCTACTGTGGAGCCGTTCGGCGTTTTCTACCCCTGCGACTTTTAGCGCCGCAAATTCGTCTGCCTGGGGTACCTCGATCGATGTAGGCTCTTCATGGGCGAACTTGACTTGCCCGGTTGCCCAATCCTCCCCATATTGCCCTCCACCTCCCCCGTCCCCGGTCGCCCCCCCTTCTCGAGGAATCATTGATCGAAGTACACAGCTGTTTCGATTTTCGCCCTCGCCTTTCGAAGTTTTTTTCGGGTTTTACTGCCCTCCTTTGCGTGTTCTTCGTGCTTATGCGTAAGCCCCCACAATGAAGGAAAACGAAAGCCCAGGCGCCGTACACCCACTTCCTAACTCTTTTTTTCTTCGACCTCTGGCGTTCTTGGTATTATTCAGAAAAATTTCTAGCAGCCCGGACCTCTCCCAACCTCCCTTTTTCTTTGGACGATCTGACCGATCTGTTTGTGCCTTCACCCCCCTGAAATGGTCGTCTTTCACTTTTCTCCTCATTGCTTTGACTCCTCACAAGCGCGACCCCAACACTCCTCTGGCTTTCCCTTTCCCACCTCCTATACCGTGTCTGGCCCGGCTTGTGGTCCGTCTGGTTGACCCCGACCGTTCGCTCACCCCCCTCCCCCGCGATCGTTTTCTTTTCTTATCTTTTTCCCTTTTCTCCCCTGAAAAGCATCTTCGTAAACGGACTTTACGTCGCCTCGTTTCAGATTTGCATCGCTAAGATCTTGGCCTTTAAATCGATTTTTTCTCTCCTTACGCCTTTTTCCTGGTCCCCCCTCTAGCGTCGACCGACCCCCAGTTACAACAAAGAGAGAGCAAATCCTGTTTCCCTCGACTTTGTGAAGCGCGAACCCGACCACAGCGTGCTCGTCTCTACAATGTTGAGCAGTTTTTTGCCTCCTGTTCGATATGTGTGTTGTTGCTGTTCCCTCGTCTTCTTCCTTTGGCCATTCCCCATAGGGGCGTAGTCTTCCGCAGCAGTCCGTGATTTTTACAAGAACATCCTGCCAGTCTTGGCGCCAGGACCGCGCACGTGTCGTGTTTCTACGAAACACCCCTTCCCCCCCTCCTTCTCCTTGCGCAAGGCTTGAGGCTGTGGCTAATCTTCACTCCGCTAAAAGGTTTTTACCGCGGCTTTTTAGGACTGCCGCCTTGCTCCGGTCGTGATGCAACTTTTTTTAGTCGCGCTCCCCTTTTTTGGACCTCCCCTTTTTTTATAATGAGTTGAAAGTAAATGGACGCGCCGCCCACATAAGAAGATATACCCCCACCCTTTTGACGTTCGAGTATCGTCCCCCTAAGTTGATTTTTTCGTTTTCCTGTTTTTTCCTTTTCCTATCTTGTGGTTTCCCTTGATACACTTGCCCCATGCCTAACTTTTCGATACCAGCCCCCTCGCGCTGTGCATTTTCAACAGCCTCCTCGTTTGTCCCCATGGAAACTCGCTGAGAGTGTCATCCAATTTCCTATACTCCATTCTTTTTCGCTTACCAGACTAGGCCTGCGCTTCCTCTCCCGTCAGGAACCGGCTGTTTTTTTTCGGCTTCGCCATGAACATTCCGTCGCCCCTTTATCCGTGACAAACTGTCATTTTTTGTATTTCCCTTCAAAGCGACCGAACTTTATTCCAAATGTGCAATGCTCTAGTAGATTATAGATAGATTCCTCCCCCCCCTTCTTCTTTTTTGTAGCTTCCTGAGCTCCTCCCGGTTCGTTTTCTCTAAGTGACACTGATACTTCCCAGGGACGGTAGGGTCATTTTAGTCTTAGCTCTGGAAGGCGTTCAAGTCTACCCTCTGCCTCTGTGGCGACCCCCTTGGCTCCTCTCACGTCTGCGTTACCGTGGAGATTCGTGTTGCGTCCGCTAAGTCGAGCGATCTCATCCCAATATGTCCGCAGTCGACTGTCCTCGCCGAGTTAGTTCTCAATTTACTAATGGACTATTCTTCCCCCCTAGCCGGAGCCGACCCCGGTCATAGTTAATATTTTTTTTTTTTTCTCCTGTATTTTTCCTCCACTTTTTTTTTGCTCCCTCCTTCCATCAGCGGCATGAAAAAGAGGTCGGAATCGCTTCTCCTTCGTTCTTCTTGCTCTAGGGCACACTGTGCATTTTAGTAGTCTCTTCCTCCGAGTTCCCCTTTGGTCACTTATTTTGAACTTCGGTTTCTCCCTGAGGGCTTCTGTTTTCCCCTGCACTTCTCCTGCATGAGCAGGACACCTCCTTTTCCTCGCGTTTCCGTTCTTACAGACCGTCTAACAAGATCCTGCACCCCTTTAGCTGGCCCTGCTCCCCCTCACTTCTTCTGTGGACCTCTTCACTTCCCCTCCCCCCTTGCCGGTCTGTTGCAACGGGACTTCTTATTGAGCCTCTCGATCGTCTTTTGCAACACTATGATGAGGTTCCCATCGGATTGGCCCCCAAAACGCGGTGTGGACTTTTGCCCTCTCTCTTCTTCCTACGGGTGTTCGTGACCTTCACCGTCTGTGACTCGACGTTCCCCTCATGTTCACTCCTCCCCCTCTCTATATAATACGTTGTTGTGTGAGTAGATATTTTGATGTGTGAGCCAGTGTCTGCCGATGAGCCAAAAACTAGGAGAGTTTCCCCGTCGGCTACCTATTTTTTCCCTCCAGTCCCCCCCCCCTGTTTTTCTATAGCGCAATCAGCTGGTTTCCCACCTATATATAGATCTTTTCCCACCGACGCATTCCTCTTCTCCTAGAAGTTTGATTGAGAAAGGCGTTGGACGAGTGGCCGCCCGGTAGCCCTATGATTTATGGGGACGTCTTGTTGTTTCTCCCCTTTCTTGTCGTAGACCTATGAAAATCTAGGACGTCTCGGCGAGATGATCCTTTTCTTACCCCCCCCCCTCCTCTTCCCTCCTCCCACATTAACCCAATTGACAATAGGTTCATATGCTATTCATTTAAATCGTTCATCTGCTTCAAAGTGTTAATTTTCATGACGCATTTTTCGCATGACCCGAAAGGAACCTTCTCTCCCTCCTCTTTTGACAGTGTCCTTTAGGACCTTCTTCCGGCCTACCAAGGGGAAAATCGTCCCCAGTATCACCCTTCTACCAGGTTCGTCTCTTTGTCCTGGTAATATTTCTGCTTTCTACGTTTGCCCATTACCTCGGCTCACCGCCGGCTCCTGACGTATCCTCTTGATTTCTGAGGGGAATATCCGGATCTACGCCCAAACGAGTCTTCTTGACTCCTTTAAAGGGATAACTTCCTGACGTCCTGCCAGAGCCCCTTGGTAAGAAACCTTTCTTGTTGGTCCTCCTACCTTCCCGCTCTCTAACGGGGTTTGGGGGTGGTTCGTGTCTCCTCCTCTTCCCTTTTGAAGGAGTGCTCTTTCTTTTTTTTTCCTCTTTCCCCCCCTCCTGCAGGAACTTCCTTGGCATGGTCTCCCCCCCCTTCTCAAAGGAGGACTATCGTCTACGGCTCAATGCAGACGAAGTTTGATTTTAAGACTAGTATCCCATTCCCATTTTGCTTTTTTAACTTGGTCTTGCGCCGAATTTTCCTTTTCTATGCTGTCACCGCCCTTTTCTTTCTCTCATCGCAGCCATTTTTTTTAGAGTAAGCGACACGCATATTCTTTATCTGACACTTTACAAACTCTGCCCTCGGTCGGTTTTGCTTCCATTTAACCGACCCAGATGCGGTTCATGCCCAGCGCTCTGGGCTTTTTTTCTTGATTTTATCCTGCTCTAAGGGATTCCGAACCACCTGATCCTGGACTCAGTACCCCTTTAAGAACCCCAAGCTCACTTATTTATGACCAAAGTCTTCTACTCTCCCTCTTCTCTTTTTGATATCTCGCCGACAAGTCTCTGTTGGGGGCTTTAGCGTCTCGAAGCCCGATCCTTCGTCCCGGCTGTCTTTCCCGAAATCTCATACGACGGACGTCTGAGTCAGTCCGACCGCCCTTTTTTCCAACTATCCCCTCCTTTGATTCTCCAGTTATGCTAGCCTGCCAGGCAAAGCCCTTTAGTGTACTGATGGTGGTTTTCTTCTTTTTTAAACCCAGCGTGACACTATGCGACGTGCCTTGCTCAAAAACGACGTCTTTGAACGTCCTCTCTTTTTGCTTCAGAACGTGAACTTTTGGATGCCCGTAGCTTTGAGTTACTCCTCGCACTCTTTTGTACAAACCCAACATTCTACTTCCCTCCTGAACTGATCAAACCATTCTTTTCACGCTCTCCTCTTTATTCGAGCTTTCCCCCGTACGAGACCGTCATTCTGGGTGCGCTATTTGTGTTGTCCCTCCGTTTTTCTTATAACTTTTCTTTCCCCCGTTCAAAGTCGGTAATTTCTGCTTCGTGGACAGGCCTCTTCCCTGATACACAGAAGGGGCTTTGAGCAGGAATAATCTGCCGCGATGCGGCCCACTGCCTGTGAAGGAGCTTCGCTACTGGGAACTTCCTTTTGCCGATCAGGCGGTTTTTTTTTGGTTCTGCGTTCAACGCCATCGATCCCCCCCCTTTCTTCCCAAATTGATCCCAGAACCTTACTTTTTCCACACATTTTGATGTCTCGGTTCCGCCAGCGCCTTTTACTTCGTCCTCGGGTCTTGATTTCCTTAGAGCACCGACACCCTTTTCCTCTGAACAAATCCTGGGTTGTCAACAACCTGACTTGGTCTGTGTATGCACGCGTTAAAAGGTCGTTTCTGTAGTTTAGGTCCTGTCCCTCCTCTCCCCGTTTCGCGGTTGGTACCCTCTTTCAACCCGAGAAAAAGAGAGTGACTCCTAGGTAGGCGTTGACGCGAAGTTTTCGTGTTGGCTGTCCGTTGTTCTTACGCACTCCGACCTCCCCCCTCACCAGAACCCGGACTTACTCACCCCCCTCCCCACAGTCCACCGGGCGCTGCGATATATAGCGTATGGCTGTTGCTCAGCTTCAGAGAATTTTTCCCTTGCCCCTTCATTTTCCCCTTTTTCTTTCTAACTGGGAATCCGCACTTGTCCCTCCTTTTTTATCCACATATGAGACAAGAAATAACGAGGTCCTTTTGGCAGTTCTGTCTGCCCGTCCACATTGCAGCGCGCCTCTCGGTTCCGTTTTTCAGATCCTCTCGCACTCACTCGCTCATCATAAGAAAGATGTTCGATCCGGTTCGCTTTTAGGGAATAACCCCCTTTTTTTGCTTTCACCGCTTTTTGGCTGGCTTCATTCCTGAGTTTACCTTTTGTCGTACCCGCGAACTAAGCTTCCTCTATACTGAGCCGCGAAACCATATGGAAAGATCAGTAGCAGGTCTTGTGAAAGGCCCCGCGCCGACCTGCAAATGATCAGCTACCCTACTCGCTAGCACCCCGTATTTTGTTGTTTTTGCCCCTTCCCCGCTGAACGTTGAGGTGCGAACTTCCAGAGGGTCCCTTTTTGGCCACGATTGTCCCTTTTAATCGAGAACTTCCCCAACCATCCCACCCCCTTTCAACCTTCACGTAGCGTGCCCCTCTCTCCTTCCCTTTTCCTCTTCGTCTGCCTCTTCGCCGTTCACTGGCTCATTGATGCTCTCCTTCCCTAATGGTTGTCCGTAGGAACTCCGAGATTGCTCCCCGGCGGGACTTCCCTTAACTCTATTTGTCCCTGCTTTTTGGGTGGCATTTTTCCCTCTTCATAATAGTCGAGAGGTTTCTTTGGTCCTTCCCCCTTTCCAAGATCAGCTCTTTTCTCATCAGACGGGGTGTTTAGAGAAGAGACTCTTTAAGGTTGAGGCTGTACCAAACATTTTATTCCCTTTCCCTTTAGACCCCCCCCAACACTCCCCCCCCACATCGAGTATCAAATAGAGGTTTTGGTCCCTCCCCCTCCTCGGGACCTACGGAAGATTTGTCTTTCGATCCACGGTCCCCCTCGCCTTCTCCCAGTGACATTGAGAATTGTCCGTCGAAGATCAAGACCTCCTATTGAAGCATCGATCCCTTTTCCCCTTTCTGGGCGCCGTTGAATGTGTTGTTTCCTTGTTTTCTTTTTTGGGCATTCTGAGTTCCTAGTTTCAAAATGCCCCCGCCCCCCTTCGGGGTGAGTTTCTACCTCCACCGTCTAGTCGTTTTCCCCCCCCAGACGTTTGGTGTGATCGATGTTTCTACTTGTTCAAAGGAGGGCGGAATTATTCACGACCTTCCTTTAAGAGTCAGAATAGAGACTTAAAATTGCGTATTTTGGCTTATTCGCGAGCTTTAAGTCTTTTCTGGTCTTCCCACTTTTACCCTCACACCATTTTTTTTTTTCAAGCCAGCCAGCCCTCCGTTTAGTTCATTGAATTCTTTGGGGGAGGCCGGAAGTATCCGTGCCTGCTTCTGAGCTCTCTTGCTCTCCTTGGTATGCATGGCAGAGTTCTCTGCCGCTTGACAATTTTATTCTCCCTAACCTTAGACACTGAAGAAGGTCCTGATCGATTGATTTGCTCTCCACTTTACATACTTTTTTGTTTCCCTTCCCAATCCTTTCCCCATGAAAGCATCAGACTTCCTGCCTGCAAACAAGATTCTTTCGAGCATGACCGACGACCAATCTGTCTCGAGAGCTCCATTCCTTTCCTCATAATTGTGGGTTTTTTTTTTTTACTTTCCTTTCCGTTTATTGTCCGTGAGTGCGTTATGCCCGTCCAATACAATTCCTGCACCACGTTCTCCGGCCGCGGCATCCAACAGCTACTTTTAGACCCCGCTTTTTTTGGGGTAGATTTCTCGAACTTTTGCAGTAGACGGAGTGCCCATATCCTCCCCCTGAATGTGTAGTTCTAAACGACCCGATACTTTTGTTCCCTTTCCACAAGATTTGGACGTTTCAGAAGAATTGCTTTTCTACCTTACAGACCCTTAGCCCATTTAGATGGCGTCCTTTCTCTCTCCCATCCTTTTGTTCCCACTCAACTTTTGGCCGGCAGACTTTTTCCTTTGACTGTTGAATGGAGTGCCTCGCACCAGCCCCTGCCGATCAAATCGGCTCTTTTCCGGGGTAGCGTCCAACCTCCTTTCCTTCGAACCCCCGTGAGGTACTTACCTTCGGGCGTCCGATTGCCTTCCCTTGATCACCAAGCAGATTTACAAATGAATGCTGTCCGCGGCCGCCCATCCCCGCAAAGCGTAGCCTCCATTTTTCCCCCCTTTCCTCTTTCGCCCAGCAGCCCTTGTCATCGCGGAAGGTTCTCCGCTCTCCTCCCCAAGCGTCGTTTCTCGCCATGGTTATTTTCGGCGACATGTCGAGATCTGTTCAATCTGTCTAGGGCCTGTTCCTCACTCGTTCCTTTTCCGCCCCCCTCGGCACTCCGCTCCCTTCCCTTTTGATCGTTACCGAGAATCCCCATCTATTCGTTTCCGTCGTCCTGTCCTTTTGTTGTAGCTTTGTTACAACGAACAACTTTCAATCCTCTTCGAAGTCCATTGACGTTTTCGCAGCCCCCATACGATTACTTGCGACGTAGTCACCCTCTTCGTTCGTAGCTACGCCAGCGTTCCGTTTATTGCAAATTTATTCGACGCTCCCCATATGTCCCGCCTTTCTGAGTCTGAAAATAAATATCGCGCCGCCCAATCCATGGTAGCTGAACCTTTTCGTCATTTCTCCGTTCTCCCCGCCAGGGTCCTAAAACCATCATTTCTCTTTTTTAGAGGTTACGTGCCAGTTATCTCTTTTTTTTTTTTCGGAAATTCACTGCTGCCATGTCCCCCCCAAAAGATTCTCTGATGGCCTGTTACCCGCAATTTTAGTTTGTCCCCTAAGCGAAACCTCCGAGTAATAGTTTTCACTAACAATTTCATCTCCGCAAATAGTCGGTCTTGACGCGCCTCGGGGATTCCTCTAGCGCGCTCCCCTTCCCCCCCCTTTTGGCGGTAGTCCCCCTTCTCCCGTGCGCAGGGAGGGATGCCCAAACTGGTTCTTTTGTACCATGCGCCCTCCCTTTTGCCATCCCTTTCTCTCCTTTTCCCTCTCGAGTCTAAAGACCTTCATCTCTCTCGTTTTTAAGACATTTTTGCTTTTCCTTCCCGGCGTCGGGTTGAGAGAAACCCCTCCCCTCCTCTTTTTGGAAGAATGATTTCGCCGCCCTCCTTTTTTTTATCTATCTTGTCGTTACTGTCCTTCAAGGTCCCAGGGACTTCCATTTTTCTCTTTAGTGTTTGAATACGTTGCATATCGTGGTTTATAGGATTTTCTTGATTGTTCCCCTCTTCCTGATATAGCCCCATTCGAATCCCCCCAATTGATCATTCCACGGCCGCCGTTTCCCGTTTTTATGCGGTAGCAATTTGCATCCGTACTGTTAAGATTACAGGACCCAATCGCGCTTCTAAACCTTTCTCTCCTGCTGCTCTTTTGATACTTGCAGATTTCAAGCATTTGGGCTTTCGTCAGTCTTACTAAAGCGGCATTCCCAACCCTTTCGAGCTCCTTCTTCTCCTTTTGTTTCATGAGATTCGTGCCCTGGTCTTTCCTTTTCCCCTGGCTTTTTAGTAGATATGAAGAGTCCTCTTGTAAGCATATGATTTGTCCCCCTTTGATGTGAGGATTTAGATGGACCCCGGCCTTGTCCTTCCAGCTCAATTCCCTCCCCTCTTTTCCTTTTCTTATCTACGACCGCATTCCCATTTATCCCCCCTGTTTTGAAGCGGAGGCCCATTCGGTTCAGGCGAACCCTCGTCCTGCCATTGGCGCTTCCCCCCTTTACTTCTTTTCGTCCGAGCGATGTCCTTTTTTTTTTTTGTCACAATATATGATGATGCGTTGGCCCCCTGCGGCTTGCTCTAAAAAAGCGGTGGTTGTTGATGGCAGAGCTCTCTTTTTTTTTGTTCATCTCCGTCCTCTCTTGTGCTCGATCGTTCCTCCACTGGTCACCAAC
>Ga0179593_1702890_pt1 | contig 28562 bp, 31 predicted proteins | sample CZODoug2_1_08_16_FD_185931 | JGI IMG/M metagenome (GOLD analysis project Ga0179593, IMG submission 185931) | Vadose zone soil fungal communities from Angelo Coast Range Reserve, California, USA - CZODoug2_1_08_16fungal (PacBio error correction) | ecosystem: Environmental > Terrestrial > Soil >... | reverse complement strand
TTATTAGAGTTACGACAGTTTTTTTTTCTTTTTCCTCCTCTCCCCCCCTCCCCTCCCGATTGACAACTTAAGCCGAAGACTTGGTGATTATTTTCTTTTATCTCCCGCATCTACCTTTCTCGCGAGAAGCTGGATTGAGCCTAAGATCAACCTCTTCCCTTCATCGTAGTCGAGAATGCTGTCGGCGGTCTTGATTTCTCCCAGGCCCTCCCAATCAAGTCTCCTCATAGACTGTGAAACCTTTTTTTGTGTTGCGCGATTGCATCGGAAATCTCCCTTCCCCCCCATCCTTGTAGTGCGAAACCCTTTTTCCCCCTTCTCGCCCCAGCCCATTTGAGCTTGAGAGTCTGGGTAATTCAATAAAGGGCCGTGAGTCGGAGCCAATGCAATCTCCCCTCCGCTCAACTACGACAAAATTTATCTTTTCTTTTCCCTCTCCCTTTCCCCTGAACGATTAGGGTGTCTTACTGCTAAATTCCCCCCTGCCCTGATGATAGGCCTCGTCTCTGTTGCAGCTTTTCTCCCCTCCACACCCGTGCTGCTTTAGTCGGACACCTTATAATTAGCCGACTCTCTCGGTGGTCCTGGATCTTCCAAATGTGATTCCTTTTTAGCCTTTCCTACAAACATGAGCGCCCGTCAACCCCGATACTTTCTGATGACCTCCTATTTTGATCTCCTTGCGGCTTGTCTCCTCTCAAGACTTTGCCGAGTTCGCGCTTTTCCTTTCTTGACTTCTCCCCCCCAAAACAATGGGAGTTGATGTGACAAAAAGGTACCCTTTCGCGCCTTGATTACATGTCCCCTGGCCACCCCATCTTCTCATTCCTTCTGCTCGGTGTCGACTCCGGAACGGTTTTTTTTTTTTTTTCTTTTTTTCTCAATGCGCTTAAGACCGCTGTAACGATGCGGTAATCACTCTCATGACCTTCGCACGGCGCAGATTGCGTTTTTAAGTTTATGACACCCTCCCTCATCTCGAAAGCTTCTTCTACTTTCACCTTCACCACTTTTCGCTGTGTCCGAATGCCGACGGCGCACAGGCTCTCGAGGTTGCAGGATGACTTCTTTGCTTGCTCATAAAGAAGTTGCTCGTGATAACGTTCAACCTTTTCCCATCCCTCCATCCGCCGTTTCATTCGGTGTTCGTCTATTTCCATTCCTACCAGTTTTTTTTCTCCCCTCCTCCCCCTTCCCTGAATTGGATTTGCCCCCCTGGATCCCTTCTCCTTTAGCAGCTGATGTTATAAGCCATGCGTCCCCATTTGCTCACGTCTCAGATCTTGCGCTTATTTGATTTTTTTTTCCCTACACCCGCCCGGCCTTTTTGTTTTTAGTAGACCTACGTTTGTTTCCTCGGAAGCTATTTAACAGAGGGGAAGTTAAGACAGAACAACCCTCTTTAGCGTGAGCCTATGTCCATTCATCTGTCTTTCCCTAATCGGCCAAACCTCTTCACCGTACCCTTTTTTTTCCCCATAGCCTTCAGCCGTTCATTTTTTCAGAAAGCATTCCGCCGTCGTTTTTTCCCCCTTTTGAGGACATTATTCACTCGCTTTATACAGTGTTTGTAATTTCCACTTCCTCATTACTTACCCCCCCAAATTCTACGTGAGAGCAGGCGCAGGCGGTTTCCTCGCTCCTCACAGCTGGGATTAAACTTCTCGATTGCATCCTTTCGGGCGCTCATGTGTGTACCTTCTACCGCATATCTTAGAATGTTTGTCAATCCCTGAGATTCGCATTATTGACCACTGTTCCCTCCCTTTTTGAAGAGCATTTTCAGTTTTCCCGCGAGCCTACCTCCCGACTATTGGGAAGCTACCCTTTTCCCTTCTTTCCATTTAAAAAGGCTTCCAAGCTACAAAACCCCTGATGACCTTATGTAGGCAATCTAATTTAGATTAACCCCAATTTACCGTTGGTTAAATATTTTTCCGAATTGGCTGAGATTGCCTTCCTTGGTGTGTTTTCTTCCCTCTCGCGTCAGCTAAAATGGTGGTTTTCTCTCTTTGAAAACCCCGCCCCTGATGGGCGCACGACTTATTGCCAAAGATGTTGACCTTTTCCAGCTTTAGCCTCCTACACCCCTCTTAGAATACACACACCTCGCGTATATCCTTCTCTGTCTGAGCATAGTTTCGGCGATACACTCAGTTGCCTTCAATCCGCCCCCTCAGGACAATGTGGCGTAAGTCCGCCCTCCTTTTGTTTGTGTGTGAAGATCTTGTAATTCCTCCATCCAGCAGTGACTCTATGCTGGAAATCCACCTTCCCTCAGCTGTTGAGGATGCGTCCGCCCCACCAGTAAGGATAGCCCTTTCTATTGCCATGTCCCCTTTTTCCCTGTTCCCTCTAATCGGGGCTGTATGATGAGAATCGCAATAATCCCTTCCTTCCTTTTCAGGTCCCCATTTTCTGGTAAGGTTTTCCTTTTTGCAGTTAGTTGGTAGAGGATCTAGTCATCGCCTTTCTTACATAAAATCGCCTGTCATTTTCCAAGTTCATACCCTTTCTGAGCAAGGAAGCTTCCTGCGTTTTTTTTTCTCTTGGAGATAAATACGTTGTTTGCTTTTCCTCGCATACGATACATCAGGAAGCCCTTCTTCAGGTCCCACTTGCGCCTCCCTTTCTGCCTCTTTTTTGCCCCCTTCCGGCGTATGTAATTGATTCCGGGAATATTATCTTTTTTTCCCCACGTTCCCGGATTCACCGACCAAAATACTCCCACATATAGGAGTCTTGATTCTTGATTATGCCTCAGATTTGTCCTCCTATTTCTTTCCTCCAGGGACCGGCATGGAACAGGAGCTAACTTTTGTTTTCCTTTTACTCAGCTTGACTATATTTCTGTATCAATCATACCGAGTCTCTCTAGAGGAAAGCTGTTGCGCCCTTTCAAGCCGTACCAAATCATAAAGGATTCGTGCGGACTTGTTTGGGTGGAGAGATCTTCTGTATGTATTATGAGTTCTCTGGGAGTAGAAATGGGCACGAGAAGAGAGGACCAGAACACTTTGGCTTGAGACCCGATTGCCCATCTAGAGCCCCCCCTTTCCCACCGTCCGGTTCCCATCACTCTTTCCAAATAAGATGTTTGCCAGATCTTCATTCTCTTCTCTCTCCCCCTATTTTTTTGAGGTTTTCCCCACTCCTCATACAGGGCGAGTAGGCCATCACTCACATTTCAGATCCAATTCTTCCCCCCATAGTCCCGGTGACAACGGCACATTAGATGCCTGAACCCTCTTTTTTTTTTTCTCTTGTAGTTCTTCTGTTTCCCTTGCCATTCTTCCTAGCTGAAGGTTACCACCCTGAGAGGACTTTCGGGCTTTGCGCCATTCACCCTTTTTGCTCTGTGAAACGCTGTCATAAATCGAGTACTTTTTTTTTTCTTCCATCTACTCCAGTCGCTTACTTATCTGTAATAGCGGTCTTCCCCCTAGTTCCCCAAAAGATTTTGCACTCCCATAGCCTTTTGCTCACTCCGTTCTCTCCTTTTATTGGCATTCTTCAACATATATCTTGGACGCCGATTCTTCCCTCTTGCCTCCTCTTTCCGTAAGCCTTTTTTCCCTTCTGTACAAAACCAACCTATAACTGGGAAGAGCAGTGATAATGTCCCTCGACCCCCCCTCGGTCGTAGTTTGTTCGCTACATCCTCCTCCTGCCTCGCGCCGTCCTATGAGCGGTTTCTTGACTTTTGATGACTTAGAAAAAGTTGACGATTCTTCTATACTGGCCGGGCAATGTTCTTCATCGTTTCCGACCAGCGCGTCCCTCCCCTTCCTTGTCCTTCGATCCTACTTTCCGGGCTTTTTAAAGGAATATGAGTCAAATCGTTTCCTTCTTACTTAGCCATCCGACCTTGCTCTCTTTTTCAAACGTCTCCCCGTTTTCGGCCCCATCGCGATTCATGTACTCCCCTTCCTTTTCCTTCCCCAGGTTTGTTTTTGTCTTCTCACTACGCGAATGTACTTGACTGAGGATGGGCCCTCAACCATTTCGTAATCTATCCAGGATGTTCATGTTAAGCTCCCCTTCCGTACAACCGGATAGTTCTGCCAATCTCCCCCCTTCTGCATTTCTGTTAGAAAGACGATTTTCGGTTCAAGTCCCTAGCCGCGTTCATCGATTTTTCCCCACCTTTGACTTCACATGCCCGGCCACGAAATATGCCTACTTGGGCCTCTTTAAGTCCCTGTCCTTCCCGGAATCGGAGTTTTTCCTTCCCTCTTCAACCTTTAGGCGTTCAGAAATGTTTCACCCCTGCAGGAGTATTCATTGGGTTTGGGGTCCATTAGCACTCTAGTCTTTCCGAAGTGGGCACTCTCCCCCCTTCTTCATTTACACTTTTTGTACATTCAGTCTCTTCTGGCATCAGGCCGCGAATCGGCGTCGATATGTTGCTAGAAGGGTCTTAATCCTCAAAGGTTGATAGCAAGCTCTCTTCAAGTTTTTCGACAATTCGCTTGCCCGTCGTGCGGTAAGGTTGGTAAGCCAGCCGAACTTTCCTTTTTTTCCCTTCTTTCAATCACATTAGTCTTGTTATACCCACTTCTTTTGACTCGTCAGCTAGTCGATGTTCTGATGCATGCGTCATTCGCCCAGAAGCTTTTGAATGTCCCCATCAGGGCGCCTAACTAACAGGTGTAAACGAAGATACCAACCCTTTCCTCCCCCTTCTTCGGCCATTAATGTGCTTAACTTTTTGGGTCAATATGGGTAGCATGGCTTTTTGTCACTTTTTTTTGCATTTCTATAGTGAGGTTAAGCCCCGCTTTTTTTTCCTCACCCCTCTTGTGTTCGCTCCCCGAGCTGGCAAGAAATCTTTTCAAATGCGATGTGGAACAGTGAATGTGGGCAAGCCGTCTTTCCCGTGAAGTCCCAATCGCGCTCCACCTCCCCCCCCCCCCCCCATTTCCCGCGTTAGCCTCATGTTCTGCGCTTATGGATCCAAAGAGAGGGAGCCCCACGCTACCTTAGAAATGCGCGTGCCCCTCCGCACCCCTCTTCCCCTTGTAGTGGCGTACGATATGAAGGCAGCCCCCAGATCCCCTATAGCCGATTGAATACAGACACCCCCTGTAAGCTGCTTCGGCGGAGTACCCCTACATCAGGTATCTCCCGCTTATGCAGTCCCTTTGTCCGGTCGTAATCGATGAAATCTGACATGGATTCCCCTTCTTTGTCCTATGTGGCGCGTTTTTTTTTTCACGTCGCGAGGCTTCTTAGATTGAGATCATGTAATTCGTTGCTAACAACCTCGCCCTTCCTGTGGCCCAGAGGATTAGCGCCATGACCGCTTGACTTTGCCGGTTTGCGGCGTTCTATTTTACTCCTCCTTTCGATGTTTCATCCCCCCCTTCCAGATTCCAGCTTTCCCGGATTGCCTATGGGAAAATTTCGTTGTATCATCTTGCCGAAGGAATAGGGATCTCCTTACCCCCCGAAGATCTTCCCCTTCCCACCCGGCAAAATATGAAAGTCTTCCCTCATTTTTTCTTCCCTTCTTTTTTGATTCTTCATTTCTACAGGGACTTTCTCTCCCGCTTCTACTAAAGATGATTGACCCAAGCAGCAGAAGATGCTGTTTAATCGCAGCATCTCAGTCCTCCCTCTCTGAGCTGTCTTCTTCCCGTCGTCCAAGAACGTCAATCGTGCTGCCTGGTCGCTTTTTTCTTCTGGTGAGTATTCGTTTACAAGCCCCTGAGCCCTCTCTTGATGATGATAACGAACTTTTTTTTGCGGATTGAGCGAGTCACGCTCTGCAATCTCGTTTTCTTCCTGTTTACATAACCGTGTTGTGACGCTCCTTCCCCGTATAAACAGCTTTTCGGACAGTTTCTTTTTCCCCCCTCCCTCACAAAGGGACGCTTTTGAGCCTGCAACCTTCTCCAATTGCCGAGCCAATGCGTTCCCCATAGTTCTTGCCAAATTGGGATCGAGCACATCTTGCCAGAAGTTGATTTTTTTGTTAATTTTTTGTTCTTTAAAGTGACATTCTTTTGGTAAATTGCTTCCCATGCTGCCGTGGGCTGTCAGTTTGCAGAACATCTGTCTTCTCGTCGCACGTTCCCCCCCTTCCCTGCGGCGATGCGCGGTGCTGCAATAAGATGTCGATTTCTTCTCTTAATAGAGGTCGGAACCCCCAGAGAGAAAGCTTCCCTCCTAATCAATTGAGCCCCTTATTGCGCATCGCTTCTATCATTGATTGCTATCCAATCTTCCTCCCTATTTCGCGTGTTTCAAGTCAGCCCTGTTTCCCCTTCCTTGCCCCCGTAAAGAGGGCTCGTGAGCTTAACAACAAGGATCCTCCCCCCCGGGGATTGATACTTGTTCGAGGAAGTCTGCCTTTTTTTTCCCAATTCTGAGAAGACTCCCTCTTTTTCTTTTGTTTGATAGCGGCCGAGGGATCGGTTTTTGAAGATTCTAATTCCATATGAGGGGGGAAAGGAGAATTTTTTTTTTGTTCCCCATGTTTACCCTGTTCCCCCCACCCAGATAATAGTAAAGAGGAGGAAGTTACCACCCTCGCTTTGATTTTGCCTGATATCAGAATTTTCCTCCTTGACGGAGGCGATGCACCTCTTCCTCTTCTCCATCCAAATGGCTCTTTAAGTCCGAGTGTTGCAGGTGCCCCATCCCCTTCGATTACATTAGGCGCCTTTTTCACCACTCCGTTGTTTGATCTATCTCCTCACCAGAATGAAATGAGCATGCGGCTTTTCCCATCAAACTGCGAAGTTTATCATCTTTTTCTCAAGGAGTTCTCTGAGAAGGCGCCGTGGCCAACGTAGCACTTGGTCCCCCTTTCCCTTCGTCATTCTGGATCTCTGGTAAGTAAGTCCTTCCTTTCTCGCCTGCGTTCGCGGGTCACCTCTTTCTACTTTAACATTGCCCTGGACCTCAGCATCTTCGGCTTTGGCTCTCTGGTAAGTATCTTCTTAACACGGACCCTTAAATAATTCCCCCTCCGTAAATTTGATTTCTTTTTCCTCCTCATTTTCGTGGCTCCCCGAGTTTGGCCTTCTCCGATGGTGTGGTCGAGGTCAATTCTCTTCCCTCATTAGTTTCCCCATGTTGCACTACACTCCCCCCTCCAACCTAAATGCTACTTTCTTCCAGTAATCCCTCGACCTCCTCGTCCCTCCCTTCTATCAGGCCCGAATATCCCTTTCTTTTTTATCCCCGGCGAAATTGATCCCGATCTTATTTAGAGCATGGTTGTGTTCGCGGGCCTATTGGACCGACCTCTCGCCCTCTTTTTCCCCCGCCACGCGAGTTTGCCTTTCTCCCCACTTTTTTAAGAGAAGAGTCTTGTGTTCTGCGCAAGCGGCCCCTGTCTTGCTCGTGGACGCTTGTGCAGCCTCTCCATCGCTCGATACCCTCTGTCCCTCCCCCCGATCAGATTGCAATCTTCTTCAGAGAATGTTTTAGCACCTTTGCACCTGGTCACTATTTTTCCTCCTTTTGCATGGGAGATTTGGACATCTCCTCCTTTCCTTTAGTTAGTTCTTGGACCTCCCATTCTAATCTTCCCAATGTTTCTGGTAGACGTTCCCTACGCGGATTGGCGTAGCCCTCTGTCCCACATGATTAGTGAACGTGATGGTCCTCCTCTCTTTTATCTGAATTATCCCCTCCCCCCCATACCCCCCGTTAGGTATAGCTTTTTAGTGATAGGATGCGTACGAGGAAGAAAATCACCCTCCCCCTCAGGCCCATTTTTTCCAGTCCTAACGAACGTGGATTTATCTTCTTTCCTGATGAATTTTTCCTCTCGGATGGACCTTACCCCCCCCCCTCTTCTTCCTCCAGAACTAAGAAGATGACTCGGCTCGGGTTCCCTCCTTCTTTATTCATCTCTCGACTCCCTCCCGTCCCCCTGTTCCAATTTGCTCCTTTTCTCCTAAAGAAATAATTTCTGTGAGGTTTGAAGATGTTTACCCGTATGTTTGCCTGTGCTGGTTCCTTTTTTCGGTAGACATGACTGATCTGATGTCCTTTTCCTCTCTCACTGACTTCCCCCTCTTCTTCCTTCTTTCTTTCCTCTCCATTTCAAGATTGATCTTTGCTTTTGGTGCACTTTTTTTTTTCCCCCCTTCCCTCCTTTTGTTTTGTATCTGTAGCAAAGATACAACCGTTCCCACTCTTCCCGCCGTTTCTCATGTTACTCTTGAGGCAAATCCTTTGTCGTGAATTGATGCAAGACTGTCGCGTTCCATGGCTACCAAGAAGGCTCGCGACTCCACATCACCCAATGAATGCTTATTTCTCTTACAGAATTAGTTTTTTAGATGTCAGCTCTTTAGATACGACAGGGACCGGGCTGATCTCCATAAGCTCCAAAGCCTGATTGAACCGTCCGCGCGACGAATTTGATATGTATGATCGTGCAGCATTTTTCTCTCTGATGTTTTCTTTGAGAAATTAAAGTAAAATCACCCTTCCCCCTCCTTTTCTTTGAGATGCCTGATGAGGGTGCATGGGCTCCTCCCTTATCCGCCATAATCCTAGCACTCCTACGAGGTTATAGAACTGACGGTTGGATTCTTTCTCTCTGCCATTGCGGCTTTACCTCTTTTCCCCCCTCCCATCATCCATGTGTGCAATGATGAGTATAAAAGAGAAAAAGCATCTCTTTGGCGACAGCTAACCCAGAGCTGGAAATTCCACCATCCCCCCTGAATCCCAATTGGTTACCATAGTGACCCCTTGGGCCAAAATGGATTCGAGAAATTAAAACGCTTATTGTTTCATATTCGTGTGAGCAGTCCCCATAGGCGCAGCTTCTAGGTTTACCCAAGGAGCTTAAGGAATTCGCCGAACACCGCTTCATTCTTCGTCCGGCAAGAATCGAGAACGTCCCCCCTGTTTTCATCTTGTCCCCCTTTGTATTAATAGCGTTTCTTTTCCCCCAACATGAGCGCCCGAATTCGCAAGTCCCTTCCTGAGGCGCATACCCGATTGCTTCTCCTTGCCTTCTTTAGCCTTTCTAGAACCATATCGGCGACGAGTTATCTTTTCCTATATAATGCTTGCCTTTGTCCTTTTCCCTTCGGTCTTTTCTTGCTTACACATATAAGAGGGTCTTTTTTTTCCAATTCCTCTTTTTGAAACCATCGGAGACTACCATGTCTTCTGGGTCGCCCTTCCACCCTGCCCTTCGATGGAGTTCTCGTGAAGATCTAGTTTTCTCGCCCCTCTTCTGAAGGACCTGATTGAGACCGAGGCGCCTGCCCGCTTTAGTAGGGAGTCTGTCCCCCTTTCCCCCCGAGATCCCTCTGAAGCGGCGTCGCTTTAACATTCCCCCTTTTATTCTTTTGAGAAGAATGACGAAGGATCGGTATATAGCTGATGGCACTTCCCGCCTTCTCCTACTACATCCCCGAAGGAAAACTCCCCCTTTTCTTCCCCTCCTTCGTAAGTGAATTTTTTTTTATACATATATTTACTCATCCGTGGTTGGGTGGACTCGATCCTACCTAAAATGCCTCTTTCCCTCCCTGGAGCTTATCTCTCCCCTTCGTTTTTCTCGGACCTCCAGCGTCAAATTAATGGTGTTTGCCGATCCCTTGCGGCCTTTCGATCTCATACAATTTAAAAGAATTTTTGTACCTTCTCTCGTTCCCTTGGATCGTTGCCCTCACATTTTCCCCTCCCCCGAAGAATATCGCCGGTAAGGTAAGTATTGTCCTTCTGAATCTGTCAAGGCTCTCCCTCTTCCCCCCCAACGTCCATGACATGTCTTTCTCTCGTGGCCCCTAGAGGTAGTCTTTGTTTGTGCGTCGAGGATTAGATCCCCCACTCCTTGTTTGTCATGCCCCTTGAAAACTCCCCTCCCCTTTTCTTCAAAAAAAACAAAAAACCCCCCCCCCCAACCAAACCCAAACAAACACACCAACCCCAACCCCCCCCACCCCCCCACCCACAAAAACCAAACAACCATAGAAGCATTCTGACTTGACTGCAAGCTTCCCTCCCCGCCCTCAGGTAAGATACAAACTTTACTGTTTCTTTCCGCCCCTGCACCCGTCAATTGATCGACTGATTTTGAGATCGCCGAACCATTCTTTCCCCTTCCATATTCGTTTCCACCTCAAAGCGCTTTCGTCGCTCCTTTATTGAAAAAGAGTGGCAGAGCCTTCCTCTTTTTATTTCCTCGGCCCCATTGACAGCCCCTCCCCCCTTTTGGGAAGCCTACCTTATGGACTCCCCCTTGTACAATTAAAAAAATTTCGCCCTTCTTTACAGGTCAAGATAACTATCCCAAAATTTTTTCACAGTGTTTGTCACTGGGCATTGGCGAAAGGGGAATATTTGTGCCTCTGACTTGTTCAGGACCGCAACTAGGAAGCTCAAATTTGATGTTGTCGATGAAATGACTCTCTGTCGCACGCAAATTGGACAATGCTTTTTTCCTTGAGGAAGAATCCTTTCTCCCATGCCTAGAAGCTCACACCCCCATTCTCTCTTTTATCAGCCTGACCCCCTGGGCCTCGTTCTCTTTATGGCTTGTCCCGCTAGTTAGCCTTCCCTCCTCCCTGCCTGCCCGAGTTCCTAGAAGTTGCCCGTGGATTTTGAACTCGAAGGGAGAAATCCGCTTCTATCTCAGATGAGGGATAACCTACCTAAGCAGCTGCCTTCTTCTCTTCCCGGTTACAACAGGCTTGTAAGCGCTCCCTCCTTTCCGGTCCATTTTAAACATCTTGTTGACATTCTCCTCCTTCCAGAATCCTTCTTTAGAGTTAAGAGGAGTTCCCTCTTGGTCCGGTGATGGTCCGTTTTTCCGTGCTATCTTCGGTGTAGCTAGTCCGTCGCATCCTTCTTTCCCCCTCTCCTCCCTGACTTTGTTTAACCCTTTAGAGCCTTCCTGGATTCTCTTGCCTTGTATCGGATCTATATATTATTCCCAACTTTGTTTTTTAGATATAATGCGCCAAGATCCCCCCCCGGAAACTTCTTTCCTTGTTCGCCCAGGTCTGCTTTTGTCAATGCCGCGCTGCCATTGATGGAAGAGTCAATAGTGATCCCGATTCCCCCCACGAGCTTCCGACTTCACCAAGGAAACCACTACTCTTCCCCCCTGTCCAAATTAGTGATTCCCCCCCCTGCTTCAGCACGACTCCTACGTAAGGTGGTTTTTTCCAGACTATCGCAGAGGCTTACTCACCCGACTTCCAAACCGGGAGACGCAGCTTTGATTGTTTTTCTTTCTCCTCATACGAACTTATCAGAGAGAATTTCATAACATCTCTTCCCCTCCCCCACGTTCTCAAAAGGATCCGTCGCATTTTTCTGATGTAGGATTTATCGCTTCTTCCTCTTTGCCCAATACGGTTCGTAGACCCCTTCCCCCTACTATGCAGACCGCCCCCTCTTCTTTTCTCCTCTTCGGCAATAGAGGTGGTTCCAAAATACATGGTGATTGCTCTCCCGTCTACGCCACAGTTTTAGCTTCTCTGGTCCGAACATCACTAAATTTTTGAGTTTTCTTATCCAAATTCCCATTTCCTCTCCCATTTCCCCCCCCTCGTTGACACGGGCAATCCCCTCCCCTCCCCTTTTCCCCAACTTTCTGCTTTTTATTTCCCTTCGGTGGAGTAACCTGTTCATTGAAATAGGAACGCTCTCCTTGCAACCTCTTTTAGTCTTCAGGCCGATTTAGAACTCAACACGATGCTGCTTGATTCGCCCCCAACAGTTGGTAAATTCATCGCGTTAAGGTTGATTTCCTCACGCCAAGATGTATTTGTTTTCGCGGCTTTGTAGTTTCCCCCCCATAGCGAACCTGAGGCCGATCAATTTCTCTGCTCGCATCCCGATCGACTTCGGACCTATCCTTATCACCTCGGAAGAGGTTCGGGCCTTCTCTCAACTGACTTGTTTCCCTCCCTGAGGGTTTTCGATCCCCCCCCCCCGATATAAACTTTGAAATCAGTGATAATTTTTCCCAACTCAAAGTATCCTTTTTTTTTTCGCAGATCAGGAGTTCGTTCTTCTTGTTTAGGTTGAGGGAAGTTTTGGTCAAGATTAGTCTTTTGACAGAGACTGACCCGATAGCCCTGCTAATGGGCAGGTCCACTTTTCTTAACCCCTACACCCCCCCCCCTTTACTTACTGTTCTCCCTTTCCCCCACTCCCTTGGGTTTTCTTTTTATGAGTTTCTCCTTCCCCCGGGACGTGCGCTCCCTTTTTCACGTTCTTCAGTTCTTAGACAACCCCCGCCCTTGTCGATGATACTTCCCCGGGGCTTCCCCCATCCGCATTCGAAGTTAATTCCTTAGTAGTCTCCCTTCCTTCCTCCCTCTACGGGGGTTTTCTCTTCTCCAACGAATCCCCTTCGAGATTGCCCTGGCCTTCAACCGGTCTCCTTTCATTTACTGCGTTGATGTCCATTCCCCAGGAAACAGTTCCTCCTTGCTGAGAGAGAGATCCCCTTCCTTCTTTTTCTGATATACCTAAACAGCTTCTTTCTTCCCAGTTTCTTCTAGTCTAGGGGAACCTCAGTGGAAGTTTTACAATTGAAGCCCTACGCAACAGTGCGTCAGCCATACTTCTCGGAACTTTTCTTAAGCCTCACCTTTCAATCGCAGTGCTGCTTAAGAAATGTAGGACCCGAGCAGGTCCTTCTCTAGGTTTGTCAGTCCGGCCAATGTATCCCCTTCCCTCTTTAAAGATTTGATGGTTGGTACCTTCGCACTACTATAATACTCTTTTACCCCACACCCAGAATGTCCCTTTTTGAAAGCAGTTGCCGTGCTCCACTCGGTAGCAGTCTTTATTGAGGTCATACGCAGTTTCCCATAGGGTTGCCTTCATACATTCTCCACCTTGATATAGAATTCGGGGCGCCCCCTGTTGGGACCCTCGCCCTATTCCTCTCCGCAGTGACGATTCAGAGGGCCGTGTCTATCGCTTCCCGTCCTCATTCTGAAAGAGAACTCAGGAGCTTCTCCGCTAGCATGACCCGAGGGGAATGCAGACTGCGCTTTGTGGTTTTTAGAGACAAGGCCCGAACCTGACTTTTCCTCCCTCTTTTCATTTCCCCCTCTTTCCTTTGGGTACTACCAACGGACAAAAAAACAGCCCTTTTTCTCAAGCTACTTGCTCCTCTTTTCCCCCCCTGAAAATGGCGACGTGGCTTTCTCCCCTTTCTATTTTTTATCGTCACTTTATTTCCCGGTTAAGGGACCCCCAAATCTCTCTGCTCAAATTTGCTGGTCATCTCTCCTCTTTCCCGGACTCTCCCGCACGCAATCTTGGCAACCATGATTCTTTTGAAAAGTGAATGACCTCTCGACCTTCGCGAAATCCCCTGAACTCCCAACAAGCTCTTCGTTATCCTCCCCTCTCCCCTTCTGGAATTCAGGCTCTTTCTTCCCCGTGAGGACTGCCAATAACCTCCTCCTCATTGAAATGAGAGGACCCCCCCTACACATAAGTTGACGGTGGTTTACTAGATGGAATGGCTCCCCCTACAGTTAGCCCCTGTACGCTGCATGCCTCTCAGCAATTAACTCCTTGATCCTTCTGCGTTACCCGGTCTTCAAGCAGGAAGGCTCTGCTTAAACAGGACCCCTTTTTTCATGTCGTAACCTCCGAGGAACATCTAGGCAGACCCTCACTCCCCCTTTTTTTGTCCTAGGGGGAAGCTTCAGACCATCTTTCCCCTTGTGGGTTGTTCCTTATCTTTCTTTTGGTTTATTTCCCGATTACTAGGACTAGCGATAAATCCAGCGAGGCATTTGCCCAATATATACTTGATTTACAGATTTCTTTTTTCTGCGTCTTCTCATCCTTTCCTCTTTTAATCAATCCGTGTTTGTAGAGAGATGCTCCAATTTCCAACGGCGCAAATGATCCTGTTAGGTAACTGTCTTCCTTATTTTCCCAACTTCCTGAGCTGTATGTTTCTCCCTCCTTCCACTTATCTCTTCCCCTACCAACCGAAGTTTTTTCCTCGCACCGAACCAGAAAAGCACCCCCCTTCTTTTCCTCCTTCCCATAGATTTTCTTTCTTTTTATGCCCCCCGTGTTTCATCAGATTAGATCCCTCGGACAGTTTAATGGAATTCTAGATCTTAAAGCCGATTTGCAACCTCTCATCAGCAGCTGATAATTTTTTCTCCCTCCCCCCCGATATCTTTCGTGCTTTCGCTGACAGTTTCCCACTTGAGACTTCCAGTCAACGAAAAGTTAACGATTCAGTTCACTGGCGCGCATTGGCATTCTTTTATTCTTGCGTGAGTTGCGCGGTAATCCTCCCAGATTCAGCCGTCACGCTGGGGATCCCCCGAACGCCCTCTGTGGGAATTTCGCGGCCTTTTCCGTTCGTTTTTTCCCCCTCTCGGTCTTCCCTGAATTAACATAACATGTGTTCCCGATTGCGTGCGCCATCTCTTCGTCATCTGCGACAGCCATTGCGGCTTCCGTTGGTTTTTCCCCCCTCAAGGGCTTATTAGATGCACAGCTCTTCCCCCTCTCCTGACAAAATCGGACCCTGGTCCACCAACCGGATCCGCACATAGCTTGCCGCACTATTTTTTGTTATCTTGGTGTTACCGTCAATTCCTCGGCCTCCTTTTCCTCTGTATTACATTTTCTCAGTACGCTGAGTCCCCCTACCGTGCTTTGCTCAGAGAAACAGATGTTTGTTGCAATCATCGCGGCGACGCTTCCCCTTTGATTCATATGACACTTCACTATTTGTCTGGACGTTTTCCCCCCTTTTCCTTCTCCCCTCTTAGCCATCGACCCTGCGAAGTGATTTCTCCCTCATCCGAGAGAATTGCGATTTTATATCTCTCTTCTACGAGTTAGAGGCATTGCTTTCCCTCACGTAGAAGTGGGCCTTTTCTTCTTGAGTTGTCGTGCTCGTCACACAAGGAGAAACGGGACCGCAGTTCTTGATTTTTTCCTCAGACAACCCATCTGACGTTCGGCCCCTTTTAGGTCCGTCACATATTCTGAACCGCGAAATGAGTTTTGTTTATAGAGCGTCGCGGCGGCCGATTTCCGGACGATATGTCTGTTCCCTTTTTTTTCCATCTGAGAGGTCCGTTTATACCCCTTCTTTTTTCCCCTCCCTTACGAACGCGGCGCAATCCTTAAATTCATCTGTGTATTTTGCCTGCGACTTCCTTTTGGATCGGCAGGACTCTGCCATTTCTTCTGTTTTTAGCTACTTCACGCCCTTGCCCCCCGTCTGATAAAGTTTATGTGTAGGCCACCGTCTCGGCATTCGAGCGTCCTTATCCCTCTACTCCTTCATATCTTTGAGTTCTCCCCCATTGCCCTTCCCTCCTTCTTCTGGGACAAAACCCTTGCAGCGAATAGAGCAAGGCACGTCTGTCCAGGAGCTTTGAGGTCAATTTCCGCCCTTTCTGAGGCAGACCCCCCCGCCAGCGGCTTCTGCGGAATTCCCATACACAGCGAATTTTCCTTTACCTTCCCGCCCAGATTCGATTATTCGGTAAAATGACCTTTCTCATCGAAATGGCCGGGAAATAAATTTCGTGCGCCTCTGTCAGTTCCTTCCTAACACCCAACTTTTTTTCCCCCCCTCCCCTATATAAAACCGTTCCCTCTCAGTGATGAAGTTCAGAACCCTTGCCCCCCTGAGTTCTTAATTCGAGGTTTTTCCTAGTTAAATCCCAATGCCCTTCTAAGATTTAGATTGTTTGTAATCTCCCAGATCTTCATACTTACCCACTTCCCTTCAGTGGACCTTCTTCCCCTCAGGTCCTGTTTACGATATGTCTTCTCAGGCAAATAAGCTCTGAATTCTCCCAATTATGAAATCACGCGCAAATTTATCTATCTCCTTTTTCGGATTGTGCGAACGGCCTTCTTCAATAAGTTTTTCCTTTAGGTTTCCAAATCTTCAATCAAGGAGTCGCCCCCTTCAGTATTGCCACAACCGCGTTGGCCGACGCAGCTATGCGTGCTGGCCAAGACCCCCCTTTTTCATCAAGAAGGCCTTTTCCCTCCTAGGAGTTGAGTACCTCGGTACTCCCCCTCCAAAAAACCTTCAAGTAAGCACGTCTTTCTCCCCTCCCTGTTGCCAAAGTCACCCGGAAGCAATTGGATTTTTCTTTTTTGGGTCCCTTTCGATTTATCTGCATCTTTTTTAAGTGCTGGGTTTCTTTCCCGAGCTTGAAGCTACCCATGTAGGTGTCCTCTTTAATGACAGGACTCTCTTGAATATTTTTCACCCTCTATTTACCCCTTTGGTTGACATTAAGACAGTCTTGTGCGATAGTATGCATCGCGCTCCCATCATCCATGTTTATCCTTCCTTCGAGTTTATTCTTCCCTGGAGGATACTGAGCCCGTACCCACCAGCCTACAGCAGTTTCCATGTCTCTCCCCTTCGAGCCCTTCTGACTTTCCTCTGCATTTGCCTCCATCCCGCTTTCTCCTGACTCGCCATCTGATGAGATCAAGACCATCAGCAGCTGACGCTCTCCCTTTGAGTAGTTCAGGCTTTTTATTTCCCTCTCTCTTTTTTCAAATTTTTTTCCAAATATCTTATGAAAGATTGTTTGAATAACGCAATCCTTTCTTTCCTATTCTTTCCTTCCAGAATTTTTTTTTCCGGTTGAATTGTTTAGCCCGTTTTTCGCTTCCTTCAGACTTCCACTCTGATTAACCTACAGCTTTTCCCAAGAGTAGCGCCATTGGAACGATTTCTTTGCCCCTTTTTCTTTTTGGTTCACTTTCCCCCCCTCCGTGTTGTTGTTTTCTTATGAGCCCCCCCTTACCACCCGGCAAATAACGTCTCCATGGCGCTAAATTGTTCCTTTTTTGTAAATGTTCCGGTTGTCTGTTCCCCTTGAGTCTCGGTGACTAGGACTATTTTTACCGAACGCTCCCCACGTCAAAACCGGCCATCCACCGAACTTCCCTCTTACCCTCCAAGGTAAGAAGGATTGGTATTCTGCCTCATGAGGTCATCCCCTCCCCTTACTACAGGACGGGCATTGAACTTCCCCGCGCCTACCCCCCAGCTTTGACCCCGGACTCCTCACCCCCCCCCAGAAGTTGTGATATGTCTGATTCTCTTCCCCTCAGTATCAGATGAATGCTGTTTTATGATCCCCCCCTTCCTTTTCCCACCCTCCCCAAGCCCCTTTTTTTTGATTTCTAATCCTCTTGATTAGTAGGGTGTTTGGATTTAATAGCGGTATAGACCCACTTACTGCGATTCTTTGATAACGAACCCTCATCTGTTTCTTTTAGCAGATGCATTGCGAGTTCACCCCCCCCTTTTTTATCAATTCACACTCCCCCCCCAACCATGCTGACAAATCTTGAGACTTTTGCGTCCTTGATCGATCTTACACAGCTGCGCGTGCGTTTCCCCTTCCAACTCCCCTATCGAGTAGAGAATGTCCACATAGACCCCTGTCAATGCGTACCCTCTCCCCCTTGGTTGAAAAAGAGATTTGCTTCCCTCCCCTCCTTTTCATTTTTTCTCAGGGTGCCACTTTAAAGTGCCATAGGGCGCGCTGCCCTTGCTTCCAAAGTCGTCGAGTGGGCAGGTCCCGCTTCTCCTCATTTACGCCGTTCCCTTCCCCGAGTTCTAATGATTCGGACGCTGCGTGGATTCCTCCCTTTCCAAGCGAGATGTGAAGGTCTTTTCTCTTCCTTTTCCAACCAATGTATTCCCGACCCCTTCGAGTACAATTTAATTTTCCTGTTCGGCGCATAGATTATGAGGAGTATTCCTTAGAACACTCTGCCTCGCGTTCGCTTTATTTCCCCATGAGAGCCTTGACCAGGTCCTTGTAGTTTCTTTCGTGACAAACACTTGCTTACTCCTGTCCCATTTCTCTTGCCATGGCACCCTCACCCATCGCGAATCCTCCTTCTCTTTTTCGCCGCCCCTGTTTGAAATTGTCCTTTTTCTTTGTAAGTTTTCGTTTTTGATTTCCCCTTCTTGCCTTCGAAGGACAGATCCGTCCCTTGCGCACGTGCTCAGTGCTTCTGTTTTTTCCCCCCTGTCATTTTCACTCTCTCCCCCTCCCTCTTTGTCGTACCATAGCTTTTTTCTTTTTTCTGATCAGAATTGCATTATCGGATCCTAGCCGCTGCGTCATTTTTTTTTACGCATTATTCCTTACCCTACCTCCTTTCCCTTTTCTACCCCGGATTTCTTAGGCCATTCCTGTCCAACAGTTCGACGTTAGAACCCCTTTCTCCTCCTCAGTTTTTTTGATAAGCGCTACGAACGTACTCCTAATGCTTCTTGAATCCCACCCCTTTTGCGATTATTCATCGTCGATGGGGAGTCTACGGCGTCCAGCTCATTGTCACCTTTCTTCCTCCTGAAGATCCCGGCATTGATCCTGCAAAACAATTTCCCCCCCCCCTCCTTTGTCCGGACAACCGTTTACTCTTGAGGATCGTAACATCGGTGAAGCACCATTTCCGGCCCTACTGCCGCGCAAGACGTGTCCCCCCCGGTATCCTTGCCAGTTTACTATAGGACCAGCCCGAATAACTCCCCCTGAAAGCACTCCCACCGTTCCTTTTTTTAAGACTATTCTTTATCCCCGAGAGTTGCCGTACTCGCCCCTTGGTTTCGTGTTGGTCCTGGAACTACCCCATGAGAATATTTTTTTTTTTTTTTTTTTTTTTTTTTTTTTTTTTTTTTTTTTTTTTTTTTTTTTTTTTTTTTTTTTTTTTTTTTTTTTTTTTTTTTTTCGTCTTGTTTGTCATCCCAGCACAACCTTTACTTCCAACTTTTCGGACATCCCGTGCCCTGGGATTCCTCTGCCCTGCGTCCCCTGAAGGTTCCCCTAGTCAAGGGCTAGCACTCGGAATTCCGGCCCATTTCTCTTACTTTCCCTGTTCCTTTTTTTCACGACTTCCCCCGTCGACCGGCAAATATTCGATTTAAGATGACAACCCCTGAGATCGTCTCCCTCGTGAGCGTTGGCCGTTCCTGACATGAGCCCCTCCCTCTTTTTCGCCCTTACCTTTACATGCCTGACGCTGTGCCCTCAGTCCTGGATATGGCACTTTAAACTGTCTCACCCCTCTCCACCAAAGCCATTCCCTCTTCCTCAAGCTAATTTTTCTCTATCCAATTTGGCAACGTTTCACTATTTCTGCCTGGCTCGCATGGGAGATTTTTCTTTTCCCTTCCTTACCCCGTATATTCCTTAACCTCCCCTCTTTTTCTTTTGCAACCTGCTGTGTCTTTCGAGGACAGGAAGAGATTAGAAAGCAATCCTTTGCAAACATTTCTTTTTCTGAATGGGAGACGTTCCCGCTCATGATAGCTCCCTAGCTCCTCCCCCCCCCCCCTTTTATTCTTATCCGCCATTTCCTGATGCTGCTCAGGATATTAGGAAGAGTAAGCCTCACCTTGGTTTCTTGACCATTTTCCAGCCCCCTCCCTCAAGATGTTCTAGCAGTGCGCAATACGCTTCTATCTCATTCCGATTCGGATAAAATTATATCATATGCTTCCTGTGAGCAGGTTAAATCCTTCTATTCATCTCCCCCTCCCGGCAAGACCTATTCCGTAAATTTACGTGCTTCCTTGAGCAGAATCCCGAAATCTTCTTCCCTGGAACTTGCAGCCTCTTTGGGCCCGTGTGAGGTTTGTTTTTTGGTGCTCTCTTCCGTTGTCTCTTCCCCCTTTACCCGGCCCTATTAACCATCCAGCTCCTTTTTTGACAAGTCGGAGACCTTTAGCGTCCGACCGCTGATATTTGGGGTTGTTCGTGCGCATTCTCTCTTTTTCCCTCTCCTCCTTTTTTTGTTTTCTCCTTTCGTCAATAGACCCCCCCCTTCCTTCCATACCTGGTGACTTTATCAGTCTCCTCTGGGCCCACTTCCCTTGCGCGTAAATTGGTCTTACTAGTCAAATCACGAGCACTTCGCCCGTGACCAACCGGACCGCTTCCCCCCCCGAAGGATTTCCCCCCTTTTAGTACATCCTTCTTTTTTCCTCTGCAAGCTCCTTTTTTTTTATTTACGCCCTTGAGACTGCATTTACTAGAATTAATAAATGCATAAAACCCCCTTCCGAATCCGAACAGCTGCTTCATCCCTTTCCTTTCCCGATCGATTCTCGAGAAGCTGTTGACTTTCCTTCCATAGTCCACTTTTTAAACGTCTTTTGTGCCGGACTCGCGCTCATTTTGCGTAGGAGGGTCTTTTTTATAGCAATCCGGAGCACGCATTCAGCTTCTCCTCTCCCGAAAGCCGGTTTTTTTTCTAGCCCATCTTTTCCCCTTTTAGCTATTTCCCCTTGCTTTCCCATTCACTTCCCGGGTGCCCAAGATTTCTGCCCTAGCTTTTTCCCTCGAGACGACAAAGCAATTTTTCTCCTCGGATTTCACATCCTCCTTTCTGTTTCTTTCACATCCCAAATCTCCCCTTGCCTGTCAAGGAGTACCACATAGTGCCCTTGTTTCACAAAATGGTTCGAGCACATTCTTTGGCTTCCTTCCTTTTTTTTCCATGCTGTTTCTTAGGTGTTTCCCTTTGACCATTCTAGGCCCCCGCGCTTGGAAGGCTTCCCAAGCGAGGCTTTTCCTGTGGCTTGCGCTCACCTTTCCTTTCGGCGCTTTTTTCTTTTCACACCTCCTTTTTTTCCTTGATACGTCATTTAATCTTGCCGCGATCTGTCGTGAGTTCGTCTTCTCGGTCGGTCACACACCTGAGCGCCGACGTCGCATCCGCCCATCCTTGATGGAAATCTCCCTCTCGTCTGTTGATCCTTCCTTCTATATCGCGCCGAGTTTTGGCCTGCTTGCCTGGTCGATTGAATTGCATTTGCTCAAGAGGTTTTTCTATGACAAACCCTTATTTCAAGAGCCTTTTTCTGCTGACCCCCCTTTTCCTTTTCACCTTGCTAGGGTCGTCCATTTCCCCATATAAAAGGACAGCCCTTCGACCGGTAGAAGCTGAGCGGCTTGCCCTTTTTGCCCCCAATTCCCCAGCTTCTCCCTCTTTAGAAGAGACTCTTCGGTTTAGGGGCCGGGCCATTTTCCCTGCTACCCGCGATCAGCGAACGCTTCCGTAGACCCATGCCCCCTCCTATGGTGTCTTTTGCCTGAGATCATAATCCGACCCCCCCCAATATCTCGCTTTCCCAGCATTTGATTATTTAGACATCAGCTTGCCCTGATGATCACGTTCTCCAAGGTTGAGTTCCCTTTCATTCCCGAAACGGTCGATTCTTTTCTCTTTCCTTTTTTTTGTCTGAGCTGATACGACCATAATGCACTTGATTGGGGAAGAAAAATTTGACGTGATATGATCAGGGGGTATGTATACGGCTGACCTTTTTCCCGTCAACTTCCTCCCCGTCTTAATTCCCTCCCCTTCTGCCCTCTCCAGTACACCGAGAACTTTTGGAAGAGACGACGCCTTAGAGTTCTCGCGGGGATGCCTGTGAAGACCTACATCCGACTTTTTTTTTTTCTCCTCAGGTTTCCCCTCCCTTTTCCTCATGACTGTCCCCCACAATCCGCCTCCCTCCGAATAAAACGTCCCTTCGTGCTACCGTTCGAATATGTCGGGCTCCCCTCTCTCTCCCCCTCGCCGATTTTGCTAGTCCCTCCTTTTTCTGTTTACGATTGAGATCCCCCTTTTTCTTAATTGCAAAGGAAACTCCCTTTGAATTAAAAACGGTGACAGTTCAGACTTCCTTGAAAGCCCTTCGGCGCCCGCCCTTCTGAAGCTGTTCCCTTCCTTCAGAAATCGCAAGGCTCTCAATCGTTGCCAATAGACGAATAAGGAGCCCTTGATCCTGGCTTCGGGCTCTCATGTGTGGGCCGTGCCCCAACCATTGACATCCTGACCCCCCCTCCCTTCCCTTTCCTCTGTTCACGTGTACGAAATACAGAGAGAGTCGACCCTTTATGAACAGATAGGAGCCTTTTTTTCAGCAGCTTTTCTTTTCCCCCTTCCCTGCATGTTACCCTCTTTGGATTTTTCCGACTATCCGAATATTGCAATTCAACCGTGGTCCCAGAAGATAAACCCCAAGGCCCCATTATTTCGGCAGCTATTTATCTCTTTTTTTGCCCACGTATTCGCCTTGTCTCTGCCCCTGGTTTTAATTTCCCGCTCCACTTTAGTGAGGTTTCAGGACCCCACCCTGGAAGTCCATTATGTTGCTCGCATGACAAGGTCTCTATGTTTTTTTCCCTCCCATCGTGCAATGAGTGGAGTGAATGGCACTTCTCTAACAGCTTCCCCCCTGCCTCGCTGCTTCCAATCACACAGAGAGTTAGTCTTCCGCATTGATCGGCGAGTTCTCAGAATGGCGGGATTTCCCCTCGTTCGAAGACCCTACTCTTTCCCTTTTTCGTTGAAAAGCCCCCCTCCCCCCTGTTGGATTTGGAAGGGTTCGCAATCCCGATCTGAGACTTAGGATCAGCAATTTACATATCAGCAGCTGCTCCGTTTCTCCCCCCGGTTTAAACTTTCTGTAAGCTCCTCTCTGAAATGCCCCCTAAGTCGTAAATATTTTTGCTACATAGGATCCCGAATCACTCTTCTCCATGAGGGACTGACTTTTGGGATGATGATTGTCCTTGTTACTTTTTCGCCTCTGTGTTTGAGGTTCCTCCTTGAAATCCCTTTCCCCCCTTAGGACGACCCTCTCTCCCCAGGGCCAGATTGACTTTGCCTGGTGGGTTACAGATTGGAGCCCCTTATATATTGAATAATGCCCCTTTTTGTTGTGAGAGAGACTTCTTCCACTCCCAGGCACCCTCCCTGGTCCCTTTTTTTCCCCTTATACTTTTCCCCCCTCCCCCTTCAGTCTTATTTGAATCGTGTATTTTTTCGAAGAGATATCAGCTACCCCCTCCCTCGCTGACAAGTACCCGCCCCCAAAAATAAGGCTGCAAGCTTTCCTCATAGTTCCCGTTGAGGTTCTGACCCCCTTATGTTCCATCCCCCGATTCCCTCCGTCCCCTTTGATTTCCCTTTCAAGATCGGATCTTCCCCCCTTCCTCCCATTGAAACGGTTACCTGAGAAGAAGCTTCTTCTATGTCTTCGCAGAATCTGCTTCTCCTCTTCTGCAGGAAGCTGGTTGCGCCCTTCCCCCTATCTTCCCCCCCTCACTTCTCTTGATTCCTTGGTCTCTCTTTTATGTAGGGTTTTCCCTTTTTTACCTGAGGTATCCTCCATCTCGAAAAGACTCCCGACGATGCTCCCTAACTCGCTGTTTGTCTCCTTTCCTCTGTCCTTTTTCTTTCGGTAACCTCTTTTTTTCACTCCCCCCCCCCCTCATGTGTGTGACAAGACGTGTTCAGGGACTGCTTCTCCTAACCCCCCCCCCCCAGGGGCCTTTCTTTCGCGTCGGGCGGGTCCATAAAACTAAATAAAGGGACGATTTTCAGCAAATCCCACATCGCCTTTTTTTTACCAATAGGGTTCCCCCGCTTTCCCTGTATAGAATTTTCCCGAAGTCCCCTGTCTTCCTTTTTTGTGTTACCCTAACTCCCCTACTTCCCCGCGCTGATCGTGTCACAAGCGTAGAGTCCTGTAAGGATTGACAGAACCCTTATGGCATATGTCTTCGGCCCAAGCTTTAACCCCCCTTTCCAGATAGCCGGTTTTTCTTTTTAATCATTCCATCCTCCTTTTTTTCGTATGGTGATCTTTTTTTTCCCCACACATTGAGCGCCCTTAAGCATGATCCCTTGCTCGTATGAGCATCCGTCTTATTACCCTGACGTATTGCTATCGACCCCCCCTTTTTTTTTGTAGCGTCTCGCGGCCTTGCCCAAGTAGAAGCCCCCTTCCTTCCCGTAGATGCGTTTGTGGCGATGGACACCCCACTTCTCTCCCTCGGTTAACTTTCACTTGTACCCCCCCTGACCATAGTTTTCATGTACTCCTGCTCGGGGATAAGAACTTCTGACAAGGCAGCACTTATCTTTTTCCTTTTTCTGTTTTAAGATTTCTCGTTGGTATTTTGCAGGAGATGATGAAAGAGGCGCCAGTTTTCTTTCTATGGTCTTTCAATTTCTTCCCTTTTAGTTTTGAGCTTCCCCCCTCCTTTAGTACCTTACCTTCAACTTCTGTGTAGTTTGATGAGATAAGTATGCAGCCATAAAAGTTAATCTGTTCTGTGTAAAATGTGAGTATTAGAAACGTCGCACACAAAATTCTTGCCCCCTGGCCCCAAAAGGTTATTGGGACCATTAAGCCCCAGTCGAATGCATAGGGTAGTATACCTCTATGTTGTTTTTAGTGAGAACTTTTTTCCCCATGTCACTCCCTTGAGGATTCAACCCTTGGCGATCTCTCGCCCGGCGGGGTTTTCGAATGGCCTTGTTTTCAACCCATCTCAGTCTCCCTCCTCCTTGCCGTCACCGGCCGGATTCTGATCTCATGCCATCACACAGCGTATTTGAAGGTAAGTCGTCGACAGCGTTCGAGGTCCTCTTGTTACCACTGCCTCCCATGTGAAGAACTCAGTGATCGAAGAATTCTCGTGTTCGGCTTTCTTTCTTCCCGAATCCTTAAGCTTTACCCGAACCGTACTCCTCAGTTTTCCCCCTTCTGATCCGCCTTCTCCCCTTCCAGCTTTGGTGGTCGAGGACATATCAGCTTTCCAGAATTTAGATCTCTTTGTTCATTCTACACGAGAAACCTCATCCTAAAGCGTAGATTCTTTCCTTCGGACCTCCTACCTTTTCTCGGCTATCCTTTTTTCTGCCAGGCTAGCAATCGGAAATTAAGGAGAATCCCTATGTAATTAGGGCCTATGTTTTACTCAGACTCGACTCAGTTCCCCTTTACTACTTCCCTCCCCCCTAGTAGACAGCTCTACCCCGTGTGACGCAGAGCAGCCGCGGTAGTCCTCGGACCTGGCCTCTCGCTGGGCAGAAATCCTTGAGGCTATGTCCATTAACTTTTCTCTCCCCCCCCCTTGGACCTCCTTTCCCGCCGTCCCCAAATTGACCGTGTCCCCGGGTAACATGGGTACGTGGTCTGCAATGGGTCTCTGGATATCTTGTTCCCCCTCTTGAGGTCCTTTCCAAGACCTCGCGGAATTCCACCCCCCCCCCTTTAGCCATCTTCCCCTTCCCCTTTGAGCCCTCCCTCCCCCCTTCCCCCCCATGCTGATGTGTGAATGAAAGGAGCAGATGACGTCCTGCTCGCACTTCAATCGGTTCCCATTCACCCCCCCCAGCAGACTCATCATGTCCCTCCTGTCTTTATTCTTGATTTTACCGCGAGTTTGCAGCACTAAAAAGACCCCCAACTGAAGGCCTGCGGCCCATTTACGCCCGATCGTGAAGTGGTCTTTTTAATTTTCCTGAAATACCAGACTCTCTTCCTTCTTACTGCGTATCCCCCTCTCCTTCTTCTTTTGGATGAGTCCGAGAAGGGGTATTCCCGTTTTAAGACTCTCGATATCAATAAATTCCCTGTTCCCTACCGTTCTTTCCTTTTTTTTTTTTTTAAGATCCCCGCAACCATTAGTATATGAGTTCCAATCTTTCCCTGATTATTTGGGCTTTTTTTTTCGTTTCCTTCTTTGGTAGTCTCCCTTTTTCCTAAGAGCAACACACGACTGGCATGCAAAGAGGAGATTTTTCTGACATGGTCGCGACTTGCTTTGTCTGAGGATTCGCATCCTCTCTTTCCCCCTACCCCTGTTTTGTTTTTTTTCGCTCTTTTTACCCATAGATACCCCCCTTCCCCCCCCCAGTTCATGCCAAGGTTTCTGCCTCTTGGGCATGCAGATGTATGTACTATGACCCGAAAGGAATAGGTTATAAGCTAAAACGACTCTTCTCGACGGACCCCCAATTCTTTTTTCACTAACTGACCCCCCCCCCCCCTTTCCCCCTTTCCCCCTCCTCAGTATCTTCCTTTCTTATTCCTAGATGTCAAGCCCGTTTATTTCAAAGGGAGGGGGCATATCGAAGAGTCTCCCCTGCCTGTCTTGAAACAATTTCATTAGTCTTTTATATGTCCTTTTATCTTTTTTGATTCCCTCTGACGCTGGATGCGCCCTCCAGATCTTAAAAAAGTCCCTTTCCCCTGAGTGCCGCGCGCTTGCATTTTCTGCCTTTGAGTGATTAATCTCGGTATCTACCGAAGCACTTTTCCTTAATGCATGCCGCCAGTTTTTTTTTCTTTTGAGTTTGCAGTCGAGTTCGTCCCCCTCAGTTTCCTGTTCAACTTCATAATTTGCTGCAAAGCTGTCTCCCTTCTATTGTAACTCCCTTCCCCGACCACAGCCATTTTTGGGGGAAGATTCTCGGCGTTCATTAACCTACCCATACAGGCCCAATGACAACCCCCCCGTACCTCGCCAACTGCCATTGTCCTTTGTCCCCAATTGTTTGATCGAGCACATTTTGACCCCGAAAGAAGACATGCCTGTTTTTTATCTTGTGAGTACTGTAACAATCCCCCTGATGACGGCCCCCCCCCCCTCTGTCTTATGCCTTTTTTTTTTAGCATCCCCCCTCTTTCTGTCGTCGGCCCAAATCTTGGTCAATAATGGTCGCCCTCGTGTTATTTAGCCCTGCATCCCGACAATCTTGTATTATGAGTTAGCGGCCTTTTTAAAAATGATCTGCGAAGTCGCATCCAATTGCGCCGTTGATGCTCCATTCCAGCCTTTTTGATTTCCCCCTTCTTCTCCCATATAGGACGACGTCGGTTTTTTTTTCCTTCCTGGACTCACCTTCCTCCCCTAAGAGTCCCTGACTTTAGGTTCGTGCATGGACAAGCTCTAATCGGACAAGTGATAACGCGCACCCCCCATCGGCGAAGCCTTTCTTTTCACCCTCCTCTCTTCCCTTGCTATGGACTTTTTTTCTCTGGACTCTTTCCGGCTGGCCGCGGTAAGAGATATGATACGGCGCACGAGAAGATGTCGGGGAAGGAATTTTTTCCTTTTCCCACCTGCTTTTCCCTCCGTCATGCGTTTCCCATTGAACTTCCCTTCGCGTTTGACTTCTCTTTCTAATGCCTCACGGGATCGAAGGATCAGTCTCGGCGAATGTTTAAGGCCCCTACGAACCTAAGGATTCCCCCCCTTGCTCAGTCCCCTCCCATTGGCCACCATACGCCCCTCGCCTTGCATTCGGTCTACTACTTTTTTAATTTCCGTTGTGGTGTGGTTATCTCTCCTGACCCCCCTTGCAAGAGTCTTGCTTCATGTTGATTTTATCTAATCGAGAGGGGTAGGAAGGCCCCCCACTCCCTCCCCCCGTCCCGAGAGCTGCATCCCTTCCCCCGGCATTCTATCGGCACAACCACCCCAGCGCGCGTTTCATTGACAGGCGTCCCTCAGTTAGTCTCCGCTTGGAACAGGCAGAACATTGACCCTGGCAAGTCAGCATATTCTCCTTAGACTTTCCTTTCTCTTTTCCTTTCCCTTTTTAAGGCACCTCCTCCCCCTCTTTCACGCGAACCGTACAAGTCTTTGCTGCCGTTCAAAGAGTCTTTCTACCCTAGCCCTTAGTCCGATTTTTTTCCGAGGACCCCTCCCCCCTGCATCCCTTTCCCCGATTTATCTTTTGTCATCGACACCCTCATCAGTACTCCCCCATGTCCCCTCCGTCTCCCGTCCCTTTCATTAGGAGTCAGATCTTTTATTCGGCCTCACTCCGCACTAGCAATGCGGCCGCATCAGAGCCTTTTTCTTGATCGTGGTCATTTGGGCTACCCCTCCTTCCTAGTCCCACAGCGACATTTTGTGAATCTGCCTTCCCCCTCCTGCAGCTCGCCAGCGAGTCTCCAGCGTTTGCGACTTGCTCCGAATGCTTGGTTTCGTCCCTTTCCCTGACCCCTTCCCCTTCCTTAGCCTATTTTCGCCGGCCCTAGGGATTTAACAGGTACTCACCGACAACAAACCTCCTGAACTCTTTCTTTAAACCTTTTCTTCACCCCTTTGCACCGGTAGGGGTTACGAATTGGTCGCGGGAGATTTCCTTTCTCTTTTCTATTCCCCCTTTTAGTTGAGGTCCCATTCTAGGATTCCTTCCCCCCCCCCTGTTTGTGTAGTCATCTCAACTTTAACCCCTCTTTGCGCCAGCAATTTGGCAACATTTGAAAGGATGGGATCGCTAGTTGCAAGGTCGCACCTTCACGATTTCCCTTCAAAACCTTGCCTTAGTGATCCTGTCTGCTTAGCGATATTCTCTGGTTTACACTCGAGGAATTCAACAGGCCTACAGAAGGCCCTTCGCCCCTCCCACGATCTGCCTTTTCCTTGGCCTCTCTTTTAACCCCCCCAAAGTCTTCCCCTCTCTAGAGACTTTTTGATCAAAACCCTATAAGCAGCTTCCTTCTGTCTTTCCCCGGTTTTCCAAAAATAAGATTTAGTAATATCGGATGCATGCTCTAAGTAATAAATCTCACTGCCGCCACATCTGAGGAGACTAACGCCATCCTTCCGTTCCTGGGAAGCTAAAGCTAGGGGCGGTGCTTCAAGGTAGCGAGATTGGTTTCTCCTTGATACCATTACCCCCCTTTCCCGATTTTTTTCACATTACAGCCCCATTTGCCCTCGGCAGACCTTAGGCATGCCTGCCATTGGCCGGGTTGG
>Ga0179593_1532473_pt1 | contig 28573 bp, 34 predicted proteins | sample CZODoug2_1_08_16_FD_185931 | JGI IMG/M metagenome (GOLD analysis project Ga0179593, IMG submission 185931) | Vadose zone soil fungal communities from Angelo Coast Range Reserve, California, USA - CZODoug2_1_08_16fungal (PacBio error correction) | ecosystem: Environmental > Terrestrial > Soil >... | reverse complement strand
TTTTAATGCTTTTTTTCCTGCCTTCTTCATCCAACTCGCTCCTGAAGTCTGTTTGGCTCACTTGGTGATGTCCCCCCCCTCCGAAAAATCTCGCAAAATCGGTCAACCTAGGACTGGAGGGCCTCCCTCGGAACCTGAGACTGACCCTTTGTGAACAAAATTGCTCGCCGGTATCGCCTCCCGCTCTTTTTACCCTTCAAACTGAAGACATCATCTTCCCCCTTTCTGAGAAGGATCCCCCCCTTTTTTTGAGTGATGCCCCCCATTCCTTTACAAAGGGCCTTTCCCCTTCCACGGTTTCGGCTCCACAGAAAAACACATGTGGCCCTTTTGTTCAACCCCCTCCACAATAATTCCCTTAAAAAGCAAAGTTTTTCCCTGGCCTTCATCGGAGTCTCCCCCTCTCTTGATTGATCCGTCTTTTTTTTCATTCTGCAAGGGGGCGCGTTCTTCCACACTGGGCTTAACTAATTTTTAAAGGTTCGTTTTCTTTCTCTTTGTGTAGAGAAAATGGCTCTTCCAAAAAACCCCTGCTCACCCTCTTTCTCCTTTAGATTTGTTGAGTTGATTTCTATCCCCTTTCTCACACAATGTGCTTTTCCCTTCAAATCTTCTCCCTTCCTTTTCGATTTCAGGTTGGATGTCTTCCATCGAGACGATTTTGTTCGAGAAACCTCCCTTATTTGCCATTTTTTTGTGGACCTTTGATGTATTGCTTTCAAAGAGCCTCCCTGGTCGAATCTTTTCCTATCGATGGAGCAACGTAAATTGGTCGTCAAAACATTTTGTGATTGAAGGTCCCCCCCCTGAGATGCGTCCTTTTTTCCTCCCCTATAGGAATCTCGAGATCGTCCTCCAGCCGACGAGGTCCCTGGCAAACCCGGTCTGTTTTGGGGAGTTTTTTTGGAGATCCAAACCTTTCCTCCTCATGGTTCCCCCCTGCCGGAAAGACGCTTAAGATACCTTAGCGCCCCGCTGTCTGCGACAAGATCCAGTACCCCTGGCAACCGTCCATATTTCCATGGATTCCCGTGGGCCCCCCTGTTTTTTTTGAATTAGACTTGTCTGTGCAGTTTCTTCTTTTGCCAAACTGCCTCCCCCTGGAGAGCCCTTGGGTAGAGTGCCTTGTCTAACTAGCCCCCTCCCTTTCGACGCGAAGTGATCCCCCCTTTAACGCCGATAGCCTCCCAACTAGAACCTTTTTCCCCTACGTACGCTTCCTGTCTCCGATTTCCGTCCACCGAAATTTCTTCATATTTCCTGGGTCTCCCTTTCTTTGGCCGGTATTGAAGTGCCTACACGTTTTTCCTTTCCGAATAAATTTTTTCCGTCAGCGAACATCCTCACCGGCGGTCGGAACCCCTCATCACCGCGTTGTGCGGATAACGCCAAATCGTCTTTTCCCTTTCCCAACTTTAACCTCCTCCTTCTTTTGAGCCTTTTTTCGGTACCCGTGCAGTAATAGGTTTTTTGTTTAACCTCTATTGGATTCTTTTAAAACTCTCTAGTACTCCCTAGAAGAGCCCGTAATTCCCTCCTGCCACTTTTTTTGGCAAATAACCCTCGCGGCCTTAGGCCCCCTTCGAACCGGAGGTCTTTTCCCCTTTGAACCAGCTTAATTTTCTCTCTCCCCCCCCTGCAGGCTTCCCCCCATTCCGTTGTTTGAGAACGTCCCCCTGAAACCGTTGCGTTTGCGTCTTCCTTTTTCCCCTTAAGAGAAGATCAACCACCTTTTTCCATTGTTTCAGCGTTTCACGTCTCCTTGCCCCTTCCGGCCATTAAAGGCTCCTTTTTCCCGGATGATTGCAGGAACCCTCCCTGCGGCGGAGTTTTCTCCCTCTTTTTTTTTAGCAGGGTTGCTGTTTTTCCAATACCCTCTCCCCTCCTTACGACTTTTTTTTCCCTTCTCTTGTATGGAAAACCAGCCCAATGCTCCGACTTGCAGCTGTTCCCCCCTGGCACGATGATCTATCCTTTTGGTCTGGCCCCCCCTTTTTTGATCCCGTTGTTCACTTTCATTGAACTTTCCTACTTGTACGAATCCCCCTTCCAATGAGAAACATGTGCTTCGGCGAAGTCCCCCTCCTCCTTTTTTTTGAGAAACAGCAAACGGTTTCTTTACTTTCCCTCGTCCCAACCATGCTCAAGCGAAGTTCCTTCTAAGATGGCAAAAGGAGTTTGACCTATAAGGTTCTCTGGGCCCTTTCCTTCTTTGTACGGTGATTTGAACAAGCCAATGGCGCACCCCTTGGTGCCCCTTTTCTTCCCCATCCCTGTATTTTTTTAGAGAGTTGCAACCTTTCGAAGCCAATCGAGTTAAACCCCCGGCACGTGTACAAGATTCGCCTCCGTAACGACTCCCGATATTTTTTCTTTTGACCGAAGTTCCCCTACCCTTTTGGAGTTATAAGCTTTTATCCTTTGAAGACCGCCAGGGGATCCTCTTTTTCGTTTTACATGAGTGAAATGGTTCCTGGCGGTCACTGACCCCACGTCGCGGACTTTACATCTTTGTCCTACGGCCAAGCGATTTCATTCCGCATGATCTCGATGGCTTTCTCGATTCGGAACCTTTCTACGTATAACGTTTCTTTTTTTTTATTCCCTCCTAGGATTTCATCAATTTCGCCTCTCCAGCATATGTTCTTTTCTCCCTTGACAGAAGCTTCCCCCCCACTTACTCGCAGTCCGTTGTCCCCAGTGTTTGCCAATGCTCAGGAAAGTTTCCCAAAGTGCCCTAAGTCTTTCGGCCTCCGGTGATGGGCAACAAGTGATATTTCTTCCCCATCGCGGGCTCCTAGGGAGCCTTCCATCCCCCAAGATTTCCTTCCTTTGTGAAGAAAGGATGTCTCCTTTTTTTTTTTTTTTTGCATATAACACCTCCCTAACCCCTGCCTTCCCCCCCCGATTTGCAGGCCAGCGAGTCCCCTTCCCCCCTTTACAATCTCACCTCTAGATAGATGCGCCCCTACTCTTTTTTGACCTGAATAAAAAAATGTTTTACTTGACCCCGTGCTCCTCGTATGGGATGACTTTTCTGTTCCCCCTCCCTCCCCCCCTCATGGTTTCCAACAACTTCCTCCTTCCATGCCGACCCCGTTTTCCCAAATAGTCTCGATCTTTTCCACAATCCCCCCGGTCAGCCTTCTTATTGATCCGCTTTCCTTGGGGTAAGCGAAGTCCCCCTTCACTCAACTTTCTCTCCGTGAGCGTTTTTTGGGAACTTTCAGTGTCTCTAAACACACTCCGATTCCCCTTCTTCCCCTGTTTGCCCAGTCGCCATTTCTCCTTTTCACGGCAAAAACCTCTACTCGCTCTCCGATTTGCATGCTGTGCTTGTGGGTACGGCTGCTATTGTTTTTTCCAAGGTATTCTTTTTTTTGTAAGTTTCGATTCCTTCTCGGTCGGAGTCTGAGGAAAGTTTCTCTAAAGCCAGCTCTTTTTTGAGATTTGAGAAGATCGCGTTTCCGTTTAAGACTGTTTCTTACAGTGTAATTCCCCATCAGCGTTTCCGGCGCAAAGCCCGCCTCCGACCTTAAACCATTGAGCTGTCGAGGAGATTAGTTTCAGCGACTTCCAATCCCAAGTTTCCTCTTTAGGAAGATGTGGGTTCTGCTTTGTAGAGAAGGGAATCCTTTGAGAACCCCACCCCCTTTTCAGAGAGGTGGGAAAGTTAGAGGTCCCCCCTTAAGGACCTGATTTTTTCTCATAACTTGTTTTTTTTTTGCTCCCCCGCGGGGGGAGCCGCGCTCCCCTGACCGGGACGCGGGGGTGGGTAAGCAGGGGGTTTCTTTGCCCGTCGTCGCAATGCGTCGCGTCCGACTCGCGCTTTTCAGCGGAACGCCTGCGCCCGCGCCCCCCTTTCCTGTGTTAAAAAGGGCTGCAGGGAGCGCCGGCGCCCCTGGGGAAGGAAGCAAACGGAAGATGTCTCCACCTACAGTGCGCAGTTTGCGGGAGGGGAGATGTCTGCCTTTGCGACCACACCCCCCCCAACAACAAAAACCCCCCAAAACCCCCCCCACCCCAAACACACACCCCCCCCCCCGCCGCCACAAAAATGGGGGTGGGAACCCCCAAAAAAACCACCCCCCCCAAAAACCCCCCCCCCCCCAACAACCCCACCCTAGAACCCCCAACCACCAACACCACCCAAAAACCCCCCACAAAAAAACCACCACCCAAAAAAAAACACCCCCCCCCAACACCAAAAAAACCCCCACCAAACCCCCATCTTTGTGGATTACACCCCCCCCAACCCCCAATGTATTTATTTTTTCCAAACCCCCCCAAACAACCAAAAAAAACCCCCAAGGTCGAATCCCCTCCGTTCCTTTCCTTTCTTTCCCTCAAAGAAACAGACCCCCCCCTTTTTCCCGTTGAAACAACAGAACGTTTTGTCCCATCCCTCACAGCCTCAACGACCTTTCTCTCGATAGCGTCTTTTTTCCTTTGGCCGTTCATTCTGGCACGGGGCAGCCTCCCTCCCCCCCAAAACTGGAGTGCTCCTTTTTCCAAGTTTAGATTTTTTTTTTCCCCCCCCCTTATAGAAAACTGGCTCGTCACCACCACGCAAGCTCTTTCTCCCTCTAGTTGATTCTCTTCTCTCCCCAAATTTGCATCTCTCTCCTCCTGAAATTCCCCTTTTTCCTCTGTTACAGTCGTTCAATCGAGCCGTTCTTTTCGCGAACACCGGCGTGTAGCATTGATCCCCCCCTTTGTTGGACCCATGGGTTAGGCGTGGAAAAACGTATCCTTGTCGCTTACTCTCCCTTCTCCCCGTTTTCAATGAGTTTTTCCCCGCTGAAGGCGCACCAGGACGCTGACTTTTTTTGCAGAAGCATCCCCTTCGAATCCTTTACCCTCAGCGACGATAGCGGGTCCTTTTCCCAAATCGTCTTTTTTTTTTTTTTTTTGTGAGGAGTTGCTTGGACCTTGGAGATCAAAAGACACTTTTGTCACAAACTCCCCTCCGGAAAAGATTTGCTGGAACGCCCTGAACCCTCCCGCCGAATGTTTCCCTCCCCAAGGAACCGTCCCTGGAACCTTTTCCCATGGCCCTTTTTTCCTTTCCCCGTTTCCTTCGACTTGCCGTACTTCTCTGGCGCAGGCAAACTTTTCTTGCGCCTGGACTTTTTTTTTTAGAAGAGGGTTATAAACTAGCAACCCCTCTGAAGTTCTCGAACTCCTCTATCAATCAAACGCGAAAGAGCCCCAACCGTGCCTATCTCTTTTCTTTTTTGCGACTTTTCCCTTTCTTGAATAGGTCATGGCCTCCGAAGCTGAAATCGATTTCAGTGCCATCCACGGCAGGTCAGCTCCCCTCCCCCTCTCAAACCTTTTCCGCCGTTTTCCCCCCCCTAATAAACTTCGTTTTAAAGTTCCACCCCATAATCAACTCCAATGCGGATAACGCCCCGTTTCTTCCCCGGTGCCCCTCCAGAAGCCCTGAGCTTTCCTTTCCTTAAGTTGGTAAATTCTAGGTTTTCCCTTTTAACTCTCTTGCTTCGTGACACCTTTGGCAACTAGAGACCCAGCCTCTCCTCTTCCCGTTTTCATTTCTGCGAAAGCCAAGTAGTGGCGCCTTCTGGGGCAAATCAATTTTCCCTTTTTAGGCACCTTCCCCCACTTGACCCCGGTCGAACCGGAGGAGGTTTTTTCCCCTTCCTTTGCCCATCTATTTCTTTTCCTCCCCCTTACTTTTCTTTTGACCAAACCACTCGGTCGATCCACCTTTCCCCTCCTTCGAGGTTCGCTTCACTTCTGACTTCCTTTCCAGATCCACCATTCCCGGTTGTTCATTGGCCTTGGGGTACCCTGTCGTCACAAATTTAAAGGCTCCGTCCGGATTGATTGCGGATTTCCTCTCGAAGGTGAGATTCCTTTTTTTCAGGGTTGTGTTGGTCCTACCATATCTCTCTATTTCTTTGTTTTTTTTGCTGTGATCTGTATTGGACCACCCTCCCCCCTTTACACCCTGCCCTCTACCCCTTCTATGATCTATATTACCCTTTTTTGTCACTGAACCTCTACCGGCTCCCTTTGCCTTTCATTTCAAGGTTCTCCCAGGCTTTACTCATGCCAACCTCTTTTCTTGTGATCTGCGTTTTCAAGGGGTCGGAAGTCAGCCGCCTCGAAATCCCCGTTTCTTCTCGACGCGCCTTTTTTTCAAGAGTCCCCCTTCTGAGAAATTACTTGGCAACGTGAGTGTTTCCCGTTATTGTCTGTCCCTGCGCCGAGGTACGTTTTTTTCCCCCAAGCCTCCTGTTTTCTGTCTTGCTCATTCTCTCTATGTGATGGCTATATCCTTGGCAACCGTTTCCTTCGAGTTGATCCCCCCTTTCCCTTTTGCAAGGGTTCCCCCTTTTCCGCCGCTCCCTTTTCAAACCTCTCTTTCCTTTCAGAAGGGAAGACGATTTTTTTTATCCGCAGGGAGTTGTTTTTCCTTGCTTCGTGACGACCCCGGTTCTCTTTCTTTTTCCCCGCTCCCTCTCCCCCTTTCGGTCGAAGAGAGGACCTTTTTTATCTGTGCACTTACACATTTTTCCAGCTAGCCCATGCCCTCTTTTATGGAGCCCAGTTAGTCGCGATCTCTCAGTGAAGCGAAGTATTTTTTTCCGAGTTTCTTTTTTTTTTGGCTTTTCGATCCCTATCGCGGCATACAGACTTTTTCTCGTTTATACCCTCTAGCGAAACACACCCTTCCCCTCTTTTTCTCCCCTTTTTTCCTTTCCCCTCCTAAATACTTCATTCCCCGTCTTGTCACGGAAGCAATTTTCAGGTGATGGCCAATATGGACTTCAGAATCGCGTCGTCTCATCGTCAGGATTCAATCAAAGCTTTTTCTTTTTTTGTGTCCCGCCGGATGGTTTTTATATCCCCCCTTCCTCCAACCCAAAACGCCTCCCCCCCCTTCTCTTTTCCCGGCCACTCTCTCTTGATAAGAGAAGCTTCCCCTCATGAAGAGCAAAGCTCAATGGTGAGCCTGCATTTTCCCACAACCTTTTTGATTCAAATCCTTGGCTGAAGCTTTCTCTCCCTCTTCTACTGAAATGTGTTCCCCCCCCCTTTCCATAATTTCCGACCTCTTTTTTCCTCTAACAAATCGTTTCTCGATGCTCATATCAGTTTTCTCTTTTCTTTCTTCCAGATTGCAAACTTTGTGTCCTCCTCGAATCCCCACAATTTTCCTTTTGCCGCGGAGTGTTTTTTCACCTTTCAAAACACGCTTGGTATAACCTGCCCCACTGGACAAATAGTAGCCTCGCCCCCGTTCCCCCGTGATGAAAAATGAAGGATCAACCCTCCCCTTTCCTCTTCTCCGATGAAGTCTGGTGCTGTTCCTTTCGATTGTTAGGTTTTTTGCCGACCTGTGTTTTCTTTTGTCTTTCCAATAATGGCGTGAACGGTAGGAGTTCTTTCATGGGTCTTGCCCATTCTCCCTGAGAGAAATTTTTATTTCTGTAGTTTTAAGCTTTCTTTCATTAAGTTTTCCTTCCCCCTGTTTTTTTTTTTTTTTTTTCCGGCTCTACTTGCTAATCAGACAAATTTTTCCCCAAGGATTTCGAGGCGCAGGAGTTCCGCTTTTTCCTGCCCCCCCCCCTTCTCTCGGATTTTCGCGATTTTCCTCTCCGTTTCCCGCATTGAGACCAAACAGAGTAAGGTTTCCATTTCGAGGTTGTTCCATTCGAGGTTTACAAAACCCCCCTTTATATCTCTTTCTTTTTCCCCTCCCTTCTGAGAGATAAGATGATTCTGTAACCTTTTAGCCCTCGAACTGGAAACACCCTTTTGATGCGGTGATGCAAGTATCGACCCTCCTCCACGAGGAACTTTTCCCTCCCCGAGCCCTCTTTGGTAAAGACGGAACTTCCTGCGCCCTTCCCCCAACTACTTCCTGTGTGTAACTTTTAGCTGCCGGAGAACCCCTCTTTTTTCAGGACAATAATCACACTTTTCCCCTAGAGCCGGCTCAAAATTTCTCCTCTGGCACTACCTCCTGTTAAAAGGTAACTTTCCTCTTCGACGGTACTTTTTCTGTAAACGAAATCCCCCCCGCAAGAAAGTTGAACCCCTCCACGGAAAACAATAAGCCTCCCTCCGGCCTGCCTTCTTCTCGTCCGATGGAGTTTTTCTCCGATTTTTGTTTTTTCCCTTTAAAGGGTCCCACCCCCCCTTTGTTGCATAACTAATTTTTCCATTTCCTTCCCCCAAAGGTGTGTTTAGAGAAAATGGCCCAAGAACGCTCCCGATCAGAGTATTTTTTTTTTTCTTATCTTCCTCAAAGTGTGAAATCCTTCTTTTTTTCCCATACATATCTAGACAGGAACCTCTTCCCGTGTTGGATTTTCCTTCTTTTACCCCCCTGTATTTGTTCGAGACAACGAGTGTAGATTGAATTATTGACCCCCTGGTTGGAACTTTTCTTAGGGTTAGGAGTTTTTCCCCGAGGTCTCATTTCCCCCCCATCTATTGGAGAAAGCCCTTTGTGATTCAGGGCACCCATTTTCCGTATTGTTGAAGAGCGAAGGATCTTCCAGCGACTATCGCTCTAAGATAGAGGGCCTCAAATAGTATTTCGGGTATCTTCTGCCCTCTTTGGGGGGGATTTCCTTCAAATTGTATATCCCTCCTTCGCAATAATTTTTTCCCACCCCCCCCCGGCCAGCTTTGATGGAAGCGGACTCCATGATCGGCCCTGAGATGTCTGCGGCCTTCACAAGGCCCGTCCATATTGGCAACAATAAACCTCCTTTTTCCCCCCATTTCAGAGCCCTTTTTTCAATAGTCCCCCTCTTTTCTTTTCAGGAACCCTGAATTCAAAGACGGCGAGACTTCTTTTCTAAGAGGGTTACACGTCTTCCCCCCCTATAAGGGATTTGGGCGACGACAGTACTCCCGAGTTACTCCCAGCATTGAAAGAGAAAAAGTTCCGCCTTCCTCTTACTTTTCGTTCTTTCCTCCCTCTTCAATAGCCTTCCCCTTTCCGAAGATTGAAATCGATGGTTCGTGGTATTGGAAGTGCCCTTTCCGTCCGCCGCTCCTCAACAGACATACATGGACCCCCCTCCGATTTAAACCCCAGGCGGTTCCCTCCCAGGAATCACCCTTACAGAAATTGCGGATCCCCTTATTTTCCCTTTCTTCCGCCAGCAATATATTTTTTTTTTCCCTCGTTCTTTTATGTTTCCCTTTTTCACTTAGGTTTCAACCTTGTTCACATTGGCTTCTTGAAAAAACGCCTCTAGAGTCCCTCACCCGAGCCAGGTATCAGGCTGTAAGGCTCCTCCAAGTAATTTTCTTTTTTCCCCCCCCACTCGAGAAGGAGCACCCTTTCCGACATTACCAGGTCTTCCCCCCCCCCAGTTGCCCAGTTACTTTATCCGCTCGATTCCCCCCTTTTTGTGGCGCGGTCGAGAACGTACCCACCCCCCCACCGTTCTGTTTTTCGATTGAACAGTTACTCGCCTCTCCCCCCTCCCCTTTTCATCGTATCGTACAAGTAGTTCTTTTTTCCAGGCCCTTTTCCCGGATAAGTCCTCCTTCTTTTCAAAATAGGTATATAGACTTGGCCCCCCCTCTTTTCTCAAGCGAAGTGGGTTTTCGTACCAATACAAGCTCTTAATTCCTCCACCCTTTTTTTTCGAGTGATATTTCTTTCCCCCCAAAATGAATACAGACTGCGCTTACACTCGCCCCGCGATGTACTTCCTGGACCCTTTCAATCCTTTTCCTTGAATGGCATTCCACTTCCCCCCCTCCCACATTTTCCCCTTTCTTGGCAAACTTTCTTCCCCTTTGGTAAAGGGCGGAAGTCCGTCTCTCTTTTGGCAAGCGAAACATCCCCCCCTTCTCACAGCTCCCCCTTACCGTTCTTTTCGCCGTTCGCCTGAGAAATTTTCTTTTCCCTACTGTGTGCCTCCTTTTTTTTTTTGGGAAAGTGCCTACTGCTTTCCCTCATGGCGCCACTCATTTTCTCTCTTACAATCCTGATAACCGCGGCTTTTTTTTACTGTGATGGCTTAGGTTGGCCCCCCTTCCCCCCCCTTCCTTTCCCCAAGAGATCCTTTCCCTTGAAAAAATATTAAGAACTTACCCCTCTCCACCGGACAGGAACCTTTAAGTTTTTCCTGAAGGTCTTTTTCTTGGAGTTATCCGCAGGTCGTTTCTTTCTGTTATATGGCTTTTTTACGAAAGACGTTGTTTTATTAGTTTTTAGCTGACCGTCTCACTTCCCTGGAGGCATTTTCCAGGACCTTTTTCCTCTGTCTTTCAAATACCGGAAAATCGATTCCTCTTTCGCACCCTTTAACTACCCTCTTTCCCAGTTAGCGCGATCGCCCCCTAGACGTATTAAAGTTTCTCTTCGAGTTCCCCTCTTCTTTATATTCATCTCTTAGCCATGATAGGTGGCTAGTTATACCCCTGCTCTACTCTCCTTTCTTCCGTTGAGACCCCCCTTCGAATTATACCATACGCTCCAGTCTATTAAACCCCCCCTGGGATCGCGTTTCTAATAGACGGTGAATTTTCCTGTTACTTTCGAAGACGAGGTTTCTCTACTGGAGTAATTCCCCCCCCCAGATTGAAGGAAGGTTGGTGAGCCAGGATGGGCGATACTTTTTTTTGTGATCTTCCCACCCAAGAAAAATAATAACCCCCCCTCCCCCCTAAAACTCCTTTTCCCCATTCCTTTTATGCTTTCCGTACCTATTCGCATTGATACACTCTGCTTTCCACCCGAGAAGCTCCTTTGTTTGTCCTTCAAAACTTCTTAAACATAAGGGACGTATCATCATGGGTCTGCGACCCGCGCTTCTTTTTTCCCGAAAACTAATGAAATGGTTTCCCCCCAGTGTATCTTTTCCACTCCCCTCCCTTTTAGAACCCCCTTCTCCTCAGCGAACCCCATCCCCCCCTCATCATCCGTTTCTCTTCTTTTATTTGTCTCAGATTGAACCCTTGTGATCCTCTTCCTCCCTAACTTTAGTGAATTTCCTCTTTTTTTTTTTTTGTGAACCTCTCCCTTCCACAAAAAGCTTTGTCTCATCGAAACTCTAGTTTTATCCCATTCCCTTGTTTGTCTAGTCCTCAGAATGAACGTCCAAAAGCCGGATCCCCCCCCTGATAGAGACTTCCTCCTTCCCTTTCTTTGAATTCTTTTTCTCTTTAAACGGTATTTATTGCCCCCCTGGTTTTTCTGTGTCGTTTTGAGGAGAGTCCCTTTTACCTTCTTCTTGCAATCTACATCCAGCGAGAGAAATTCCCTTCTAGCATTATGGTTCCTTTTTTCCCTTCTGCTTATTCCCCCCCTTTCGGAGATACTGCGTCCCTAACTTTTTACAAACAGGAAGACCTTGGAACCATTCCCCTTCCCCCTCGATTGAGATCGGCCCTTTTCTGATTTGTCCTCTTCTCCCCCTTGCAGACCACAACAGAGTCTCTTCCCACATGTAGAGGGAACACACTGAAGTTTTCTTTTTCCTATACCTCGTTGTTTGTTTTTTTTCTTTATATGTTTCCTGAAGGGTGTCTCTCTCCCTTTGAACTCGTGTCATGGTTTTTGATCTTTTGTGATGCAAGTCTCGCCCCCCCCTCTCCCCCTCTGCCAGAGCTCTCCCTTGTAGTTCAGGCTAAACTCCTGAGCCTCGCCCAAACTATTCTGTGATTTATTTCGCTTCTTTCCGCCGGAGCCCCCCCTTCCAAGTAAGCAACACCTGTTCATCCAAGGCTTAAACTTCCTCCAAAATTTTCTCTCTTTTAGTTCGTGCTTTCACACTTCCTGTAAACGGTATCCGCCCCCTCCCGAGGATGGAACACACAGCAAAAACACGGCAATACCGTTGACCCAACACTCACGAAACAATCCCCCCCTCCCTCCACCTCCACGACCTTTTTTTCTGAGAGGATCTCCTTGGTTTTCCTCATTTTGGACGTTAATTTCCCTTTCTCCGGCCCCTTCGGGCCTTAACTAATTTTTCCAGTTTCTCTCTTCCCCCAGAGTGTTTAGCGACCCCCGACTTCTCGTCTTATTTGTGAGTGATTCTATTCGTGCTCCCAAGTGTTTCAATCTGTGTTTTTCTCACTTTTTCCATTTTCCTGAACGGACACGGAGTTACGTTGGCTTTTTTCCCAGTCGTTCATCGTTTGTTCTCCCCTCGTGTAGCATTGAAAGGTCCTCCCCTTTTTTGAAAACATTTTCCCCCGAGACCTCTGTCTTCTTAATTCACATCGATGCTGCAACTTCAATTGTCACGCCCCCCTTGTTTCTCTCAAAGGAGCTGCTCGTTCTTTTTTCCTGCAGCAGATTCCTCGCGCTAAGTCCCTCTTGACCTACGGTCCTGGAAAATCTCTTTGGGAGGGTTGTTTTTGGAGTTGATTTCCCCCTTTGGAGATCAAACCAATCCTCTTTCTCCTCGGACTTCACCCCCCCCTCCTTTGCTGGTAAGAGGAATCCCCTCTTTCTCCCCGATGTATGCGGACAAGATCCCCGGAAAAGGAACCGTCCTATGGCCCCCCCTCTCCCCCATGGGCTTTCGTGTCCCCTTTCTTTCCTACTTGACCTCGTCTCTCCTGAGCAGTCCCCTTTTCGGAGACTCTCTGTGGGTCGCGGAGACAGAGTTTGTATAATTTTCTCTCAGGGCTGAGCCTCTCTTATCGAAAGACGTTCACGCCTACCTATCAATAATAACGTAGATCTTTTTCTTCTTCCCCCTGCGAAGCCCCCCCCCGACGGCCTCTTCCTTGAGGAAAGCGATGGCGTTTCCCCTTGCAGAGTACACGGACTGTCCTCCAGTGGACCCGGCATCTCCCCCCAAAATACTAATCCCCCGGCGGTCTTCCCCCCTTTCCACCCTGATCAACTCCTTCCTCGATCCTCACCCTTTCGGGCAAATTAAACGCCCTATATTTTTGAGCGCGTTTTTTTTGGTACCCGTGCCATTTCACCACCTTTTGTTTCCCTCTCTGATTCCCTTTTTTTTCCCAAAATTTTTGAAACTCTCTAGCCCTTTCACATAGCTAGGATTGATAATCCCAGAACCAATTTTTTTTCTCCCTTATGTGCCTTTCCCCAAATACATCTCTTAGGAAATTTCACAGACCACATCCTTCGACCGGAGGATCCCCCCTAATTTTCTATCTAACGTCCGACGATTACAAAACTTTCTTTCGCGGTTTAGAACGTCCCCCCTTTTAGCGTCGCCTTTCCTGGACTGAGCCCTTTCCCGAACTATCCACAAGTCATGCCTCTTAGTTTCGTCTTCGGTGCGGGGTTCAAACGGCCTTTTAAATTCCCCCCCCTTCTTGATTGCCCCTGTCCCCCACAACGGTATATAGATCATCTCCCATTCGGGAGCAGGGTTTCTTTGTTCCAAATTCCCCTCCTCTTTTCCCCCCGTTTGTGAGAGAGATTGCTTTTCCCCCCCATCAACTCTCACTACTTTCGGGGAGGAAGACTCTCCCGGCGCTACCCCCGATTTCCCTCACAATCAGGATAACGGTAGCCTATTTCCTTTTAAACCTCCCTCCCCTCAATCGATGCAAATGCGACCCCTTTTTTCCCTGCGAGAAAAGGACTCTTCCTGCTGGTGCAATCCTCACTTTCTTTTAACTTTCCCCCTTCCACAGGAAGTTTCTCTCCGCTTTTCTGAACTTCCTTTTGCACGAGTGTTGACTCATCCCTCCGGTTCTGGGAAAGTGCTTTCGCGAGTAAGTTTCGCCTCATGGTCGCCACACTTTTTGGCTTTCGCATTTTTATTCCTGATTCGGGATTGATTTTTTCAGAGAGTTGCCCCCCTTTTCCAAGAGAGGTTAAACAAGGTGAACAATATTACGTCAGCGTCAGAAGACGACCCTCGATCAAAGATTCCTTTGACACTAAGGTCCTTCCTCGTTATCAGAAGGTCGGTTCCTCCCCGGTTGTCTTTCTTTTGGAACTTCAAAGAAGGGAGGATGATTAGTATTTTAGCTCTTAAGTTTCCCTCGGAGGTATACCAGATGCGAATCCGGGCCCCCCAATTAACAATACCGGGTTTCGATTAATGCTTCTTTCATTGAACTATGCCCTTCTGCAGGACCTTTCTCCTCGAGTCGCGTCCCTCTTATTAAAGTTTTCTTTTTCAGCGTTGCTGCTGTGATACGTCATAACTTAGAGGCTCCTCCCATTCTAATTTCCTTACCCCCCTTTTGTCCCCCCAAAATAAGGATCGGACCCTTGTCCTGTGCCTTGAGCACTTTCCTCGGACACTTTTCGATCAACACCGTGGACACGGTCCCATTGTTAGTCCCTGTGAGTTCCCCAATATGAACGGTTTCAATGGATCTTGTAGAAGACATTTCTCGGGTTTTTCTCCTCCGTAAGGAGTACCTAGCTTTCGGAAGGCAGTCTTCCCCCCATTGTCGAAGAGGGTATTTTGATATACAAATTTCCGCCCCCCCTCTTCACCCACCCTCCCCCCCCCCCCCCCCAGAAAAACCTACTTGAAAGGCCCGCGACTGCTACAGTACAGATTTTTCATAATCCGCTTTCTGCAACCCCCCTTTCCGAGCAGCTCATGGTAGCATCCTTTGAATTCCCCTTGACGTTGCCTCCCTTCTTTCTGAAGTGCGTCAAGATTTTTTTTTTTAACGACGAACACTGTGTAGTCAACAAAGTGGCCCTCCTTTTCAAAGTCTCAAACTTTTGGGTTTCAAATTAGTCTAGATTTTCCTCACCTCCTTTTCAATCACCGGTGTCGCTTTCAGGGATCGTCTCTGTATTTCCCTGTTTCTTTTTGGCCCGCCCCTCGAAGGAACACAACCTAGTGAGTTGTCGAGGTCGGGTTTGGGCAAGATCTCTCTAACCCGCTTTTTTCATCCTCCCCTTTTTCAAATTAGTCGCCAGGCCCACCTTTTTAGCTCCAAGTCATGAATTTTCTCCCAAATTCTCCCACCGCTATCGCTCATGAAGCCTGACTTTTTTCTGTTGTGTTCTTTTCCTTCTGTGCTGTTGTTCCTTTGTTCGAACCTTTTCTGTGTCCGTTTCGCTCCTTGCGTTAGGTAGGAGGCGTAGTACCTTTTAAAGGCTTCTTACATCATCAGCGATCTCACATTTTTCCTTTTTTTTTTTTTTTTTAAGCCTTGGCTTCTTTTTGACTTACTTCCACCGCTGTTTTCTGCCGTCTGGCTGCGAATCCGAACTTCCCCCCAGTTTGAGGCGCCTTCCAAATGACCCCCCCCCCCCGTCGCCGTCTCTCGTGGGCGCGACTTTTTCCTCCTCAAAGCAGTGAGAACAACCCTAGTTAATCGGCGCTTTTCCCCCCTCTTTTACCCAATGGCAATTCCCCCCCCATTTTCACTCCTCCTTTTTTTTTTTGTTGAGAGGCCCCTTCAGGGTGTATCTACCAACTCGATTCCTTTCATTTTTCCCAAGCCCCCCCTTCGAACGTCTCTGTCAGCGCGCCAATAGGCTTCCAATCCTATTGCAGAATGTAGGAATTGACGAAAAATACGTCTCCGACCCAAACTTTTAACACCGGATTCTCCTTCTACCCGTCCTTCCGCAACCCCCTTCAGCCCCAAAAGAAACTCTCGTCTCAAATTTCTATAGTTTCTTTGCACGACACACTTTTTTTAAACTATATGCGATAATTTCCGAAGTTCCTTATAAACAGACCCCAGGCCCCCCTTGTCCACAACATCGAAACAATAAGCACATCTTCCACGACTTTAGGAATTTTTTCCTCCCTTGATAGCGAGGTTTCTCCCCCCTTTCCCCCCCCCCCCCCATTCTGGCACTGTGCTAGCAAACATTCCTTGAAACTTTTTAAAGTTACTCTCTCTTTTGTTTAGAGAAACTGGCTCTCAAAACAAGCCCCTCCGATTTTGTTTTTGTTTATCCGCTGACAAAACCCCCCCCCCACCCCCACCCCCACCCCCCCCAAACCCCTTTTTGCAAGATGAGAAATGAATATCTCTTTCCCTTAACTGAACTGACCCCCTTTCCCCGTTAGTCAACTCTCTCTTTTTTTTACTGAGTGTCGCTTGAAAGGATGGCCTTTGTTGTCACCCATGGCAGGATTTTTCCCTTCTCCCGGTCGCATATTTCCTATGAGAAAAAGTTAAATTTTTTCCCGTCCCCATGTTTCCCTCTCCCCAATTTCTTTCCTTTCTGCCTCGGATCTGATCAAGCGACTCCCCCTCCCGAGCGGCGGGGAATTCTTTGGGAGGGAGTGTGTTTCTGAGTTTTGAAGTCCCCCCTTAAAGCTTTTTCTCCCCCATACCCATGGTTTCCCCCCCTCCCTGCCGGAACTTCCTCCCCCCTATGAGCGCCTGCTCTTGAGAACAAGATCCAGGGAAAGGCCCCTCCATAATTCCCCCCCCCCCCCTATAAAATGGCTTACAGTTGCGGTTTTGCTCTGGAGAGGCGCAGTTTGATAAAAGGACGAGAGCTTCTTTGGGTTCTTAGCAGATGGCTCCAGCTCCCCCTCTCTGGAGAAGAGATTTCCGAAGCAGAGCTTCATCAACTCGTTTACCCGAAAAGTGCATCCTTCCGATTCCGTTCTATCCCTTCCTCTTCTCAATCCCCCTACCTGGGAGAAGCTGACTCGTTTTGCCGGTATTGAAGTGCAGGAGTTCCCCCCTCCGATTCGACCGTCCTCCCCCGGCATAGTCAGAGAACAAACTCACCGGAGGTCTCCCCCCCCCTGAATACCCCTCTCAAAATCGTATTAAATTCGGGCACCACTTTTCCCCCCCCTCACTATCATTTTGATTAATTGGGTACTTTCGTATAGGTTTCCCCCCTTTTTTTACCGTTCTTGCTCTTTCCCCCCACCTGGTTTCCCCCTCCCGAGACAGCACTCCTAGTCTGTATCAGGACCCGCCCAATTTTTTCTTGAGATTGGGAAAATCCCCGTCCGAGCCATTTTTCCCACTTTACCCTCCTTAGGAGTACCCTTTTCCCAGCTTATTCCCGGCGCGGCTGCTTACCCTTTCGTGGAGCGGTAAGCATCAAAGGCTTTCCCCGATGGCAACAGTTCGGGGACTGTTCGCTTCCTAGAGATACCACCCTTTGTGTCTCATTGGCATTCTTCGTACAGTCTTTTTCCCCTTTCACTTAAAGGATACGGTTATCCTTGACTTATTTCCATGGAAACCCTTTCTCTCGACCGGGGCGAGGTCAAGCGACGTCGTTTATCATGGGCTTTTTTCCCCCCACCCCTTTCCCTTTCTCCATAGAATACGGTGTTGTTTTTTCTCTATCTTCTTGTATTGGACCCCCTCTACCCCTCAAGACGTAGATTTTATCAGAGTCCCTCCCAATTTTTCTACTAATCTCCCCCTTTCCCCTGAAATCTCCCCCGGAGTCCTGCCGGCATTTACCAAGTTTCCCCCTCACCATACTTCAATCCCTGACCCTGGAGAAACAGGTTTCTTTGCTCTGCGATAAAGGGAAGCCCTGAACGCGGCTTGTTTGCCCTCACGCAAAGTTTTTTAAGTTACGGACACTGACCCGTTTTCCTCCCCTCCTTAGATGAGAAAAATTCGATGGGCCATACTAAGTAGAGGTCTTGTGTTTTCCCCCTTTTAATGAGCTCGATTAAGTCTGATTTTGAAATAAATCCGGACTTTCGCATCACAATCATGATACAGGTCTATTCCCGTGATGGCTCGCCCCCTGTTTTCTCCCCCCCTAGTTTTAAACAATCACCTCTTACAGGCCCGGGTACCCAAATCTTTCCCAGCCCCCTCCACCCCCTTTCAAATATATTGCCCCTTTCCCTCCGGGAAGGAAGATTTTGGCTTCTCCCCGGTCGGGCTCGGTGATTATGTTTTTTCCCCCCTGAACCTCCGTTTGGATTGGGATGACTTATTTTTTGCGCTTCGTGCGCCCCCCTTTTTAGAAGCGCTGCTTCCAGTCCTTCTGCACTTCAATTGCCAATCGAGTCAGCTTTTCCCCTGACCCGGAGCTACTAGCCCCAGTCCCCGATTAGCGACAGCCTTCTCCGTATTTCCTTTCTCGTTGTATGCTGTTTTCAACTCGGCTTCGTATCCCTTGCCCAGTCCCCGCTGGATAGTTATACCCTCCCCCCTCTCCCACCTCCCAGTTTGAGGAAGTGTTGCTTTCTCCATACGAGGCAATCTCAACCCCGTGTTGTTCCAGAAATTTTTCCGGTTGATGGCAATTAGGAAGTTCAGTTTCCTTGTAGTCTCCCCGGGGGCGTCATTTGAGTACTCCAGCTTTACCGGCAGGCGTTTTTTATGCAGGATGGCGAATCTGCCACAGTTTCCACCTAACCCCCCCCCCCCCCCCCCCCCCCCCCCATAAAAAAAGAGATGTGCCAGCCGCGATGTCTTCCTATTTCGCTTCTTTCTCTCGCTTGATGAAAAAAGACTTTTGGAGCACTGTTTGAGTCCACAAACTTTTGACGTTTCCCCCCTTCCGTTGGATATAGATTGGGAGAATTCCCCCCCTCCGATCGTTTCCCCTTTCTCCCCTTCCTGCCATGGTTTCCAAACCCCATTGGCATCCTTCCCCCTTCGTTGGACGGTTTTTTTCTCTTATCGATTGAAGACGTACCCCACGGAAGATCATACGTGAGCTCTTCCAGATGCACACTTTTCCAGAGAATCAAATCCCCAAAATCTTTTCTTTGACGCGGGGCGTATTGTTTTGTGTCCTCTCCCCCAGTTTCCTATTCAAACAACCCTTTCTCCTGGAAAACACCCCAAATTAGTTGCATTCCCCCCTTGTCCCGTTCCCATTTTAGAATGATTTACGTTTAACTTACTCTAAAACACTCGATACCTTTAAGGATTCTTTTGTCGGGGAAGGCTGGCTTTTTTTCGTGCTTTTAGTCCTGTCTGTGTTTCCTTTTTTTCCCTACCCCCGGTCGGAGGAGGGTCTTACCTTAACAGGATTTTGAAATTGCTACCTCGAGAGAAAGTTGATCCCCGCGGTTCTTTAGAATGGACTTTATACTTCCCCCCCCCCCCCTCTTTGGAGATAACCTGCCCTTCCCCCGAAAGTGTTTCTGTTGGGCGAGTTCTTTTCCGATTGGAATGACCTCCCCTGTCGATGGCTTCTCTAGCTGTTTTTTTTACGGGCTCCCCGCATTGTCAGGTCATCGAGTTCCCCATTTCGAGGGATACCCCTCCCTGTGAAAATTTTTTCCTTCCTTTCCCTTGTTTTTTTCGTAGAGCAGGGGTACCTTCTCGAAAGGGACCAACTCCTCTTTAAGATCTTTTTTTCCCCCAGGGCTCCGGGGTACGTTCCCTGAGCTTTCCAAACTGACGCTGCCCTCTCTTTAAATAGTCTCTAGGAAAAGAAGAGAAAGGGCCCTCCCGTGGACAGCGTTAAAAGGAACCTCCGGAAACTAGAAACTTTCTTGGCCTAACCTAGGTCTAGGAGATGTGCGCCTCGACACCTGTAGATTTTACTATTAACTGATACTCGTTTCTTACCCCATCGAGCCCCTTCAAATTCTCTCGCTTTCGCTTTCAGAAACACCCCTTACAAATTTTTTTCCTAGCCTTTCACGACTCTTCCAAGAAAAAAAATGCTTTCCCTCCCGGTCCCGAACCACTCAGACCTTCTCCCCGACACCGCACATCCTTCCTCTTGAGCATAGTCCCTGAGGCCTTCTGGCCTGTTCATTTATGGCCTTTCGGGCGCAACAAGGGTCTGGCTAACACCTTTTTCCAGTTAGCGGTGTTTAGAGAAACCTTTAACTGTATCGTTCCCCCCCCCCCCACAGACCCCCTTTCCCCGAGATTTGTTGTCTTTTCTTCAAAAAGTGTGAAATCTGAGCTACTATTCTCCTGAAAGCGACCCTTTTGGATTGTTACGTTGTCGAGGGAAGATTTTTCGCGACCCCCCATGTCCCTTTGGCACTTGGAAGGAGGGTTCGCTTCCAAACGAGCTCCTTTCCAGCTTCATCCCATACGCTTCCCCCAATGAGGGTCAAGTACCATGTTTTTTAGCAGTATCTGTCGTTTTTATAAGAGACTCTGATCAATTTCTGAAATCTACGGTCAAGTATCTCTTCCTGGCAAATCTCTTGAGGCGTGTTGTGAGGTTAAGTGGTTCTCTCCCTCTTCGCCATACTGGGCTCACCCAAAGCTTTAAGCGGAACGCCTCTGACTTGACCGCGATGTCTGCGCCCTCTCCAGGCAAGGCCCATTCCCCCCCATGCTTCAGTGTTCACACTTGATCGTCATTGAATCTTTTCAACACTGCCCGGCGAGACTGGATGTTGTGTCTCGGATTGAGGTTTATAAACGAGCCACCCCTTTTGGTCTGCCGAGAAGTGAGTTTGATACAGCATCCTCCCTAGAAAAACTTTAATACCCGATAACTTTTCCGCAGACGACTTTCTTTGAAGGACCCCCTGGGCGACTTTAAATAGATTGGACGTTAACTTTCCCGAGTACACGTGCCCTTCCGAGAGTTAGCTCCTCAATGTTTTTAGTAAGACGAACACAATAATACTCCCGGCGGTTTTAAACGGGAAAACCCCCCCCGGGAATCCCCAGCGAACCTGCTTCCGAAAACCCCCTTTCGTATTCCCCTTTTACAGACATCCCCGCAATATCTTTGAGCGCTTTTCGGCTGAAGCTGTCTTTTCACTTTTTCCTGTTTTTAAACTCTATGGTCTTCACAACAGGTGGCCCCTAGAGCATCACATAGTCACGTTCCCGGATAACCTCTGGACTCCACTCCCTTTTTTCCCTTTCCATTGATGCTTGGGCAAAATTTTTTTCCCCTTACCTCGCGCATGTAGGCCTCCTTGGTCGACCGGAGGCGCCTTTGCCCAGATTAATTATAAGCGACCGCGCGGCGCAACATGATTTCCGAAAACGTAATTTTGTTCGCGGAAACAGCAGGTCGGCTTTTCGCCCTTCCTCGAAGTTCCCCTCATGCGTGTCGTACAATTTTTGGTGTTAAACTGGAAACCCATTCGTATTTTTCTTGTATTACCCAGGCCTATAGTAGATCTCGCCGGGTGGCGTTTTTTCGAGAAGTCTTTTTCAGCAGGGTTTTGTGGTACCCAAAGAGTCCTTCCCCGTGTTTTGTTTCTCTCTTTATGGGAAAAAAATGCACCCCCCTTTTCCCGAATGAGATGGCCTCGCCCCGTCTGCTCTATACTGACCCATTTGGGGCTTGCCCCAACCCCTGTAAAAGGGTTTCATTACAGTTTAACCCCGACACTAACGATTGCCAATTCGCCCCCTGGTGATATGCTGTAATGTCGAAAGTCCTTTGTTGCAAGCGAACCCTTTTCCTTTTACGTTCTACGAACGCGTGAACTGGAATTTTCAAGAGAAGTTCCTCTCCCTTACCTGCTTGCCGAGTGTTGGCCCCTTCTACCGGTATGTCTGGTCCGTAATTTAAATCTTTTGAGGTCCGTTGCTCCCCCCCGAATAAATGGAGCAGAATTGTTCCTTTTCTCCTGTATTATACCGCGGCTCTTCTCTTTTTTTTCTCTAGAGAGTGAGAAACTTTTCACGAACCAGAGAGTCCTCCAAAACATATCCTTTTTCACAAAAGAGTACTCACTACGCTCTCACTCTATTGATGGCGTCTTTTTCGACGATTTGGCGTTATCCTTTCTGGGCGCGGTGATTACTGGGGTGTCACGTTCGAACAATTCCTTTTTCCCCGATGTACGATGCTTGGCGGTCGAAGCTTTCCCCCTTTCGTGTCCTATGGAACCCCTTCCCCGCTTCGCAAATGACCTATGCCTTCGTCAGTGCGTCGCGATCACCGACAAGCGACGCAGTTTTTTGAGATGTTATCGCACTCCTGTCCATTAGAGGCTAAACTCTTTTCCCCCTTTTTTAACACACATCCTTCTTTCCGCAGTCCGTTGGAGCAGGTTGCTCGCATCTCATTTTCGATTCCCCCCTCTTAAGACATGGGATCTGTGATTCCAATCTGGATCTTTCTCAGTACATCGAGGTTCTTAATCTTTTCCCCTCAAAGCTTTCCGGTTCGGGGGGGAAAATTATTGGAGACCTTTCCCACCGTTCTCGCAACAACCCCTCCTCCCATTTTTCTTGCCAGTCCCGCTCTCTTAACGTACAGCTTTCTTCGACCGATCGCTGAAGTCTTGAGTCTTTGCGCCTGCATCACAACTGTGATTTGCCTTTTGTTGCTCCTTCTTTTCTTTCTCCAGCGATAGTTGTACCACTCCGAACCATATGCCACCAAAGGGGCCAATCCTTTTACACGCGGTGTCGCGCACCTTCCTTTGAAACTCCCAATAAACGAATTATAAGTGTTCAGATGAGTATTTCTCCCTTGAAAAATTGTGTACATCTAGAACAATCCTTTGAGACTTCTTTTTTTTTCGAGCCAGTTTCACTAGCCATAACATTTCTTTAAAAAAACGTTTGTTCTCTCGGACTGGAAAAATTAGCGACAGCCCACCTTTTTCCTGTCGGCACAGTTTTTTCATGAAAAGGCAAAATGAGGTCAGCCACCCTCATATCTCTATCCGATTTCAAGGTTGCCACTGGCAGTCTTTCTGATCTTTTCTTTGGTTTCACCAGGTATTTTCGACCGTGTTTTTTTCATCTTGACCGGTTCTGCTGTAGCTTCCAGTGTTTCCCCAATCTACCTCCAGCTATGATGTAGCAGATTTCTTTAGAATTGGATTTTTCTTCCTTTTTGCTTACTTCCTTTGCGGCTTTAAATGCGAATCCTGACCTTTCCCCAGGTGGGGAGGCGCGGGCCGGTAGTTCAGATCCCCCTGAACCTCCCTTGCTCGGAGGGCGGATCTCCCCCCCCCCCCCCCCCCCATACCTTACCCCTCCTCACCTTCTCCACCTCCCCCGTCCCTCCCCCTACTCCTCATTGACTTCCCCTCTTTCCACCCCTACCCCCCTCCTTTCCGCCCTCTCCCCATCCTCCCCACCACCCGCTTCTCCCGTCTTGAGCCTTTTGAACCCCTTTGCAGCTTTGTCGAGACGTTTGCATTGAGCCCCAAACAGCGTCTCGATTTTCCGCTGGCTTAACCCTCCTTCTGTATATCTATTGAAAATCCCTTTGTTTTTTTTGAGATAGATCATTTTTGCCCCCCCTCGAATGAGACCCCACACCGCTGACTGTCGTGTCTTTTGTTGATGACCTTTCTCCTACCCCCTTTTCCCCAATCGGCGGCTGTCTCCCTCTCGACTGTAGGAATTCTTTTCCCCACTCCGGCGCTTCCCCCCCTATTCATGTGTGTTCAAAATTTCGGATGTTAGCTTCGCGATTTTAGTCTCCCCTGAAGAATCCAAAGTATGAACCGCCGTGGCCCCCTCCGCTGGGCGTAGATTGCCCACTTCCTTTCCCGGTCCTCGCCTCCGACGTCAACGCAGATGCGAACCCAGAAACATCTTTCTTGTAACCTCCCTTCCCCCCTATCAACAGCCTTAAACAGAACTCATTCCTTCATCATGCAGGACGCCTATTTGGCCGTTTCCTCTTTGGCGACGGGCGCCCCAAAGGGTTACCCATTTCCTCTTCTCCCACCCTGTGTGTTTAGAGACCCTTTACCTTCAAACCTCTAGAGATTTGTTGAGTTATTTCGCGGACACACAACTGTGCAATCGAAATACCAGTGGAAATCTCCCCTTCCTCCTTTGGTTGGTAAGTCGTTCCCTTCCTTTTTGTTTCGCGACACCTTTTTCTTTATGGGCCAATTTGTTCCCCATGGCAGGAGTGTTCTCGTGTTTCAAAGAGGTTTCTCTTCCCATCGAAGAGCCCTCTGTTTCACGTAATCTCCTTTGGCAGCACCAGATTGTTGTTGCAGCAAAGAGACGGATCTGTCACGAGTATTTGTTTCGATCGCGGGCTTTTTCTTCTTTGGGGAGGGGTGGTTTTTATGGAGTTGCTTTCTTCTTTTTCTCAAAAGTTCCCCCGTTTTTCCATCCTGGCTTCCCCAACGTGCCGGAAAGATGGAAGTATGAGAGCCCCTCTTCGAAAGATACAGGAACTTCACGTCATTTGCAATCACACATGTGGCTTCGTGGCCCTTTTTCCCATCGACTTGCCTCTATGGAGAGCCGCCAGCAAACTCTCTTCTGGGTTGGGTTTTCAAGGTATCCGACCTCCCCCAACCTCTGATAGAAAGCCCTTCGATCACAGAATCAACTTTGAACGAGCCAAGTTAATTCGACTCTTCCCCCTCAATGGGACGGCCATAGACGTCTTTCTTTGAGATTTTATTGATCCATAGTCACGTATGTTCGTCGTTCACGGAACAATTTCAGAGGTGAAACATACCCCCTTAACAGGAGGTAGTCCCCTTTCCAAAGTCTGCCAGACTGCGGTCTCTCAAATCCGTATCAATTAGGTCAAACTTAAATCCCAGCACCATATTTTCGTCGGAAGTTTGGTACCCCCTTCAGAGGTTTAACCTGTTTCCCCTTCTTTGTCTTAGGTCTTCAACTCTCTCGTCTCCCCCCCCATAGAAGAGCACGGTAGGATTGTAGCTGAATCGCCATGATGCTTGTCACCTACCTCTAGCAAGTAGAAACTTTTTTCCCCCCCCTGTCTACATGAGGGTCTCCCCTTTCTAATTTTTTTTTTCTTTTTTTTTTTTTTTTTTTTTTTTTGCGAACTTCTCTCCAAAATTCGTTTTTTTTCCTTTCGCTAACTCCCCCCCGTTGCGGTTCGCTTGCCGGCAGGAGGGGACTTAGCCTTTTAACCAGCCCTTTTTCCCTCCCCCTTGTAGTCGTACAAGTAGTGTTTTTTCACACTGTAAATGCCATTTCTCCGGATTGATTGCCCTTGCCCTGTATATAGATCCCTCGCCTGGGCGGTTTCGACTTTAGGGGCTGGTTTGTCCATGAAAAGACTCGTCTTTTTTCCTCTCCCTTCCCGTTTTTTCTCTGGTATTGGACCCAGTCTCAACCTGCTCCCTTCGCTGGTTATCGGATGATCATATTACGATGGCAATCAAATCATGCCCCCCTTCCCTGGCCTACCCCGCACGAATTGTCCCGCTGCCAATGGACAATGTGCTTTGGATCTCTTTTTTAAAAGGGACGCATCTCCTTTTGGTGCAAGCCCTTTTTTCTTTCGCGACCCGCGCCCACCTTCCTAAAGCTCCGCTCCGTTCGATGAGAATTAATCTGGGCCCCCGATGGTTAGACCGGTATTTTTCTTCCCCCTTTCCCATACTGAGCCTTGATTTGGCCCAAGACATGGCGCAACGAATTGGATTCGCCTCTTACATCCTGATACCTCTTTCTTTCTATTTATGGATATACCTTTGTTTCAACGACTTAGAGTTTAAACAGGTGCAAGGAAAACCCTAGACGTTCATCGCCGCCTTCCCTAATCCCCCAAAAGATATTGATGCCCTTTTTCCCCCCCTCATGGAAGTTTGAGTTTATACCGCAGGGCTCCGGTGATGACTTTGGGTGGAACGGGAATGGCCATTTTTCGAGGACTTGCTTGGTCCAGGCGGAATAGCCGCGGAGGTCACTTACAATACCTTCAACTCAGATTGACCAATGCCCTCCTTCCCCCTATGGAGATCTTTCCCGAGATAGCCGCCCAGTTGCGTATTCCACGTTTATCTTCGACTTTGATTGGACTTCTCCGATCACTTCCTCCCAGTTTCTCAAAGTCCCTTCTTTTGCTCGTTTTATACCCTCTGATAACGAGAACATTTGATGTCAGTTTTGCCTTTCCCATAAGAGTCTTCCTTCCCCCAAAGTTCCGGTGTTGCCAATAGGGCAGCCGGATCATGTGTTCGCATACCCCTTGTCTAATTAGGGACTTCCCCCCTCCCATCTTTTCGGCTTAGGATGGCGACGCTGGTCTTTTTATCTTTCCACCAGTTCACGCATCCTCACCCCCCACCGACCATTTGCCAGGCCTTTTGCTGAACTTTTTCTTCTTCGCTTTTATACCGATCGCAGGCCTTCCCCAGACGATCAGCTCCTGTGTGCTGGCAGACACAACCCTTTTGGGCACAACTACTTGACGTGATCATCCTCTTTTTTCGGAAGCTGATGACCCTGCGTTTAAACGCCGAACCTATGCAAAGCAAAAGTGCCATCCTCCCACTCTAGAGGTGTCTCCTCCCCCATCGCCTCACAAGACAACCGGCCCCTTTCCCTCCCGTTTCTTTTCCTTTCCTCGCTATGTATTTCCCAATTGTTCAGGAATTGAATCAAAAACCCTTGAGCGGCGGGTTTTTTTTTCTGAGCCAGTTTCGGCTACCCTGCTTTTCTAATCTTCCCGGCACCCTTGTTGCTAGTCGGCCCCCCCTTTGCCAGATTTGAAACTAAAATTCAAACACTCTCTTCCCCGATGAGGAATGCTGTGCTCTTTTTGCCTTTGAGATTTTTCAAAGGTATTTCCTCCTTTTTTTCTTGTCGTGTAGCATACCTTGGGCATTTTCTGCTTGTTATTGCCATCTACTCCAGCCTTCTTCTCAGTCTAGACCCCTTTTCTTTCAGCCCCTTGGATCTTCAGTCCTTCCCACAATCCCTTTTTGCTGCCGGCTATACCCCGAACCGCCATGAAGAGTTGGTCGTTGCTTCCCCTGAGTGCCGCTGGCCCTTCAGATTCGGCGCTGGGCGCTCTTGTCGTCGACGGGCTCCCGCTTCAGGTCATCGAGTTTTTTTTCTTTTCTACACACGGCAGGAAAATCTGACTTCCTCCCTCCGTTGTTTGAGATGATTGTGTTTTTCCTAGAAAAATGTCCTCTCTTCAATTTCCCATGTTTTGGGTTTTTTTTTTGGGACCCATGAGGTGTGAAAGTTACCCCCCCCCCCCCCCATAGAGGAAAAATCTTCCCCCCCCTATCTCCATAAGAGAGACTGGGAGGGAACCCTTTCACTCCTGAGCCTTCCGTGTGTTCCCCTTTTTCGTTTTCGCAGGTATCGATTGTAGGCTGATTTGACTTCCTCCAATGAAGACCCCGTTTTCTTAATTTCCAAATAGAGACAAATTAATAGATGTGTTCCAGAAACACCCCTGTAAAATCCTTTTCCCCCTAAAGGTTTCTTTCCATGGATGTCGCATTACACAGCCCCACTTAACCGTTGAACCCAGGTGAATACCAAGCCACGAACCCCCAGACTTCCCCCCAGAAGGAACTCCCCAACAGAAAAGAAGCGAGCGCGATTGTGATTTTTGTCGGGGATAAGGAATGGGATTATGTAGATGCCCCAGGAGAGATTTACCCAAAGGGTGACGGGATAACTAAGGGGTTTTTCGCGCTCCCCCCCCCCCCAGAGTTGTTAAAACTGTGTTCACAAACCCACGCACAACTGACTCGAGATGGGTTGTCCTTTTCCTTTCTCGTCCCACAAAGGTTGCAATCTGAACAACAATGAACGAAGCTGCTCTGGATTTGTTACGTCGTTCACCGACTACTACACCGCGTGTCGCTTCCCTTCTCCTTGTGGAAACCATTCCGGATTCCTTTTTGGAAAACGTGAGCTCCTTCGCTTCATCCCATCTTATGAGCAACCTGAGTCTCGGTTGTTCTTGCGCACCAGGCTGCATCTTTTCGCAGCTATTTATGATCAAGAGCCCTCGGTCCCCCTTCAGATTCCCCCTGTCCTGGAAACCCTCTACTTTTGTTTATTTTGTGGGTGATTTATTTTGAATGGTGGGAGATTCCCCCAGAAAACTCATCCTTTCTACCAACGCATTGCCGGACTCTTTGCTGCTATTCTTCGATAAACGATCCTGCACTGACACCGGCAATATTTCCGCCACTTAGCTCACTTTCGTGGACCACGTTTCCTTTGCATCGTATGGAGGATTTTTTCCCAACTTTTTTTTTTCCCCCTTTCGAGACTCTTTTGGTATCTTACTCAACGAGCCCCCTCAGGGATGGAGCCCTCCTCTTTTTCTTCGAAGTGCTTTTTCTCCAAGGCATCAAAGACTCCTAACAGTGAATCCCGTCGTTCCTTCGCGCTCCCCTCTCAGAAATGGATCCCTCCCCCCCCTTTTCCCCTAGGTCTTTTTCCACACCCGTTGGACGGTATGAGTGTCTCCGTCCTTCCCCCGCTCACAACGAATAAATGTCCTCCGCGAAACCCCCCCCTTTCAGGTAGTAAACTTTCCCCCCAGGCCTTCACCGCGCCCGGCAATGCATTACTATGGCAAAACTTAACTCCCCCATATGTTGAGCGACGTTATCGGTCTCTTCCCCCTGCATTCCCTCCTTTTGTTAAAACTATATGTCTTTCTGAAACACAGGTTTCAACTAGATAGAGCCACACATAAAATACTTTCGTGTAAGAAGGCTAACTTTGCGCCAATTGAGGATGGTTCCCCCTCCGCGCAGTAGTTTCCCCCCATACAGGGGTCGAAGGAGTCCAAACTCGTTGACAATCTAATTCTCCACGGCGCTTCCGCTCAAACTTTAAGTTGGCTCCTCTTCGCTTCTCAAAACGTTTCTTTCTTGCCCAGCAGGCGGCTTCTTCTATGCAGATAAACCATTGGTGTCTCAGTGGCACCTCTCCTTCGTGCTGGCCCTTTCAATTTAAAGGACTTTAATCCCGGATTTTTTTACCGGACCCCCCTCGTATACCTTCATAGAGGGGGAGTTTATAACTCCTTTCAAGTTTTTTTCCG